>MDTD01017482.1_pt1 | contig 32938 bp, 32 predicted proteins | sample 811221 | NCBI WGS metagenome assembly MDTD01 (sample SAMN05326646, study PRJNA326480) | marine metagenome | isolation source: seawater | place: Pacific Ocean: South West | collected 2011
CAATTGTTGTCTCAAATGTTGTATCAGTAGTTCTGTCAAAACCTGAATTTGGATCCAATGGCCCACCTTGATCTGAAACAATAATTTCTTGACCAATTGTTCCGCCATCTATATTTCCAACGCCGGCATTTCTAGCGTAAATCCTACCAACATTTGTTGACATGGGCTTTGTGTTGATATTAAAATCAATCATTACTTGCTGGGATTCTATGCCAGCTACTGAATCAGCGTCAACCCAGGACAAGCCTCCAGCGCTATCTGTAATAAGGGTTTGGCCACTTTGACCATCTGCAGCTGGCCAAGTATATTCTGTTCCATTTAAAGTTGTGGTTCCATCAACCTTTATATCAGATGCTACATGCAACTGTTTGGCGGGATTTGTGACTCCAATGCCAACTCTACCGTCACCTGTAATTCGCAATCTTTCTTCAACCTCACCTCCGGTGCCTATTGCCAAGTCATTGTTTGAGCCACCTGAGCCGCCCTGGTTTTGAATATGCCTGATATATGCCCCAACAACTCCGATCATTCCCTTGAAGTCAATTGAGCTGGGATTGGCATTACTGCCTCTTTGAATGGAGATGGTTGGCTCAGAGCCAATAATCTGCACCGCCCCAGGTCCGGAAGAATTTATGCTTATGTCTAAATTTCCAGAAGAAGTTATTGAGTTACCGTTAACATCAAGATCACCGCCAAGTTGAGGTGTGGGGTCTTCTAAGACTTCTGTTATTCCAGCAGCTGCAGCATTCGGGCTCCAAACAGCCTTTGCTCCATCCCAAGTAAGAACATCATTTTGAGCAGGCACATCTTGACCAAGTTTTGTTACATCTCCAGAAGCGTCTATTGTTATTGCTTCGTTTCCTCCACCAGATAAGCCCATTTGACTATTTTCAGAATCATAAAAAATTCCATAATCATCACCACTAGTAAAAGTTACAGTTGGATTAGCTGCCGCTCCATCGCCAAAGTATATTCCACCAGGTATTGTAGACATATCTTCAAATTTATGAAAAAAGGATGTTTCAAAGCCTTCCTGTCTCCTTGTTGGCAAAAACGCCATATCTGCTACCCAGCAGCCGAATCGATGATTTAAGGACGTACGTCCCATGTTAGTGATTAACCAGTCCGTATTATTATCTTCCGCTAACCACTGCGGCGCATTGCCTGTGGCACCACCAAAGTTAACATTATCACCATCTACTCCAAGCGGCAGACTTCCCGCCTCCACTGTTACCCTCAATGCACTTAAGTAGTAATCCCTCCTTCTTGCGCCTGTCGCATCCATCACTTCGCCATTTCTCTGATTTATTATCGGCCTAATCTCAGAGCTTGCATTGCTTATTGACATTTCGAAATAACAAGTATTTGAAGATATAGAAATATTTCTTTCATCATCAGGGCTAGTGATGGGATCACAGCATTCAACCCACCTTCCGGTATTAATAAATATTTCGCCTGGACCCCTTTGCAAATAAAAAGCTTCTAGCTTTATTTTTGCAAAATTTTTCGCAGTTCCAAAAAAACCTATATAAAACTTTCCTTCTCCATATGAAAGTCCCTTCTCGCTAAAGTTTTTATGCTTCATAAAATTTATTACAAATTCATGAGCAAAATCCGGTCTTAGTTTTTGTGTATTACTCCATAGACCGTCAAATAGCACCTTTGGCAATGCAGAGTTGACAGTAAGACTGTGGTCGTCTTGGTCAATCCAAGATGTTTCTGAGATAAAAATATCGTCGCTTGGACCAGGGCCATCATCCAGCGCTTTGTCTCTAATTATAGGCACCACTTGATCAGCACCTTTGTCAAGAATTGATTGCGTAGTACCAGTAGAAACGTTTTCCCCATGGTTATTTTTTGGATAAAAAATTTGCCTATCAGAGCCAGTATCAGCGATAGAATGGCCAGATCTTACATCCGCCCTCCATAAAGTGTCATTCAGCTCTCTTATTGGATATTTGGCTATTCCGCCATAAGATTGGGCGGCTCCAAATATTAATTCTTTAAATGTCAATCGACCATTAACATCTACAGAGCCTGCAACAACAGAATCTGCATCGATAGAATCTGCAGCGATCTCTCCATTTACATCTAGCAAGCTCGAAGGGTTAGTTTTGCCAATGCCAACCCTTCCATTTCTAAAGGTTGCTATGACTGAGCTTTGCGTACCTATTTGTACAGCAGCATCAGGGCTAGCCCAATCGTTTGAAATTAAATGTGCATTGCTTAAGGCGTGAGTGTTGGAGTCATCTTCTTGCCCATATACTGTGCCTTCAGGGCTTTCTTTGTGACCAGAACAAAATCCGGCATAGCCAGTAACAACTGCGTTGTCTTGAGACAGTTTAATATAGGCCGTGTTAGTTTCTAATCCGCTAGGGTTAATATCGGCCTCTATAGATAAGGCTGCTTTACCGACTGATTTTAAGTGAAGCATCTCCGATGGAAAATTTGTCCCTATGCCAACTTTGCCGGTTTCGTCAATTATCATCCGCTGAGTGCCAGCTGTATCGAATCTTATTATATTTTCGTCAGCTAATTCTTCTACCTGTATTTTTGTGTTGCCATCAGAATCACTTATTCCACTAGCTGTCGCCCATCTTGTATTTCCCAAGCCATCCGTAACCAGCGCTTGTCCATCAGAACCATTAGATCCTGGAAGTCCAAAGTTTACATTTCCATTAAAATCCGCATGAGCTGGCGCTGCAATAGTAACCTTATGAGCATTATTAACTTCGCAATATAAGTCTATCTTTGCCGGAGATCCATTGCCTGTTCTCATCTCTATTAGGCCATCAGAAATTGTAACGCCTGAGTCAGTACCGCTGCCACTCATTATTATGGACTTATTGCTTAATACTGACATTGCCCTTTCTTCACCCGAACCTCCATTTACATAAAAGTCTAAATTAGATTTGCCATCAATGTTTTTTAATTGAGACCTAATGACTCCAGAATTTACCCAGATGCCGCCCATTAACATCTTTCTAAATACAAGTGAAGAAATATCATCAACAGCTGCATCCTGTGGGCTATCAGAGTTGCCCCTAGCATTATCAATAGTTATTTTTGGACTATGTGTATTGCTATAGGTTGCTACAGACACAGAGGCAGTATTATTGCTGCTGACATAAAGTGAGGTAGGTGGGTTTTGAACTGGGCCAATCCCAACATTGCCATTCGGGTAAAAAATTCTTCCAGCTACGTCAGGAGTTGCAGAAAAATGACCGGCCCTACCCGTGGCAATAACTGGCTGACCATCAGCAAGGGTAATTGACAATATTTTATTAGAATCTATGTTAGCGCTATCAATATTTCCTGATCCACCATATCTCCAGGCTTGACTATCTTGATCATATATATTGGAATTATATTTTCTAGCGCTCATTGCAAACTAACCTTATCCAGCGCTAACTATTAGCCACTGTGTACCATCGGATATAAACTCAAAAAAGCCAAATTCAGATTCAATCACTGCAAATTCGGCACCCTGTATCAAGTTTGGTGCGCACTCTATAACAATCCTATCTCCACCAGCAGAATCAACAAGGCCAGAAGCATCCTTTATAAAAATCTTTTTACCATTATTTCCAACTGGATTTGGCAGAATTATTCCAAAGTCATTGTGGCCAGCAGCATAATTTACGCCAATACTTTCCATCCCAAGTCGTACACTAAATTTTTGTCCACCATCATTAGATGGAATCTCAACATATTCCCTTATAAATCTACCCTTTGGAATATCTGCTGGAATGCCCACTTCTGCTATCTCTTCCTTTGTTATTTCGCCTGCAGTTAATATTCTTTTCTGACCATCAAGTTCAATTGATAACAAAACTCTCCTTCCGCTAATAATAGCCGGATCATTAGCCCATGATAATTCCTCTATCAATGTGGCGGGGACATGTTCATTTGTCGCAGTATAATAAAAGCCCTTAATCATTATAATATCCTAACTTAAGTATCTTACAAAAACTGTCATAGAGCCAGTTGATGGTGCGGTTGGAGTTCCCCAGCTAACTTCATGATGAAAATTTAATTTCAAAAATTGCGCACCGCCAGAATTATTCGTCCAGGATCCATTTGCAGTTGCGGTTCCAACATTCCCAAGAATTTTTGATCCATAATAACTACTAAAATATCCAAAGCTATCATAAAATCCTGAAAAGGCAAAAAGATCTGATCCAGGTTGCCATGTTACAATTGTGTCATAAGAACCCATATTGTCAAAGGCTGTTCCAATATCAACAATGACATCTATAACTGTTGCCCCATTAGGTATGGAAATTGTTGTGGTCCACTGCACCCCGTTTGTCAAGCCAGCCGAATTACCCGCCAAGGTTGCCCACATTGCATTTCCAAAGGCAAGGGTATCAGTGGTTGAGGTTGTAAGCGATAGTCCGCCACCGCCACCACCGCCACTTATTGGTGAGTTAACCCAAGTTTCTGTCGCCGCATCATATACAAGCGCATCGCCGTCTGCAGGGCCTGCGATGCCAAAATCTACGTCTTGAAGCTCTTCAATATAACCATCGTCAAGGGAATCACTCCATATTGCTCTTTGATTGTGATTGTCCCAAGTTAGAACATCGCCCTCCATTGGTGTGCTCTGCCCAATCTTTTTTACATCACCAGCATGGCCAATAATTATGCCATCTCTCCATGTATCAGTTCCGTCATTAACCAGAAACCTTAATTTACCCTTGTGATCATCAGCAGCTCCATCGTGTGATCCTTCTATGTAGGCTAGAGTATTTTCCTCATGGTCTGCAAACCTTAGTTGAGTTTCACACTGACCGTCTCCATGCTCAACTGCCAAATTCTGCATTGTTATGTATGGATTTGTATCATTTGCTATATGAAGTAAAGTATTTGGAGATTTTGTTCCTATGGCAAACTTAGTGGTACCATTTGCATGGAAATAATGCCTCATCCCAGGCCTTGATCCAATGTCAACTGCCGAGGTAGAGTCCTCCTTGTAAATTAGGAGCCTTCCATATTCATCATTTTCTTTAGCAAACCTCAAAAGAGGTCTCGACTCCCCCGATCCATCAGATTTTATAGTAGAAACTTGAAAGCCCTGATCATTTCGTTCGGCCAATATATCTAGAAGATTTCCTGGCCCTCCACTCTGAAAGTTTACACCAACCATGCCGACATAGCCATCTACTATTTCATCGGGTGGAATATCCTCGTCATAGGGCCTAAGGGCTATCATTAAGCCCTTTGTATTTGCAACTCCTCCAACCGGATACGGGGTATCTATTCCAAAATAAACTTGACCATAAGGATTTGTAGAAGCAAAGGTAAGATCTTGACTATCTGGCGATGTAGTTATCTGAAGCTGACTAACTCCGCCTTCTTTGAAGTCCCAAATGCCAGTTTCAGAGTCCAAGACAATATCTTGCGCTGCTTCAAGCTTAATTCTATTCCCTGCATTTATATTGATAAAAGAATTTGCATCCAATGTTATTAAGGCATCGGAGTCAAGAAGAATGTTATCATTCGTATTAATGGTTGCGCTGCCTCCGGCAAGCACATTAAAATTCGCGTTGGGCTCGACATTAATATCTCCGATTAGTGTGCTTAAGTTTACTTCTTGCTTACCTATAATCCTTACATCATCGAGACTAGAAAAAAGCTGTATTGATCCAGCAGATGAAATCGAAGCATCACCACCGACGATTACAGTAAAATCATCTGATGAAGTCATGCCTATATCATTAGACGTTGTCATGTTTATTGACTCAGAAACATTTACATCCATTCCACCTTCTTCTGAGTCAATTTGAATTCCAAGATATCCGTCAATTATAACTTTTCCGTCATCTGATGTAATATCTAGATCATCCTTTGCATAAAAATGTGCCTTACCTTCGGTTGACGTAAGCTGAATATCGCCTGTTTGAGATTCAACATTAATGTTCTTATGAGCTTCAATATCAAACTTTTCGCTTGAATCAAGAAGCATATCCAATCCCGATTTTATATCGACATCATCTTGCGAAGAATCAATAATTATTTTTCCAGTTGCGCCTTGGGTATCAATGAGTATCCCGGCATTCTCGGACCTAAGATTAGCTGAACCTTCAGAGACCAAGTCTAAAGTCGTATCGGCATCAATGAGGATGCTGCCCTCTGTTGCCTCCAGCAATATTTGACTATTTATGCCCGATGTTTGAATGGATATATTATCTGCAGCACTAACGCCAACTGTACCTGATGCGGCACTAATATTAACTCCGGCTGCGCTTCCCGATTGAACTTGAACACTGCCACTTGCAATAACGCTTGTATTATTGCTAGAGTTTACCACCACATTATTTAGAGCGTTAATAGAAACATTTCCATCTTGAGAGCTTAGGGTTGTATCTCCAGATGTTGTTGTTATCAAAACCTCGCTATCGCCAACCTCAATATCATCAGCGGCAACAACTGATGAAGCAGAAGAGTTTACCCACTTTCCTGTTGCGGCGTCATATACCAAAGCTTCACCGTTAGCAGGATCTGCAATTATAACATCAGATAGGTCACTTATAGATTCTGGTACTGATAGAGATGATATTGTTATCGTGCTATCATCAAAGTTGGTATTTAAAGTTATATTTGCACCAGCAGAAAAGCTAATTTCATTTGCATCATTTGGCACGCAATCTGGTTCGCCAGATATTTTTATTTTTGTTATTGGATTTGGCGCTTTATATGACATTACCTATACTTTCCTCAAATAAATGTGCAAATATTAAAATACTAAAACTAAATATTATATCTATATATATTTTCATAATATGAATCAATTTTAATAGAAAGCATAAACTATATAATCCAGTAATTACTTCCATCGCAAACCATTGTTATGGATTGATTTCTAACGTCAATAATGAACTCCGGTGATCCATCTATAAGCATTCCGCCCAAAGCTCTTATCGAGATTGTCTGGCCAAGCATCCCGCCAGACCCAATGCTATTTTTATCTTTTATAACGATTTCTCTTCCTCGGGAGCATGGATTTGGCAGCTCTAGCGTTATATCTACGGCCCCGCCCCCATCAATAAATTCGCAAAGTATTACGTCATCAAAATCTTGAACAGAAAAGGTCCCAGAAGAACCCTCAAAATCTCCCGTATCAATAGTTCTTACATGAAGAAGCTCATCGGGAGGATCGACATTTTTCCACAAATTATCATCTGCATCATATGATAATATTTGAGAGTCTGAAGGTAGATTTATTGAGGTGTCATTTAATGAGGATATGGTTTCATGTTGATTTGTTATTGAAATTGCACCAATATCATCGTCATAATCTACGCTTATACCGCTGTGAACTCCTCCGCCAATCATTAATCCGACAATGTCTTCTATCTGCTCCTGAGTAATTGGAGGCGCTAAAGATGAAGGCTTCCACTCCATACCGTCCCATGCCAAGACCTCACCATTCGAGGGCACATTTGAGCTTACGTTATATAGACTTTCAATATATTTAATACCATTCTTTAGCTTGATCTTACCATCTTCATCAATATACTCTGCAGAAATCCCGACGTGGCCAGCGTCCAGAAACATCAGGCCTACAATATCTTCAACCTCTTCCCTGTTTAAAGCTGCCCTAGATACCTTTCCTGGCCCCCATACTGATCCATCCCAAATTAACGCATCACCCCTAGACGGCTCTGAGTCATCTACGTTTGATAACTCTTCTATTTTTTCTGGAGTATCATCTAATATTATGTGTCCAATATTTTCATCATATGAGACACTCAATCCATTATGAGAATCATTCAAAAACATTCTGGCGACGATTGACTCTACATCCTCCTCATCAATGTTTAAATCTAGACTCTTTGATGTCCAGATTGATCCATTCCAAGCAAGTACATCTCCGTTATTTAGATCTTCAATACTTATATCATTTAAATCATTTAAATAAGCATCTATCGTGTCAAAATATAATCTGCCATTTACTGTGACATCACCATTGGAAGTCAGTCCTCCAGTTACTATCTCTAGGCTTGTCTCATTCCCATTTCTAACAACAGAATCAAGATCTTCAGAATCTAGGGAGTCAAGCCTTTGTTCAAAATCGATTAACCGTCCGTCTAAAAAGTCCAATCGTTTCGATACGGTCTTAAAGTCAATTTCATATTTGTCCGAAATTTGTGGAGCAATACCAAGTGTTGTCTCTATATTTACAATTGCAGATCTATACCTATTTATACCATCGGCGGTTATTAGGCTTGTGCCATCAACAAACAATGGTATTTGCTGAAAACCGTCAATTGCAACTGGATATATGCTAGTATTCGGAGCCATTTCTTAGAAACCTACTTTCTTGGTGGCGATATAAGCCTAGTTAATCGAGCTTTTCTAATTTCAGATCCCTTTGCAGCAATCTTCGTACTTTTATTTGCATTCTTAGATAAGGTATTTTTAGAATTTGTTTTTTTTGAAACCTTGCTAGAAATATTTTTATTTACCTTTCTAGTCTGCTTCTTGCCACATCCGCAACCCATAATATTCTCCTAGTTGTTATAGTTTAAGTGCATTTATTAGTATCATATTATTAATTTATTTTTATTTATTACAGATATTTTCAAGAAAAGAGGCTAACAATGAACAGCTCAGTCCTCAAGCTATCTATAATAATAGTAATATTCTTTGCATATATTACTCCAAATGATATAAATGCAAAGGAAAAAAATAATAAAAAATTACCAGGCAAAAAAATAGTCTCAAAAAATTTAGATAATTTATACCCGCCAAAAAAGTTGATTCTTGATCCTGTGGTTAGATTAACTATATTATTTAATGATATAAAAAATAAATCTACAAAAACATACCATGCTACTGGCTTTAGTATTGGTAACTCAAAAAAACTTACTACATCTCTAATAATAACAAATGCTCATTTTTGTAAAAAATTTCGCAATGAAACAAACTCATTGATGTTTGCAGAAGACTCCTCATCATTTAGAGGGAATCTTCCCCCAAAGGTTGACTATCCTGCAATAATAGTTAGAGTATCAGAAAAGCAAGATCTTTGCCTAGTGTTGGCCCAAGGATTTATAACTCCAATAAAAATGGGCAAAAAAAATTATATTCCAAAGGCGCTTGATATAGTTTACACCGTTGGTGCTCCTGGTGGTGTATTTCCAATTGTAACAAAAACAAACGTTTCTACAATCGTTAGCAAAAACAATGCTGCACTTGGACCAATGTCAAGAGAGGGGCCAAAAATAGGAATGCTTTCTGCCAAAGTTTACCCCGGGCAAAGCGGTAGCCCAGTATATGACAAAGATGGAATTGTTATAGGTGTTTTATTTAGCGCTACAGGCACATATGGTGGATTTTTCATATTAAATGAGGACATATATAATTTTGTTGAATAATTATTTAAAGTAATTTTTTTATTTTATTTAACTTATCGCTCTTCATAAAAATGTAATCCACTGAAATTAAGATTCTATCTCCATCGCCATAAAGCCATGCTTCAATGCTTATATTTTTAAACTTCCAATATGCAATATACTGATTAAGCTCAATTAATACTTTTTTACATTTACTATCATAAACAAGATCATATCCCATCGGATCTTCAGTTTCTTTTTTATAAATAAAGTGACCATATTTTTTATTAATTGACTCAATCACATCTAAATAAACATCAAAGCAGTTACCTGTATCGATTCCGGATGGGCCGAAATACAAGGATGCTGATGTTAAAATTCTATTTGAATAGTTGAGGTGAAGCTCTACCTCAAGGCCATCTACTGTTTTTTTTCTTCCGTATACAACAGTAGAGTTTACCGATCCATACCAATGAGTAAATCCGCTTATTTGTGGTGCTGAATCGGCTCTAGCGCCCCACTGCAAAGTCGAAGGACTTGTAAATGTAGGGGATAAAAGAATTAAAAATAAAAACTTAAACATATTAAACCTCTCAATAATGTTGTTTAATTAGTCATTATTTTTCTTTTTTGCCAATTTATTTATTCTCTTTGAGGCATGTTTTGAATATATATTTATAAATGAAATATCAACTATTCCACCTCTAGATATGTTTTCTAATAAGTTTTGAACATCACTGGCAATCTTTATTGCCTCCCTGCCAACTTGGCCATCCTTAGATGTGCTATTATAAATATCACTTATTTCAAACGCTTGATCTGCCTTTAGGCCAAACATACTTATATTGGGACCAAGCTTTTCTAGCAATTCATCTAACTTTTCTTTGTCTTTTATTCTATTTTTAAATTCTTCATTTTCATTATTTACGCAAGAAAGCTTGCAAGTTTTGCAACAATCTTTTATTCCCATGTCTATTAAATTGCACTCATGCAGCTGAATTAAATCTTTTGATTCATTTTCGATGTTTTCTTTGCAGCCATATATTATAGAGCCAAATTCGACTCTAGCTCTACCATTACAATATTTGCTGTCTCTCATTATTTTTGTCATTTTACATTTTTTTTTACAATCTATAAAATTATCGTTTTTATCAGATTTGTTAAAAAATTTACTTAAAATGCTCATGTTTACTTTTTTTAATATTTATTTTTAGATTATGAATCTTATTATCAATATATCTCTTTTTGGCGAGCACCTTTCTTGCATAGCGCATCCCACCACGACTGACTGACCTGCCGCGCGTACCCCCGCACCTAAAGCCTGCATTATAACTGCAGAGAGCTCTCGTAATATCGTTGGAGTGATACTTTCTCCACCAACTCAGTGTTTTTATCCCTGCTCTTATGGATATCTTTGGATTTTTCAATTCTTTGCACGAAAGCCTCTCAACTCCAGCCAAATTTAAGCCGCCCCTTTTATTTCCAGTATATTTTGGCAAAACTTGAGTCAAACCACAAGCGCCCTTGTTGCTTTCGGCGCTGGCTCTCCATCCACTCTCAATATAAATTAAAGCAAATATTAATGATGGTTCAAAGTTATGTTTTTTACTTAAATTTATAGTATACTCAGCGTTATTTTTGATCGTTTTAATTCGATACTTGCTTAGCCCGAATTGAGATGATGACATAATCATTACAAAAATTAAACTTAATGACATTAATAATATCCTTACAATACTTTGGCCGCGTGTGTTGCCAGCTCACTCCTCTCGCCCTTTAGCAAAGTTATGTGACCGGAAAGTCCAAAGTCCTTAAATTTCTCTACGACAACACCCAATCCACACGTTGCCGCGTCCAAATGTGGGGCATCAATCTGCTCAACATCTCCTAGTAAGATCAACTTCGATCCCTCTCCCATTCTTGTTATAACAGCCTTTGCCTCATGAAGCGTAATATTCTGAGCTTCGTCGATTATCAAAATTGTCCTTGGCAAGCTTCTGCCTCTTATGTGCGAAAGAGCTTGAACTTCAATTATTCCTCTTTCCATCAAAAGATTCAAATAATCTCTTCCGTTTTTAAAAATTATTTCTAGATTATCAAAAAATGGCTGCAACCATGGTGCAAGTTTTTCGTTTAAATCTCCAGGAAGAAATCCAATATCAGCACTCATGCTTTGTGCAGGACGTGCCAATATGATCTTGTCATACTCTTTCGCATTAAGCTGCATTACGGCTGAGGCACAGCTAAGTATAGTTTTGCCAGATCCAGAAATACCTGTTATTGATACCATGTGTATATTCTTATCGAGCAGCATTTCTGAGGCAAACCTTTGCTCTTTGTTTCTTGGAAGAATCCCTTCCATGCAAAATGACTTACCTCCTGCATACATGAGTCTTTCGAGTCGATTCCCTCTATTAATCGCAAGACCACTTTTGCCGCCGCCCTTTAAGACAACGCACTCATTTGGCTCTAGACCAAACTCGTTATTAATGAATCCATGCTCGTAAAAACTATCGATATTATCCTCTTTTAATTCAATAACTGAAACGCCTGTAAAAGCTTCTTTTCTTACTGTTATTGATTTTTCCTTGTGATAATTTTCAGCCCTTATACCCAAAGAATCACATCGGACCCTTAAGTTTATATCTCTAGACAAGAGTCTGACATCATCATGTTTTTCAGAATATATCTTTGCCACTGATAATATTCGATTATCTCTTGTATCAGATAATCCATTCGGCAGCCTAGACATGTCTGATCCGCTATATACAGTTATCTTCTGACCATTATCCAGCATCACACCTTTGCTTAGGCTGCCTATAGATCTAATTTCATCTAGAAATCTATTTATATAACGAGCAGAATTTCCAATTGAATCATTTTTTAGCTTGGCATTGTCAATTTCCTCTAAAACTTCAATTGGAATTATAACATCTAAGTTTGGAAATCCATGAATTGAATCTTCATGATATAATAATACGGATGTATCTAAAATAAATTTTTTTCTGGTCAACCTATTCTCCCGGTGAACTTATCTCTTCTTCTATTATGGACCAATTTTCAATATCTATTTGAAAATATAACTTTCCATCTTCTCTTTTTAGTGTGAGCTCTGGGCCTGCCCACTCTCCAATTAACTCTCCTTCAAAAGATACGCTCATTGCTCCAATTGATGGATATTCAGTTATTTCAATATCTTTTTCCATCAAATACTCCACTAAAAATGGGGTACTTGCATCCTCCAAGAGGTCAACATCTATATCTAGATAAATTAACAGATTCTTTAGCCACATCCACCTCGCATCCTTTATATCTTGGTCGTAACCAGCCCTTTCTGCAAGTATTGTGGTAATCATGACCTATCCGCACTTACCACTTCCGCAGCTTAAGCATATTACGCAGCCTTCCTGGTATACGAGCGAGCCTTCAGCATCACAATTTTCACATTTTTTCTCTGTGGACTTAGTTCCGTCCTCAATATACTTTTTCAAAACTCTCGCAGCAACTCTTGAGAAGCATGAAAAATCTGTATCTCGATCTTTTTGTAACTGCTCAACCATAAATGAAACAGGAGCTCCATGCCTCAGGGCTAACGATATTGTTCTGGTAAAAGCAGAATAATTTGGGTTGTCAAAAACTTCAACTATATTTTTTATTACAAATTCATCACCCTCTTCGCCAAAGCTTAGGTCATAAATTGAATTCATTGTTTTTCTTGGCCTCTTGATTAATTTTCCTTTTGAAAAAGACCTTGGTATCTCAACGAACCTAGATAGTCCTCCAAATATTTCGTACGGCTTTCCATCCATGAGGCCAACGAGCATGGTCCATCCCTCACCCTTTACTGATGCCCTATGAATCTCGCACTCTAGCTCGCTAGGCCTCTTTGGAGCAGAATGCTGACTAAAGCTGTCTTCACTAGAGGCTTCAACATCTGATATTAATACGCCATCCCTTGAGCCATCTACATATACAGTTATACCCTTCAATCCAGACTCCCAACCTCTCATGTATACCCTATCTACATCATTTGTAGTGGCTTCTCTGGGCAGGTTTGTTGTTCTACTTATCGCATGGCATATCCACTTTTGAGCAGCCGCCTGCAATTGCACCCCCGCTTCCCAATCTATTTCAGATGCGGTAGCCATATGATATGGTGACTCATCAACCTTATCGTTTCCGGTAACGTCCATCCACTTTTTAAGTCCATGATGACTTACTGTAAAATGCTGCCATCTATCTCCGAGATCATCAACGAAGTCTACCTCTACATTTGGATCATTTGAATTTACCTTCTTCCTTCTGGTGTATTGAAGCATAAAAACTGGCTCAATTCCCGAAGTTGTTTGAGTTAAGCATGATACACTGCCGCATGGAGCAATTGTAGATATTGCGATATTCCTTCTTCCATAGGACTTGTGCATATCTCTTAATTCACTAGACTCTTCGAATAGTCTTTCTATAAAAGGGTGGCCAACCTCTCTGTCAAAATCATAAATCTCAAATGCACCTCGCTCTTTCGCCAAAACACATGATTCATAATAAGATTGTACTGCAAGTGCCCTTGCAATGCTCTCAACAGTAGATATTGCCTCTTTGGACCCATATCTAAGGCCAAGCATTGCAACTGCATCCCCTATTCCGGTCATTCCCAGGCCAGTTCTTCTGCCGGTGCTTGCAGCAACTCTTATTTTGTTCCAAAGGCTTAGCTCAACACTCTTTACCTCTTCCGGCTCAGGGTCGGAATTTATTTTTTCAATTATCCTATCTATGTGCTCTATTTCGATCTCAACTAGGTCATCCATTAGCCTCTGGGCTTTTCTAGTGTAGTTTGAAAAAAGTTCATAATCAAACTTTGCAGAACTGGTAAATGGGCTCTTTACAAAGGAGGTAACATTTAGCAGCAATAATCTGCAACTATCATTTGGAGATAGAACAAGCTCAGAGCAAGGGTTCGTCGAAGTTATTCCAAATCCATCGCTTTCATAAATTTGTGCAGGGGTATTGTTAATAATATTATCCCAAAATAAGACTCCTGGCTCAGCAGAGTTGTGCGCGGAGTCTACTATTTGGTTCCAAATCTCTTTGGCAGAAACTGTTTTTGAAACTTTTTTATCCACACCATCTGCGTCAACTGGCCACCTAAGCTCAAAGTCACTGCCTGACTTTACTGCATTCATAAATTCATCTGATAGCCTAATAGAGATATTAGCGCCTGTTACTTTTGTTCTATCCCTCTTAATATTTATAAAGGTCTCTATGTCTGGATGATGCACTGATATCGTCATCATCAATGCTCCCCTTCTGTTATTTTGGGCGACTTCCCTGCATGAATTTGAAAATCTTTCCATGAAAATTCCAATTCCATCTGTTGTTTTGGCTGCATTTGAGGTATTCATTCCGCTTGGTCGAATATTTGATATGTCGAATCCAACACCACCCCTTCTTTTCATAATCTGAACTTGCTCCTGGTCGGTTTTCAATATTCCTCCGTAGGAGTCGATTGGAGAGTCAATAACGAAACAATTGGATATTGATTGAATTTGAAAATTATTTCCAACCGCTGACATTGGTGATCCCTGCGGTACAACATATTTAAATTTATCCATCAAATTAAATATTTCATCTTCGGACATTGGATTTTCAAATTTTGATTCAACTCTGGCAAACTCTTTGGCTAATCTTCTATGCATTTGTGCTGGCGATGTTTCTAAAAAATTTCCGTTTAAATCTTGCAATGCATATTTGGTAGTCCACACACCAGCAGCCAGTTCATCTCCATCAAAATAGTCCATAGCTCCCGAAAATGCTTCATCATATGTGGCAAAACCTTCTCTTCTTTCCTCTATCTTTTCCAATTGAATTTCTTTCATGGTTTATGCGATTTTCCTTATTCTGTGTAAAATATTATTCTTTATCTGCCTAACTCTTTCGGCAGAAATGCCAAAACTTAAGCCTATTTCCGAAAGTGTCATACCATCTATCATATTATTGATAAAAATTTGTCTTTCTCTCTTGGAAAAGGAATTAAAAATTATTAAAAATATTTTATTTAAAAGTATTTTATCTTCATAATTTTGATTAGTTACGGGATCGAAATTTTTTTTAAAAGAAACTTTATTTTTTTTATCTTTCTTGTCCTCAATTAATATTCTTCGTATTTTTTTAGATATATTCCACTGAGCCCACCTGTAAAAATCAAAATTTTTATTATAGTCAAAAGTCTCTATTGCAGTCCATAGTCCAAAAAAAGCTTCTTGCTCTATGTCCTCAAACATGTGGTGGCTTATATACTTTTTTGCCCTAAATGAAGCAAAAAATTTAACATTTTCAAACAAGTCCCTCTTCCAACCGCCCTTTTCATCTAGTTCGTGATCTATATAATGCATCTTTATATCAAGATTAGACAGAGAATAGTAGCTCAAGATTATTCCTCTTCGACCTCTTCTGGCGCAAACTGATCGACATACTCACCCTCTTTCCAGGCTCTAACAACATACGTTTCTTCAGATAATGTAAATACGCTTATTACATCATCTCTGTGAGAAAAGGATGCTGCACTTATATGCCTTGTTCCGCATCCTTCTGGGACCTCAGATGATGGAGTGTCCACTGTTAGATAAATTTTGCTTCCGATTATTTGCCCATTTCGATTTATTACTATTGCCCCGTCATGTCCGCCCTCAAAGAGGCTCCTTATGTCTTCCGATGAATGCATGGTTGCAATATTTAAATATTTTTGAATTGGATTTACTCCAATCTGCCTCATTCCGTTTATTACAAAATCTTTTGGAGTATCGAAAACACCCAATACTACCAAGATTCCAATTTTTTTATTATCTTTGTAAAAAGAAGAGGAGATATCACACAAAAGATTAAATATTTTCTTTTCTACCTTTTGTGACTCTCTTGCAATATTGAATTGAAATGAAAAATCTGTAGATACTGCACTGTTCATTATGTTTGAATTTTCTTGGTCTTCTTGCTTCATTTAAAACTCACAACTAACTTACTGGATAAATTATACCCCTTGTCTAAGGGCGATTCTAACTAAGTTTTGGGTTATCCAGAAAAACCTAGCTCGTCAAAAGTATAGTGCAACTCGGCACCCTCGTCATCAACGGTTTTTATATTGACTGGAGCGCCCCAAATCTCAAATAAATATCCCATAACATTTTTCAAATGCTTTGGATCCAAAGTTCCAATTTCAGTATTTGTCTGCTCAAGCTCTAATCCCTCATGACTGGCCGAAACTATGCATATCTCTGGAGCTTTATACCCATAGCTATCCTTAACTAGATGCTCAACTACATCATCTAGCCTGGTTGAGGTTATTTTTATAATTTGATTTGAGCTTTTATCTCTAATATTTTTATAACAAAATAATTGTAAATCATCTACAATCTTCTGAGTCAAATAGGATCTAACAAATGAAGTATCATCCTCTTCTGCTACAACTTCATAAATTTTTTGTATGCCATTTATTTTGGATTCTCCATTTTTATATTTTTCATCCCAACGACGCTGGATATCATTCAAAATTGTAAACCCAAGAAAATATGGATTTATATTCAACCTATTTCCACCAGGCTGAACAACTCTTTCATGTATTTTTGCAAATTCTAAATACTCTGCCTCTGTTAGTGACTTCATACGGTACATAATTTCAGCATGCACCCAAGAAGCTATACCCTCATTTAATCTTTTTGTAACATATTGTGGATAGAAGTAATATGATTCTTCTCTTATTATTTGAAATATATCTCTTTCCCAGTCTTTTAGGTCTGCGTATTGTATCAAAAACCAAAGTAGATCATATTCTGGATGCGGAGGAAAGGATGCCTCGCCATCCTGCTTTGCCTCTGGCACTCCCAATAGATCGATAAATTCGTCGTCTAACATTGTTTTTTTTGATTCTTTAACAGAATAATTGCTTGAATACGGCGACCTATGAACACCCTTATGCCAGTCAATATTTTTATCCATTGAAAAGGCTATATCCATCACATGCTCCACTGCCTTTAATCCATATTGCTCTATATAATCATCAATTCTTCTGGCTCTTTCTGCGGCATGATATACCATTTTATTGTCAGTCTTTTTAAAAAGGTAATTGTTTTTAAAGCAGTGACTATGACCATACACATGGGCCATAACCATTATGTTGGCTATATCTGGATTTGTATCCAACAGAAATGCATAGGATGGATCATTATTTAATACAAGCTCATAAACTTTGGAGTGACCCATCTCTCCCTGCATCTTCTGATACTCATAAGATTGGCCATATGACCAATGACGCCCCCTTGTGGGCAGCCCATATGACATAACTCCAAGCAAAACCTCCTGACCCACCACCTCCCATACTACGGGATAGTAGTCTAACCCTAACTCCTCGGCTAGATCCTCTATTTCTTTTAGTTTTTCTTTTAAGTTATTATTCATAAAATTTTTTAAAATTATTCACTTTTTTTTGATATACTGTCAACATTAAAAAATGCTTTTAATGCTCCAAAAACTTCATCCCTATGCTTTACCCTCATTGAGACAAACCTTGTCCTATTTATTTTTTGATTAAAAAGTGTAGATAATTTTTGCTCCTCTCTTATCCACGGAGTGTCTGCACCTGGATTTACCTCTCCATATCCAATTGCCGTAACTAGTGGAAGTAGCTTTTCAACATAATCCACACACTTATAATTATCTTCGCCCCAATTATCTCCATCAGACCATTCCATGACGTAATTACAGTACCTATCTGGAGGGTGATTGGCAGATATATGTTCATAGGCCATTTTAAATGCAGAGCTGCATTTTGTGCCGCCACTACTATTTATTGTAAAAAATTGCTCCTCACTTACAAAAAAAGATTCCGTATCATGCGCTATAAAAAATAGCTTTACGTTATCATATCTTTTCTTTAAAAATTGAACCATCCAAAAATAGAAGCTTTTTACAATATATGTCTTTTCTGCATCCATCGAACCACTTCTATCCATCATCAGGTATACTGCCGCATTTGAGTGATACTCCCTTACTGTATCCCAAGATCTATACCTAAAGTCGGACTGGTTTATATTTCTTATTTTTGGATCACCCTTGGCGGCGTTTCTTTTTATATTTTCTAATATAGTTTTTTTTAAATCAAGATCTGGGTTTATTCCCCTTCTCTCAATTGAGTCAACCTCTTCATGCTCTGATATTATTGAGCTACCTTGGTTTGGCTCCATCCATGGCAAATCTAACTCTTTTAAAAGAACGTCTACAAGCTCATCTATCGATACTTCTGCGTCATAAGTTCTTTCCCCGGGCTTGTCTCCGGCCTTATCTTTGCCACCGTCCTGCTTGCTTCCCTTGCCTATCCTAAACTTATCGCCCGGCTTTGTATCCACCCCCTGACCAACGCCGGTGTTATCATTTATTTTGCCGTATTTAAACTTATACTGATCTAAAAATTTTATTGGAACTTTTATTTTTTTGTTTCCATCAGTTGTTATTATATTATACTCTGTTATTAAGTCTTTGCCATGTTTTTTAATCGCATCTTTAACAAGCTCTTTGTGTCTATCAGAATCTCTTTTGCCCCTTCTTTTTAGACTCCATATATCAGATAAGCTTTTGCTTTTATTGGACATTTTTGTTCCTAGCTTCTTGCCATTAATGAGCTAACATATTTTAATAAATTATTTGCACTTTCAGCGGTATAACCATGCTTTTCAACTAGTGCTTCAATCACAACATTTAATTTCTTTAAAGCATTTTCATCCGGATTTCTTGTACTTACAGTTAGCCTTATTACATCTTGCCTCTCATCAAATAGCTGCTTTTCCAGCCCCTCTCTCAATCTGGGATGGTCCTTGTAATTATAGGAGCCATCTTCATTTGCAGCTCTCAACATTTTTCTAAATATTTCTTGCCTAAATGATTTTTTGCCTGACTCTGTAATTTTAACCTTTTCCTCAATTGATCTCATCAGCTTTTCGTTTGGATCACATAAATTTCCCCACTCATCTTCTATCTTTGACCCATCAAGGTATGCTTCTATTTGGTCCATATAATTTTGGAGCAAGTTTGAAACTTCTTCTTCAAAATTAAGAAAAAATGCTTTTTGAACCTCATTTTTTGCAATTTTGCTATACTCTTCTATGACATAAGTTAATATGTTCTCTAATCTCTCTATTTCTTTCTCATCTAATTTCGGATTAGATACAAACCCAGACCTTATTGATCTAATTATGTCAACTGGAGATATTGTCTTTACACCATCCTCTGCCAAGGTTGAGGATATTCTGTTTATAATATACCTTGGAGAAACTCCATCCATCCCCTCTGATGAAAATTCCTTCTTGAATGCTTGGGCCTCCATTTTTGTAAATCCCTCAACCTCTTCATCATTATATAATCTCATCTTGTTCATTAAGGACAGCCCCTCATGCTTTGAGGTTTTGAGCCTAGATAAAACTGCAAACATTGCAGCACAGTATAGTGCATATGGAGCTATATGTACTCCATCAAATTTGGATTGAGATATAAGCTTTTCATATATTTTAACTTCTTCGCTAACGCGCAAATTATAAGGCACCTTTACAACTATTATTCTATCGTGAAGTGCTTCCATTTCATCTTTGGCCAAAAATCTGTCGTACTCCGTTTGGTTAGTATGTGCGCATAAAAATTCATCTGCATATATTAATGGGAATCTGCCCGTCTTAATATTTTTTTCTTGAGCTAATGTTAGAAGAACATATAGAAATTTTTGATCAACCTTTAGCATTTCAACAAATTCCATCATTCCTCTATTTGCTATATTTAGTTCGCCATCAAACCTAAAAGCCCTTGGATCAGACTCTGCACCGTACTCACCTATTTTACTAAGATCCATAGAGCCTACAAGTTCAGATATATCCTGACTCTTTTTATCCGAAGGCACAAATGTTCCTATTCCCAGCCTTTCTTGCTCCGAAAACAACACCCTCTTTACCGGAAGCTTCAAAAAGTCTCCGTTGTACCTTTCCTTTAGTAACAACGTCATGAGTGGGCTCAATTGTCCCTTTATTAAAATTCCGTGGTCGTCCCTGAACCTACCCCTAAGCTTTTCAGGGATTGCACATAGTGGATCCTCGTGCATCGGAGAGTCTGACAGGGCATAAATGGCTCCATCATCTGTGCCAGAAAATGCCTCAAGACCCCTCTTTAAAGATATTGCCAATTGAGATTTTCCAGAAGATGTGGGTCCATACATCAACAATATACGCCTAGAAACTTCACTGCCTGTCGCAGCAGCTCTAAGATAAGACATTATTTCTTCTATAGATTCTTCAATTCCGAACAAATCGTCTTTGAAAAAGTTATAAGTTACTGAGTCATCCTCATCACTTCTCTCAACCCCTGACGCCTCTATCATCTTCAAGACTCTTTCATGTGCGCCCATATGAAGTGAAGGATTTTCGATTACAATTTTTATATAATCTTCAAGCGTTCCCTCCCAAAGAAGTTCTTCGCCCGCCTCTATATGTTGACCTAGTTCATCTAGTATTGACGAAATTTTATTCTTACTCTTGCTTGGCATTTAAATCTCCTGATTTATTCTTCTCCAAAGACATCTCTTATTGATCTTTGGTCTCCACTCTTTATCTTATTAATAATAGCTCTTGCTTCTCTTTTTGCCTCTTGAACTATCTCATCTTTTCTTTTTTCCACTTTATTGCTAACTGGTTTTATTATTCTTTTTAATTTTTTCGAACTGCAAAAACTACACAATAATTTGTTTTCGTTGCTTGAAGATATTTTTTTAAAATCGTTGATGCTTAATGAAAATGATGTGATATCACCACAGTCTTCGCACAAATAACTATAAGCTGGCATTATCATCTCCGTCATTAAAAATTACATTTTTTCCATGAAAACTTATATCTCCAGATAGTGATAAATCTCTAAGAAGTTTTTTTTTAAATTTTTCATCGACAAATATAATCACAGCCTCAAGGCTTCCACTATCTGGATCATACTTTATATTTTTGATCTTTCCAATAATTTTTTTATTCATATTACATTTGTGATATTGCATTAATTATATGTGGATTATTATAGTTGGAGTAAAATAATAACTCACTATTATCAGCCTTGCTATAGCTTAATATCATTGAAAAAGGCATCTCAAGACCGGGATGCAGTCTATCTTGATCATTATATTTTTCAATGCCGCTTAATGACAAAACCCTAATAGACTCTCTCTTTGCAGATACCGCTAATATTAAATATTTTGCATTATCTTCGAATATAGTTTTGGCATTTATTATATCTCTTGGTTTTAATTTTTTCAAATCATTATTATAGCTCATTTTCTTCTCCAGCCTCTTCGATCCAATCATCTGGGAAGTCTTCTATTCTAGACTGCGCAAAAACCTTTCGCAGAGATACCGTACCCTTCGCACCATCTCTATTCTTGACTATGTGAATTTGCATATCTTCCCTTAGTCTTTCGTCCTCCCTGTTTCCTATGATAAACGCAATCGCTGCATTATCTCCAATCATTTTGCTTCTGCCAAAGTCTTCAAGACTAACATTATCTTCATGTTTGCCATTTGTTTTTTTTGTCGCCGCCTTTCTTTGCGCAGCAGTTATAACTGGAATATCTTTTTTTCTACAAAACTCATGCATTTCTTCTGAAACCTTGCCAACATCTAGCCAGTCTGACCCTGCAGATCCAGCAATTGGCTTCATTAGCTGAAGGTAATCTACAAATATTGCATCTGGTTTAAATATTCCAAGTATCGACTCAAACTTTGCCTCAATTTCTCCCATAGTAGATCCACGTGGCATATCAAGTATGTAAAATATCTTTTCGTACCCCCTTTGAAACTCCAGACTTTTTAACCACCTTGCCTTTTCTTCGCTAGATAGACGGCCTCTCATGACGCCTCTGTGTGGTATCTTTGATATATTGGCGTCAAGTCTTTGCTCAAGTTGTTTTTTACTCATTTCTAGTGAAACATACAGAATATTTTTTCCATTATCGGCAGATATTTCTCCTGTAGATGGATCATTTGATCCTCTCCAGGCATTTATTGCCATATTCATCATCAGGAGAGACTTCCCAGATGAAGATGCTCCCCCTATTACCAACATTTCAGAATTTTTTATACCCCAAGTATAATCGTCAAGCGCTGAATATCCTGATAAAAATCCCCTGATCTCTTCTGGATTTTCAGATGTATACTCATAATCTTTAATTCTATCATCAACGGATTTTGATACCATCCCCTCCGAAAAAACATCCTGACGATATAATTTTTCTGTTTGAGATAAGGTTCTTTTAAGTTCATCATTAAAGTCAGACACATCCTCCTCATCTTTATTAACATCGTCTGCATGCTCAGATATTTTCTTTATTAAGAACTTATTATAACGCTCCTTTAGCTTATCTAGATTGTAACCGACCTCATTTTGGGGGCATTCATTCATCTTTATGTAATCTACAATATCTGTATCTTCCGATGCTTCATCAAGCAGGCTGAATAATACATTATATGATGGTGGAATCTTGTGTCTTGTATAATAACCATATATTATTTCAGCTGATGGCTTATAGGCCGGAAGCACAACTCTCTCAAAAAGATCACTATCTATACTTCTATATATTTCATTAATCTCTATGGACCCTCTGAGCATCCAGTTGATAACTTTTGCATCGAACATTAATTCGCACCCCCCTTTCTTCTATAGTCAACTCCAGAAACCGTATATTCCTTTAAAAACTTCGAGAACAAAGACTTCGTAGATCTAGAGAAATCACCCGCAAGCACGCTGTCTAGTTCTGCCGTATTTGAGCAAATAATAGTCGGCATCTTATTTTGAAATCTATGCCTAAGAATTCTCTCCATTGTCTGCCCAAAAAGTAGCTCGGCCCTTTCGGTCGGATAAACCCATCTTGAGTCATACTCATCTATAGCCACAAAATCTTTACTTGTAATTTTTGCAAAAAAATCTTTATCATCCATAGAATCTTGAATCATGTCGCTCATGTTATGGTATGATGCAGAAAAACCGCTCATCAAAGCCATCTTAAGAAAGCAAGATGCCATATAGGTTTTTCCAGTTCCAAGCGTGCCTATAAAGCCCAATGATATTCCTGAATCATAGATATTATTTATATCTGAAATATATAATTTCATTGCAGACTTAAATCTTTTATCGCCCTGAAAATCCTTAAAGGATTTATCCCAATATTCTATTGGTATGTTTGCCTCTGAATATAGTACAATTCTGGAGGATTTCTTTAGGCAGGTTGAACAAGACTCTCCATAGCAATTTCTACAATCTTTTATTATGTTACTTCTTATTCTTTCCAGCTTTGAATTAGGTATCTTCATCTAGTTTAAAACTAATCCCACTTTCTGATTTGCCCTCTGGAGAAGGCTCTTTCCCAAATGATATTGCAAAGTCATCCCCTTCAACATCAGAATTTAACAGTGAGCGAGGTATCGACATGCCCCCCTCATCATATTGCAGGCTATTTTCTGGAAAGCTTTTTGACTCTCTTCCAGCATAAGCCTTTGTTGGCTCTGGATAGGACCTTCTAGAATCTTCTGGTTTATTCAGCTTTATTGCACAAACCTTTTCTTTGAAAGTTAAATATAGCTCATCTTCTGATTTAATTATTATCTTATTTTTTTCATTGTGCTCTACAACGCCCGTAAGTGTCCACCCACCCTCAAGATATAGGGTTATTGACCTTCCGACCATCAGCTCTTTGCCACTAGTAGATTCCAAAACTTTTCGCCTTTTCAATTAATCTGCATTCCGGCGTACTGCCATCTAGCTCATAATTTTTAACATACTTGTCTATTATACTCAAATCTTCAGGAAGCTCTAGCTGATGATTTGAAAAAATATCCGGGATATTTTTATTGGCCCAATCCACCAAAGCATCGAATGTTTGAGATTCATTATGCTTTTTTAGCATTTTACTATACATTCTTTCAAATTCATTGATCATCGATGGCTCAAGAAATAATCTAGTTCCAGTGACAGATCTTTCTCCGCTCCTAAACTTATAGTCAAACATCCAATCTATATAATTTTTTATCTTTATAACTACGCTTAGCTTTTCTTTGGCCTTTTTTTCTGCAGAAAGAGACTTATAATTTTCCACTGCCATTGTATCAAATAGCTTGGCAAAATCTCGGCTTTCCTTGCCCAAGCCTGGGCTGCCCTTCCACCTTACTAGTCTAAATCGAACATTGTGTTTTGAAGTATATTTGTGGCAGAAATAAGCCATTAAAGTTATATGATTCCAAGTTTTTTTATCTTTTGAAATCCAATCAGGGATATTTTGGTAGAATTCATCTTGAGTCATTGGCCCTCCAAAGCAAATTAGGCACCCTAAAGCGCCTAATTTTTTATACCTTGTAATCTTACCGACTCGTCATTATATTGACAAATATTTTTGATTAAAAACTAAGTATCGTCCAAGCCCTCTTGAATAACTCTATTGATTATTCCTCTTTGGATCCAATCTTCTAAGGACGTAAACAGAAGCCATGCATCTTCAAGGGCGGCCTCATCTGTTGCATCCATTACCTCAACACCTTCTTCTTTGATAATCCTATCTACATCTTCTTCTGAATAAATTCTGGGCTCTTGATGTGGCCTTGATTCTGAGGCTATTTCGTCCAAAAAATCTGCCTCCTTGTAGAGGCCTATTGAATCAAGATGATTTGCTAACTTTATTATTTCTTTAATCATTGTTTATACTTAATTTATTCTTAATTTTAATCTAATGGCCTTATGTCTTCTTCCATAATTCCAAAATCAAGTTGGTTTCCACCCTCTTCTTCATCAAAATAAAATAAAACTGAGTATTCTGCTGGAGCATTATTTCTGAGCTGCACTCTGGATATTTCACCTTCAGCCCCTTTTTGGTAATTGCTTCCAACCATCATATATTTATAAGGATTTGAAGCATAAACTCTGACCTTATCTCCAACCTCATATTTCGCAGGAACAATATATTGCCCCTCATCAGCCTCTATATATGGTTGACTTTGAGAGTATCTATCTGACTCCATACTTCTCATTTCTCTTAGTAGCGAGTCTAAAACTTTTAGTGCATTGTCATAATAAGAAGATAAGTCTACAGAATAACTATATTCATCTACTTCATCCCATCCAGATCTTTCAAATCTTACTATTTCATGTGGCTCATCAAAAAATCCGCTGTATTGATATTTCTCCTGATTGTCACTAATGTAATCAAATGCTTTTTTTACTACCATTGTAACATCGCCTCTATTTTCTACATTTAGCAGAAAATCCCCATGATCACCATCGGATTGCTCAGACCTGTTCAGCTGGTAATCAATGCGCATAGCTATTGGCTTCAAGTACTCTTTTGCCAACTTTAGCTTATTTCCTAAACCCTCACCTGTTATATGTGGGCCGATAGAGCTTAAGCCGCTTATTACATCGGAAATACTCTTGAATTCAAAGTCGCCAACTATGATCTTTCTAAAAAGATCACCTAAGCGATCGGCCTCAGCATCTAAGGCCATTTTTCTTAAGTTGATTGAAAGACTTTTTATTTTATTATACATTTATAATTGTTTATTAATCTTAATCTTGATTATCTGAATCAGAGTGACCAGTGACTGCCCTTGTAACAGTCAAAATCAACTCTGCGCCTTCGGCAGTCGAATCTTTAAGACAAACCCCTATCTCTGCCAAAATTCTATCTATATCTTCCTCAGAAAGATTGCCCCCGCTGGCCAGCATTCCATCAGAATCCTCTGGGTCGGCCATGTCATCTATTGCTGCGTCCAAATAGTCCGCCTCCTTAAAAAGGCCCTTTCTATCTAAGTGATCTGCTAGTTTTATAAGTTTATTAATCATAATGTTTTTAATCCTAAAGTTTTAATTATTTTTTTCGTAAGCATCAACTGCATTCATTATCTTAATTTGAAGCATCTTATACTCTTTGAGTGAATCTTGCTCGCCAAGATTGCCCGACATCGTCGAATGACCCATCATATCCGCATCATGTTCAACAGCAATAATGTTAAGATTTCTATTTTCTATAGATTTATTAATCTTCTTTATTCGCTTATTATCCTGGTCATTTCTCCATCTTATGTGAGCCCTCATCCATCTTACGTGATCATATACTTCAGAACTGTCTGGCCGCTTAGGCTCCACACTCTCCTCGTGGAAAAACCCTTTATCGAATTTATCGAATTGAGATTTTTTTATTATAGAGTCTAGATAATTAGCCTCTCTTACAAACCCTTTATCATCAAGATGATTTGCTAATTTAATTAGGTTTTTAACCATTTAAATACTCCAATAGCTTTATATTGTCTTTACTTTTATTAGTATATTGAATCTACTCGCCTGATTCTTCCATTTTTATAACTTTATATTCAAGATGATGCTTTATTTTCCCAATTCCATCAGCCATCACTGCAATTTTACTCTCAATCCAAGATGGAAGATGATCATCGTCATTTAGCATTTCATAAAGCTTATCGGCATAGTCTCTAATTTTATATATTTGCTCACGAGTCATTCTTGCATCGCAATCTCTATGAGAAAAGTTTCTACCCTCATCAACTAGCTCACCCTCGATCTCTAACGTTCCAGTATTCTCATCGAAGTCTATTGAGGTAGCCTCAACCTCTACGTCCATATCATCGGCGTTATCACTTCTCAAGTGCTTAAAATCTTCTGGCTCAAAAGGGTTGCCATCTCCGTCACCATCAAAAACCTCTAACTGCTTTTTTGAGTAGGCCGCGTTTTTTAACAATAAGTCAATTTTATCTGCCATCGTAGATAAACCCTTGTGATCAAGGTAATCTGCCAACTTAATAAGCTCTTCAATCATTGTATTTTCCTTGTTTTATTCAATTTTAATATTGAATATTAGCAGCTTTATAATAAATTATTAGCAGACTACGTCCACTCAACAGGCTTTCTCTTGGGATAGCTCTGAAGTACCTTATTTTTTGGCATTATAATATTAAATCCAGGCTCACTTTTATAGACCTCTATTCTAGACTCAGAATGGTCCCTAAGATATTTGCAGTTATCAAAAAGTTCAACAACTATTGCTTTCTTTTTGCCTGGAGCATTTCTGATTACTCGACCGATTCTTTGCAAGGCTCTACCACTAGACTTTCCAGATCCTGCAAGGACTAGCGCATCAAGATTTGGGATGTCAACACCCTGGTCAAATATCTTCGATGCGATTAGGAGGTCTAATTCTCCATTCTTCATTTCGTTTATTGCTCCAATTCGATCTTTTGAGCTTTTTGCGCCATCTAAAAATTTAACCTTAAATTCTTCACTGAGCTTTTCAAGCAAAACATTCCCATGGCCAACCCTAACCACTAAGATTAAAACTTTTTTACCAGCTTTTACCAATTTTCTTGTTGCTTTTAATATAATTTCATTTCTATCATCATTTTCTACAACATAATTTTTGTATACTTCGTGATATGTCTTTCCGACCCCACGCATTGTAGGTACATTAATAAAGTGAATATCTGGAGGAACAAGATAACCTTCTTTTATCAACTTTGTAGCGCTAATATCTACAATTTTGGGACCAGCAACTGCTTCAATAAGTATATCATCACCAGTGTCTCTCCATGGGGTTCCGGATAGTAAAAATCTGTGCTTTGCAGACCTACTTTCCCTATGTAAAAACTGAAGCGTCTCTGAGGCTGCATATTGGCATTCGTCAAATATAAAAAGCTGCGCTGATTGAACTAGCCTTTGAACCTCCAGCTTATTAATTTGAGATATATGCTTTTTTGAATCTTGAGTTGTATCATTATCAACTATTTTAACTTTTTTATTAAAAGCTGCAGCAGCAGACCATATTGTCATAATTGTAAACTGCTTTGATGTATCACACTCTCCTCCGCCTACAACTCCACAGTCTATTCCGTATGCATCCTTCATGGTATCTCTCATTTGATACAGAAGCTCAATACCAATAACATATATTATTGTTGGAATGTTATAATGCGCAGCAATGGAGCATAATATTTTGCTTTTTCCAGATCCAGTTGCAGATTTAATTATTCCGGATCCATTTTTTATGGCAGACCTTAATGCTTTTGCTTGATAATCTCTGGGTTTAAATTTTCCTGGAACCAACTCTATTGACTTTCCATAAGATAGCTTTGGCCTGGTATCATTTATAGTGTATTTTACTCCATGAGTATCGAGAACATCTTTTACAATAGATAATAGACCTATATGGCACTTGCCATATTTGCTAAGAAGTCGTATTTTACCATCCCATCCACCATGCTTGCCTTGTGACCCATATCCGCCCCTACCACCCTGCATATAGCTATATCCGGGATGCTCATAGCTTGTTCGATTTTGAAGTTCTGTTATTACTTCCTCTGAAATTTCACCACGTAATTGGCAATTTACATTATCGAGCTTTATTTCGATCATATTTTATCTTAGGATGTTAATTCAATTATATCGGAATCATTTACGAGGGTATAGGTAAATGCATTTCCATAAATCCCTGCAGATATATCGCAAGTTTCCATAAACTCATAGAAATCTACTGAACTTTGAAAAACTTGGCATCCTGCCGAAACTCCGCCTGTATACTCTCGATCATCTGGGCCCCATTGCCTATGAATATTTATGCCAAACATTCCTTCGTGCACTGGTCCAGAATAATCTGGCTTTCTATCCCTATTATCATCCCTCCAGATAGAAACCTTTGCCCTTCTTTGGCAAAGTGCTTTATACTTTCTTTTTCCGCCATGTATATCAATCTTATAAGCACTGTACTGGCCCGGGATTAAAATTGCAGTTCCTCCAGAAACAATTGGCTTTTGAAGTATTCTAGTTCCAGGCTCAGTTGTTGCCGTATATGCATCTACAATCCAGTCGCCATTAATTTTATAAAAAACATTTATATTGTCGTCAAAAGTATCAGCAAGACCAGACGAGTTTCTAACGCCAATAATATTTAAATTATAGTCACCATTTTCAAAAAATTTATACCCCATATTTTGAAAGGCATCTTTAAACTTTGAAACTAATATATTGGCATCTGCCCCAAATAACCTAGCCATATTATCTCCTTCGCTTATCGATGATCGATCTTCGCCCACCCCCCTGGAGTCTACCGAATCCAGACTTCTTCTTTCTTATCTTTCTGTGAATCTCATTTACTGCATTATCAGTTTGATTTTCACCCAAGTCAAGCGTCATTGCTGATGCCCTGCTCTTCTCTTTGTCTCTTGCAATCTTAGCCTGAGCCTCAGACTCTTTCTTTAGATTTTCAATTCTATCCATAGGAAGCCCGAGACCAGCAAACCAAGTATATATTGTTACCTCATCTGCATTAGAGTCTACTTCGTAAACACCCTGGAATATAGAAGCGCCATTAGTTTTCTCTGAAATAAGATGAAAACAATAATTTATATTTACTGCAGGTAATTGGTCTAGCGCTGAAGCAGGCCCAGTAATTATAACGCCACCCACTCTGGTTTGCTCAAGGTCAAACCCCTCTGCAAGCATATTATCGGTCAGAGATTCTATCACAGCCTCTGCCAATGCCGTCTCCTCCATATAATCCTCAACAACTAGCTGTCCATATATTGAGCAGTCTCCGCATGATATTATCTTGCCAAAATCGCTTGGATCTAATGAGGTATGCCTGGATGGGGATGCCGTAAGTGTATTGAATGTTGTAAGAGGATCTACAATTGCATTATTTGATACATCCCAAAATTTTGACTGCCCAAGCCCTGCATATATTTGCTCTATTTGGGCATTGTCAACAACTATTAGACTAGATATTACATCTTTTGATGCAAGAGCTGCTAGTCTAGAGAGTGTTTCTATTGAGTTTCTCTTAGATTGGGCATCCTCAGTTGCCTTTGGAAGTATATATATAACTCCAACGGGCATGCCCTCATCATAAAGTAGCGGCACCATCGTATCTATGGAGCTCGATCCCGTTCCTCCGCCACCAGATGCTGCAAGATAAACCATATTATTGCCGGCCAGGATAGGCTGTACAAAGTCTGTTATTTGGCTGACCGAATCTGCAAACAACTCTCTACCAAGATCTTGATCCTTACCTGTGCCACCTAAAGAGCCTTCAAGAAGTAGCTTTTGCTGCGGCATAACTTCAATATGCTCAAGATCTTGAGCTGATGTATTTATAACTCCTACATCGTATCCTCTTTTGTGCATTGTTTCTGCGATTCTTGAGCCAGCCTGGCCCACACCGATAACGGCCATTTCTATGGCGACAATTCTTTCATCAGTTACTGTTGGCACCTCTTTCTCCTTATCCTTATTCATCTTACTCTTTAGGGCGGCCAAAACGCTAGGGTCAACCTGAGTTTTGTCTTCTTTTTTTTGTCTTCCTCGCTTTTTTGCGGGTTTCTTTGGGTTTTCGCCAGAATCTGCCTCAAAGGCAGCCATAAGCTCATCATTTTCTTTTTCAATTTCTGATTCAGTCTTTTTTGATTTTCTTGCCATCTTATATTCCTTACAATATGCTCTTAGCTGCTCAAGTATGCTACTATAGTTACATTTTTTTATCGATACCAAGCTGGTATCTTTTTTCTCTTCCGAAATCTTACAAAGATATTTAGAGTGCGACCGCATTGGCTCTGCGTCAGAAGTTATTATACTGCATCCAGCAGCCTTTGCCTCATAAAAAGCTAAGCCAAGACCCTCCCTAATGCTTGGAGCAAGAAGGCAGTGCGAATTTTGATAAAACTCTAATATATCTTTTCTATCTATATTTTTATTGATTATTAATATATTTCTACATTTATTAGCCTCAAGCATTTCCTCTTGCGATAATAATCCTGATACTATCAGCTTTGCGTCGAACTCAGATGATAGAATAGAAAATGCCCTCAAAGTTTCCAAAGTATTTTTACTGCTATTACCCGAAGAAGTATGGGTACTGGCTTGGTGATAAAAAGTTATTGGGTATTGATCTATATTTTTTTCACCAAAATTACACCCCGAAGCATAATCCCATGACATTTCAACTACATTGCTGTATCTGTAGAAAATATTTTTTGCAGTTGCTGTCAAAGCCCAAATCTCATCAAATATTCTATAAGAATTATTCTTTACAAATCTCGGCACTACCCACTCTGACATCGGCACATCTATTATTCTTAGATTTGACCTTGACTTTAATCTCTTTACCCACTGTCCAGTATTCATTAGTGTTTCAAATGATACTAAATATTGAGCGTTATATCTCTTTGCAACTCTAGATATTTGAATATCAATTTGCTCATTAGTTGGCTCTATATAGGTAAGTCCATCACTAATTGCTGCCTCTGGCTCTTGAAATGTTTTTACAAACCTTGTTCCATCCTGCTTATACTTCGCCTTTGGAAAGTATATAACTTTGTTGTTATTTTTGCGCAAAACTTCCTCTAGTGATCTTGCCAGATAATATAACCCCGAGTTAAAAAGGTAAGTTTTAAATATAAATGTTTTGTTTTTTACTTCGTGTAAGTTCATATTTTATTTTAAAAGGTAAATTTTTCTATCCTATTAAAAACTAAGTCACGTGCATCTGCCAATATCTCAACCTCTGCAAGACATTCGTTCTTTCCACCCCCCATTATACTCGATCCATTCCAATTAGCAATAATATCATTTAACTCAGGTATGTTAAATCCATAATCTTCAAGATCTTCGAATAGAAGTTCATCTATATTTAGCTTATCAACATCGTCTTCGCTTAAATCCCTAATATCGTGCATATCTGTGTTGATCATGTACCTTGCCAAGGCTACTATATCAGAATATGCAAAGCAAAGATCTGAGTCCATAATATCTCTAAAGAACCCATATCCCTTATCGAAGAATGTTGATTTACCTATCAGCTTATTAGCTCTATCTTCATCCCAATCTAATTTATCAAAATAAAACTGTTTTAATCCATATTCATCTATATAACCGACCGTATCTGCGCCATTATATAGAAATAATATTTTGCTATAATTATCTATTAGATCATCCAACATTTCTGCTATATCAAATCCAATATAATTCTCATATTCCGGCTGAACATCGACAACGATAACGGTCCCAGATAAATTTTCTGATATTTTTTTTATAATTCTTGATTCATAATTTAGATTAGAATTTTTTAAAAATCTTGCGAGTAATTTTATTTTTTTAATTATTAATTGTTGATTCTTCATAGAGATATTTTATAGAGGCAAATCTTTTTATTTTCATAATTTCTTCAGACTTCTTTTCCCCAAATGTCCTAGTTCGAGTAGGCTTTTTTGAGTTCTTTTTATCCTTTTTTTCAGCTCTTCTTTTGCCCTTGGCAATTTCGGCTCTTTCTTTTTTTGGCATATCATGAGCCTTTTGTCTTGGCATACACTTTAGTGGATCGTCTCCGTCCTTTGTCTCTTTCTTCCAATCCTTGCTGCTTGATATTCCGCACGGCCCTACAATATCCCCGGGCTTTACCTTTCTTCCAGACTTTAATGTTTTTGTAACTGGAGATATAGCAACCCAATCGCCTCGTCTTGCAGTATTTTTCTTTTTCTTGCCCTTTTTCTTTC
>MDTD01191859.1_pt1 | contig 32937 bp, 37 predicted proteins | sample 811221 | NCBI WGS metagenome assembly MDTD01 (sample SAMN05326646, study PRJNA326480) | marine metagenome | isolation source: seawater | place: Pacific Ocean: South West | collected 2011
AGCCGCTCTCGGCCCTGGACAGCCAGACCCGGGAGCTGCTGATGGACGATCTCGTCGGTCTGTGGCAGCGCGAGCGGTTCACGGCCTGCTACGTCACTCACAACCTTGCCGAGGCGGTGCGCCTCGGTCACCGGATCGTGCTCCTGTCGCGTCGCCCGGGGCGCATCCGCGAGATCGTCGAGATCGACCGAGATCTCGATGCGCGGGTTGCCGGGGATGCCGAGCTGGAACGCGTCCAGCAGAAACTGTGGACCCTCCTGCGCGACGAGGCACGCGCTGCCGACCGGGAGCTTGCAGATGTCGAAGGCTGAGGCCGGGTCGCGAAACGACGCGTCGCAGGGAACGGCGGAACAGGAACTGCGCCCGGTGCCCTATCGCGGCGGTGGGTTCCGTCCGAAGCGGGTGCCCTTTGCCGGAGTGATCGTGTTCATCGTTCTGATCGGCCTCTGGGAGCTCGGTTCGCAGACGGGGGTCATCAGCGATCTTGTCGTGCCGGCGCCGAGCGAGGCGTTCGCGGCCCTTGCCTATCTGGTCGAGAGCGGGCAGATCTGGCTGCATCTTGGCGCCTCGCTCCAGCGTCTGGTGATCGGGTGGACGCTTGGAACCGCGCTCGGCATCGCCGTCGGACTGATGATCGGCCTGTTTTCACTGGCGCGGGCCGGCCTGCTGCCGCTCGTTTCGGCGCTGTTTCCCATCCCCAAGATCGCCCTTCTGCCGCTTTTCGTGATCTGGTTCGGTATTGGTGAAGGTTCGAAGGTGGCGACGATCCTGTTCGGGTCCTTCTTCCCCACGGTGATCGCCACCTATGGCGGTGTCGACAACGTCGATCGCACGCTGATCCGCATGGGCCAGTCGTTCGGTCTGTCGTGGAGTTCGATCGTGCGCAAGATCGTGCTGCCGGGCGCGATGCCGGCGATCCTGTCGGGCGCGCGCATCTCCGCGTCCATTGCCATCATACTGCTTGTCGCGGCCGAGATGATCGGCGCGGAACACGGCATCGGCGCCTATGTGCTGATGGCCGGCAGCCTGTTCGCCACCGACCAGCTTCTGGCCGGTGTCGCGCTTCTGTCCGTGCTCGGACTGAGTGTCGCCTTCATCATCGGACGGGTCGAGCGGTGGGTCCTGCGTTGGCGCGGGTAACGCGTCGGCGCGATCGTTCGGGCGCGGCGAGATCCTGGTCCGCTGCCTGCTCGGGCGGACGGCGTCAGGAAGACCGTGGCCTGGTTCCGTGACCGCGAAGCCTTGACAGGTGCCGCTCCCGGCCGGCAATGACAGGTTGCAAGGCTCACAAGACGGCGTGCGAACGTGTATTCCTTCCTCATTGACATGGCCGATCGCGCGTTCGCGATCGACGCCCGGAAGCGCTCCGGCTTCCGCCCCGCGCCGGACAGGCTGCAGGAGATCATGCCGACCCCCGCGACCTGGGATGCCGTCGGGCCGGATGTGGCTCCGCTCGTGTGGAACCGGGAGGACCTGGCGCTGGCCGGTGGCGGGCCGGCCGGCGTTCTGGTGGAGTACGGACTGCGGATCTCGTCTCTTCCGCATGTGAACCCGGACAAGGACGAACATGCCCGCTGGCTCCGGCTGTCGGACGCGCGGATGCGCACCGTCCGGTTCGGGCACTGGAAGCTGGGGCTGGGAGCCACCCTCAAGCGGCGGCGCGACAAGGCCATGAGCGTCACGAGGCTCGACGGCGACGCGGTGGTGCTCGGTGCCTATTATTCCGACTGCAGGAACTATTTTCACTTCTGGGCCGATGCGATGTGCGACGCCTGGTTCCTCGGGCAGTGCGGCGTCGACCTTGCCTCCGTCCGCCATTTCCTGATGCCGTGGAACGGTGCCGGCTGGCAGGAGGAGATCGTGCGGCTATGCGGGATCCCGCGCGAGCGCATCGTGCCCCTGTCTTCCGCCGACGGTTTCGAGGTGGAGCGGGCGCATGTTCCGGTGCGGATCAAGGGCGGAAACCGCAGCCACGACTGGATCGTCAGGGCTCTGCACGAAATCAGTGGCTGGCGGCAGCCGGTGCGCACGCTTCCCGGGCGGCGGCTCTACATCACGCGCGGGGGCGCCCTGCGCAGGCCCTTTCTCAATGAGGCCGAGGTCCTTGAGGTACTCGCTCCGTACGGATTCGAGGTGGTCGACTGCGCGACCCTTTCGGTCGCGGACCAGAGGACCCTGTTCGCCCAGGCGGAGATGGTGGTTGCGCCCCATGGCGCAGGCCTCACCAACATCGTGTGGGCGGCTCCGGGAACGGTGCTGCTCGAGTTCATGCCAAGGCGTCACGCCAATCCGTGCTTCATGGATCTCGCCGCGCAGGCGGGTCTCGTCTACCGGAACATCCCTTCGCTGAGCGAGGAGGACGACGTGGAGCCGCTTTTCGCGGGCTTTTCCGTCGATGCCGGTGAGGTCGCGGCCATGCTTCGGGACGTGGCGGGGACGGGCGCGTCCGCCGCCGGACTGGCGTCCGACGGCGGATAGGCGCTCAGCGCGCGCCGACGCTTTCGTAGATCGCTGCCTTGCCCGATCCGTCGACCGAGAGCACGTCGTAGCGTGCGCTCGCATCCTCACCCATGCCGGGCGAGCCGGATGGCATGCCTGGAACGGCGATCCCGGCAATTTGCGGGCGCTCGGACAGCATCCGCCTGACCGACGCTACGGGGACATGGCCTTCCACGAAATAGCCGTCGACCATGGCCGTGTGGCAGCCTTCCATCGCCTGCGGAACGCCGGCCTGCCGCTTCACGGGATCAAGGTCCTCGCGATTCTCGATCGTGACGGTGAAGCCGGCATCTTCCATGATTTTTGCCCAGGCTTCACAGCAACCGCACCAGGGCGACTTGAAGACCGTCATGGCGGGACCGCCCGCGGCGAGAGCGGGCGTTGCAAGGGCACTTGCGACAAGCAGGGCGGCAAGGGACAGGCGTTTCATCGGGGGCTCCAGCTTGGTGGGCTGATGTTGGAACGGGGACAGTCTGGAGCTTCCAGCAAGTGGAGGGTCAAGTGCTCCCTTGTCGCAGGCCGCAACGCGCCCCAACTCACCAGGAGTTGGGGGCACGAAACAAAGGAGACGTCCCATGTCCAGAACCAAAGGTGCCGGCCGGCTCGCCGGAGTGCTTGCCCTGCCGCTGCTCCTGCTTCCCGTCCCGGCATTCGCCGACGAACACCGCACGGCGGCTCCGGACGGGGCCGAGGTCTATTTCATCACGCCGCAGGACGGCGACACGGTGTCGAGCCCGGTGACGGTGCGTTTCGGTCTCAAGGGGATGGGCGTCGCGCCCGCGGGCGTCGAAAAGGAAAACACCGGTCACCACCACCTGCTCATCGACCAGAAGCTCGAGGATTACGACAGCGCGATTCCCTCCGACGAGACCCACCGGCACTTCGGTGGCGGGCAGACGGAAACCTCGCTGGAATTGGCGCCCGGCGAACACACGCTTCAGCTCATTCTGGCGGACCAGAATCACGTGCCGCATGACCCACCGGTCGAATCCAGGGTCATCACGGTGACGGTGGAATAGGCGCAATCGAGCCCTGGAAACGCAAAACGGCGGGGATTGCCCCCGCCGTCTTCGTCTTCGACGTCCAGTGACGCAGATCAGTTGAACAGGCTCGACACCGACTGTTCGAGCGCCGTGCGCGACACCGCCTCGCCGATGAGCGGCGCGATCGAGATCGTGCGGATGTTCGGCGCGGCAAGCACGGCTGCCGTCGGCTCGATGGAGTTGGTGATGACCAGCTCCTTGAGCTTGGACGAGGTCACGCGGGCCACCGCGCCGCCCGACAGAACGCCGTGGGTGATGTAGGCGGTCACCGAATTGGCGCCCTTGTCCAGCAGGGCCTCGGCGGCGTTGCACAGCGTGCCACCCGAATCGACGATGTCGTCGACCAGGATGCAGTCACGGCCGACCGGGTCGCCGATGATATTCATGACCTCGGACTCGCCGGGCTTGTCGCGGCGCTTGTCGACGATCGCCAGCGGTGCGTCGATGCGCTTGGCAAGCGCACGGGCACGCACCACGCCGCCGACGTCGGGCGATACCACCAGCACGTTGCCGGTCGTGTAGCGCTCCTTGATGTCGCGGGTCATGACCGGCGCGGCAAACAGGTTGTCGGTGGGGATGTCGAAGAAGCCCTGGATCTGGCCCGCGTGAAGGTCGAGGGTCAGGACGCGATGCGCGCCGGCATGGGCAATGAGGTTGGCGACCAGCTTGGCGGAGATCGGCGTGCGGCCCGTGGCGCGCCGGTCCTGGCGGGCATAGCCGAAGTAGGGCAGCACCGCGGTGATCCGCTTGGCCGAGGAGCGGCGCAGCGCATCGATGATGATGAGCAGCTCCATCAGGTGGTCATTGGCCGGGAAACTGGTCGATTGCAGGATGAACACGTCCTCGCCACGGACGTTCTCCTGGATCTCGACGAAAATTTCCTGGTCGGCAAAGCGGCGCACCGAGCATTTGGCAAGAGGTGCGTCGAGATATTTGGACACTTCCTCGGCAAGCGCGCGATTGGAATTGCCCGCGACGATCTTCATGGCCCGCAAGTCCTTGTTCTGGGTCCGCTGCCGCAGGACGCGCGGCATCGGCGCGACAGGGTCACACGTGGTCTGTCAGAATATTCGTTCTTGGCCATGCTCGGATGCGATGAGGACACCATCAGCGGCGTCTCCTCCGCCGTTCCTCCAACAGGCGGCGGCGTTGTATCAACCGCACCGCCGTTTCACAACCGGCCTGTGCCCCCTTCTTGCCGTTTTTGGTGAAGACGGGGGACAAGGACATGGCAGGTCAGCGCCGGATCCAGGCGACGAGTTCGGTCACGGCACGCCGCGCGGCGCGCTCCAGCGTGTCGCTGTTCGGGCCCGACCAGGGGTCGCCGGAGGAGCCGGGAGCCGATTCCTGGCCGACGATGCGATGCACGCGGGTGTCGGAGGCATCGACCACGTCGAAAACATAGAACATGGTGGTGGAGGACTGGTCGCCCGAGGCGGCCAGATAGCCCTTCACGCGGTAGGTGGCCGGCGCGCCGACCCGGCGCACGAGCTTGAGGTTCTGGACCCGTGCCTCGCTGCCGATCTTGCGGGCCAGGTCGTCGGCGATGTTGCCGGGCGCACCGGTGAAGGGCTCGAAGGCGACCGTCACCTTGTCCGGCGACGTCGGGGCGGGGGCGGTTGCGCGCGTGGTCGCGCGGTTGTCCACCGCGGCCGGGGGCACGGGACCGCCCGCGCAGGCGGTCAGAAGGGCGAGGGCCGTCGCCAGGACGGTCATGCGCAAAACGGTCGGGCGGCTTGCTCGGATGACGCTCATCGGCTTCTTGTCGATCTTCTGTCCGTCTCGTGATGGAAGGCCCCGCATCCGGGAACCTGTCGGGCCCTTCCCGTTTAGCCCGCCTTGACCGGAAGGTCGAGGGGAAGCTTGGACAGGCACTCCGGCGCGCCTTGCGTGGTGAGGTAGGTCTGCCCCAGTGACATGGCAGCGCCGCTGTCGGAATCCATCAGGATCATGTGCATGAAAATCACCATGTCCGGCTCGATGACGGCGGGATTGTCACGATACGCCATGGGCCAGTCCATCCAGCTCGGCGCGAAGCGCGCGCCAAGCGAGTAGCCGCAGGCATTGAGCCTGTGGGCGCTCTCTCCGCGCGCGTCGACGGCCGCCGCATGGGCGGCGAACACGTCGCCGAAGGTCCTGCCCGGAACGAGTGTTTCCTCGACCGCTTCAAGGGCGTCGCGGGCGGCGGCATGGAGTGCGACGTGGCGGGGGGCCGGCTTCCCGACGATCACGGTGCGCATGGCCGCCACATGGTAGCGCCGGACGGCGCCCGCCCATTCGAGCGTGAGCTGGTCGTTTTCCCCAAGCACCCGGCGTCCGGTCTGGTAACGGCACAAGAGGGCCTCGCGCCCGGAGCCGATGATGAACTCGTTGCCGGGATAATCTCCGTCGCCGGCAAAGACCGCGCCCTGCATGGCGGCCAGGATTTCGCCCTCGCGGGCACCTGGTTCCACCAATGGAAGGGCGGCCTCGTAGGCCGCATCGGTCAGCGCGGCCGCCTTGCGGACAAGGGCGATTTCGGCGGGGGATTTCACCGCGCGCAGGCGTTCCACCAGACGCGAGTGATCATGAAGGCTGGCGAACGCGGACAGGTGCGCGGCCATGTCGAGCGCGATGCGCCCGGTCATGCCGTGGGTATCGTATTCGACGCCGAGCCGCGTGCCCTTGAGCCCCATTCCCTCAAGAAGGTCGCGAAGCTGCAGCACCGGGGATGCGCCGTCCCGGTCCTCCCACACGCGAATGTCCTCGACGATGGAGGTGATCTGCGCCTGCCGCAGGTCCGCGGAGCGGGTCAGCAGCACGATGTCCCGGTCGCGGGTGACCACCATCGACTGGAAGAAGCAGAACCCGAAGGTGTCGTAGCCCGTCAGCCAATACATGCTCTCCTGGGCGAAGAGCAGCATCGCGTCGAGGTCCTCCTCGGCCATGCGCACGACGAGGCGGTCGAGGCGGGCGGCGTATTCCGCGCGGGAAAAGGCAAGGGACATGAACGGCTCCGGTCGATGGGGCAGGGCCGGGCGGCGTCCGGGATCCATGTCCCGGTTCGCGCCGCGAGGCGGCAGGAATTGGGGAGGTTACTGGCCGGGCAGGGCGATCGCGGACATGAGGCGGCCGTAGTCCGGCTCTCCGCGATGGGTGGCGCGCCGGTAGGAGAAGAACAGGTCCTCCTCCGCATAGGTGCAGCGGCCGAGATCCGCCGCGCGGCCCACGCCGGCGCTGCTCAGGCGGAACAGGATGTAGGCGGGCAGGTCGAAGAACGACTTGTCCGGGCCCGCGCCGGGGCTGAAGAAGCGCGCGTTTTCCGGGTCTGCGTCGATGAAGCGGTCCACGAACTCGGAGCCGACCTCGTAGTTGGCGCTTGAGATGGTCGGGCCGAGAACGGCGGTGATGCGGTCGCGGCGCGCACCGAGCGTCTCCATGGCGGAAAGCGTTGCCTCCAGAACACCGGTGACCGCTCCGCGCCAGCCGGAGTGGGCGGCGCCGATCACGCGCGCCGTCTCGTCGGCGAAAAGCACGGGGCCGCAGTCGGCGGTGGAGATGCCGAGCGCGATGCCCGGCCGGTCGGTTACGAGCGCGTCGCCCTTCGGCTGGTTGTCAGGCGTCCAGGGCTCGGTGACGACGATGGCGGTCGCCGAGTGGTGCTGGTGGGGCGAGACGAGCGCGCCGTTCGGCAGTCCGAGCAGGCTCTTGATGCGGGTGCGGTTCTCGCGGACCGCCTCCTGGTCGTCGTCCGAGCCGTGTCCCACGTTGAGCGAGGCGTAGATGCCCTGGGACACGCCGCCCGCACGGGTGAAGAAACCGTGAGTGATGCCGTCGAGCGCGGCGAGGTCGGGCGATGTCAGCATGGGGGCGGGGACTCCGTGGAAGTGCCGGAAGCGGATCGCCGGGATGGTGGGTGCACCCGGCGGTCCTGTCAAACGTTGAAAGGGGCCGGTCAGTCGTTGAAAGGGGGAAGTGCCAGCCCTTGCGGCGCGACGGCCAGAACCTTGAACAGCTCACCCATCTCGGCCGGCGCGGCAAGACGCTCCACGTCGTTGCGGATCTGCTCCTGGATCCTGGCGGGCTTGCCGGCGCCAAGCCTTCCGGCACGCTCGAGAAGGCCGAGGCCGAGCAGGAAGTCGCCCTGGGTCATGAGCGGCCGCGCGGGGGCGCCGCCGCGCATGAACGCGCGTGCAAGGGCCTCGAAGTTGACGTGGGCCGTGAGATCGGCGCGGCCGGGCTCGTCAAGCACGGGCACATGGGCATGGGCGCGCATGGCCTGCAGCGTGTCGCCGGGAGCCGTCCGGGGGTAGCCGTAGTCGATGACCAGGCCGGCACCGCCTTGGGCGGCGAGGCGCGCGCCAAGCTCCTCCGCGATGGCATTGGCGACGGGCTGGGTCTCGATCACGGCGCCGTCGGCGACCCGCGACAGGTCCCCGGGCAGATCGGCGGGTGCCAGCGTTCCAGGACCAAGGGCGAAGGCAAGTGCGCCGGCGTCATCGATCCCGATGCAGCGTTCGCGCCACTGTCCGGCATTCAGCACATGCTGCCGGATCGGCAGGGCGTCGAAGAACTCGTTGGCGACCACCAGCAGTGGCGCGTCTTCGGGAAGGCCGTTTGCGCTGTCATGCCAGCATGGGGCGTTGACGGGCGCGGGCGCGCGGGCGGCAAGGGTTTCGCGCTGGACCTCGCGCAGGCGGGCGCTCGTTTCCACCAGATGCGGCGTGACGCCGGCAAGGGCTGCAGGCCGCAGCGCCAGAACCCGCAGCACGTCGGCCATGAGCGTGCCGCGTCCGGGGCCGAACTCCACCAGATGGAAGCGCTCCGGCTCGCCCATGCGTTGCCAGGCGGTGAGCAGGAAGATGCCGACCATCTCGCCGAAGAGCTGGCTGACCTCGGGGGCGGTGATGAAATCGCCCGCGGCGCCGAAGGGCTCGGCCTGCATGTAGTAGCCATGCACCGGATCGCCCAGGCAAAGCGCCATGAAGTCGGCGACCGGCATGGGGCCGTTGTGGGTGACGATCTCGCGGAGGCGGGCCGCGAGCGGGGTGTCTTCAGGCATCGCCGGCCGGCTCCGTTTCCGTGGCGGGCGGGCGCGACAGGGCCCGGGCGATGGCGAAAAGGCCGGCGGCGATCATCGGCAGCGACAGGATGATGCCCATGGTCAGGCCGAACTGGAAGTAGCCGATGTGCGCATCGGGCACGCGGTAAAGCTCCGAGACGGAACGGGCGATGCCGTAGCCGAGCGCGAAGACGCCGGCCACGAGGCCGGGGCGCCGGTAGCCGCCGGCGCGCACCACGAGCGCCGTGACGACGAAGAGCAGGACACCTTCCAGCGCGGCCTCGTAAAGCTGGCTGGGATGACGCGGTTCGGGCCCCGCCCCCGGGAACACCATGGCCCACGGCACGTCGCTCGGGCGGCCCCACAGCTCGCCATTGATGAAGTTGGCGATGCGGCCGAAGAAAAGGCCGATGGGCGCGACGGTGCCGGCCAGGTCGAACAGCGTCCAGAGCGACAGCTTGTGCCGCCACGCGAAGACGATCATGGCCGCGACCACGCCAAGGAAGCCGCCGTGAAAGGACATGCCCCCGGTCCACACCTGCAGGATCTCGGCCGGATTGGAGAGATAATAGTCCGGCGAATAGAACAGGACGTAGCCGATACGCCCGCCCAGGATGGTGCCGAGCGTCGCGTAGACAACGAAGTCATCGACCTGCAGGAGCGAGGGATGCGGCGTTCCCCGCCACAACCCGTCCGCGCTGACCAGACGGCGCATGTAGTACCAGCCGAGCAGCAGCCCGGCGACATAGGCGAGCGCGTACCAGCGAATCGCGAAGGGGCCGAATTCGATCAGGACGGGATCGATGGCGGGAAAGGGCAGGACCAGTGTCGGCATCGGGTCTCCAGGAGGCTCTGACGGGCGGCGCGACGTTGCAGGGCGCGAGTGTGGCCGTCAAGCGCGGCCACACTGCGACACTTTCCACCGACAGGGGTGTTTCGCCGCGCGCCAAAGCGCATTAGGTAAGGGGGCGCGGCCCGGAAGCAGGGTGCGCGTCAGCCTCTTTGCGGAAGGATTGCCGGAATGACACAGGGCCCCAATCGCGTTCTCGATGATCTGGCGAAGCTGATGACGGACGCCGCCGGTGTCGCGCAGGGCGCGCGGCGCGAGGTCGAAGGCGTGTTCCGTTCCCAGGCGGAGCGTTTCCTGGCCGACATGGACCTCGTCAAGCGCGAGGAATACGATGTCGTCAAGGACATGGCCGCCAAGGCGCTCGACATGGTCGAGGCGCTGGAAGCGCGCGTCGCCGAACTCGAGGCAGCCGCCGGCAAGGGCGCTTCCGGGGCGGGCGCCAGGAAAGACGACGCCTGACGCGCAAGCGGTTTATCGTAATTTTTTACAATCCAAGGGGCGAGCCGCGCGCATTCCGGATCGCGCGGTTTTCCTCGGGCGGGCGCGGTTTGCGCGCCTGATGCGGGCGCGTGCCGTCCACAGTTACAAAACCGTAAATGAAGAGTGAACATATCTTTGACGCCGAGTGTGCCTATATACTCGGATGGAAGCGCAGATTCGCGGCGATCCGGTCCGGTTGAGGGGACCTGCCGTTGCGGCGGCTCGCGGACCTTCGCTTGCGGCAGGCCACCAACCTGCGGACCGACATGACGGACACGCGCCCCGGGGACGGGCGGGCTGTCCCGCAAGCCGAGAGGAACCTTCATGAGCCTCATCGACATCGACTTCGAACGGCCCGCGAATCCGGTTGACACGATCGAGCACATCGCCGCCATCAACGACTGGACATTCGAACGCTCCTGCGACGAGGAAATCACCATTTCCGTCGCCGGAAGCTGGTGCGACTACCACGTTTCCTTTTCCTGGATGGAAGACATCGAGGCGCTGCATCTTGCCTGCGCGTTCGACCTCAAGGTGCCCGAGCCGCGCCGCACGGAGGTCGTGCGGCTTCTGGCGCTGGTCAACGAGCAGCTCTGGATGGGGCACTTCGACCTGTGGAACCGGGAAGGCGTGGTGATCTTCCGCCAGTCCCTGCTGCTTGCGGGGGGCGCCGAGGCCACCTCGCGGCAGATCGAGGGACTTCTCACCAACGCGCTCGATTCCTGCGAGCGCTACTACCAGGCATTCCAGTTCGTGGTCTGGGCGGGCAAGAGCGCGTCCGAGGCCATCGATACCGCGCTTTTCGAGACGGCAGGCGAAGCATGAGTTTCACGTTTTCCAAGGAGCGTCCGCTGGTTCTCGTCGGGGCCGGCAAGATGGGTGGCGCGATGCTCGCGGGCTGGATCGCCTCCGGCGTCGAGCCGCAGTCGGTCCTCGTGATCGATCCCAATCCGTCGGATGAGCTTCTCGCGCTTTCGAAAACGCGCGGGGTGGCCCATGCACCGACCCTTCCCGACGGGCTGGTCGCCGGCGTGCTTCTGCTGGCACTGAAGCCGCAGGTCATGGCCGCCGCCCTTCCCGCGTTCGCGGCAGGCGTCGCGCCCGACACGCTGGTGATCTCGGTTGCCGCGGGCACGCCGGTCGCCACCTTCGAGGCGGCTTTCGGCGATGTGCCGGTGGTCCGCGTCATGCCGAACACGCCCTCGCAGGTCGGGCGCGGCATGAGCGTGGGTTTCGCCAACGCCCGCACGGATGCGGCGCAGCGCGAAACGGTCGATGCGCTCATGGCGGCGATCGGCGCCACGGCGTGGGTGGAGCGCGAGGAAGACATCAACGCGGTGACCGCCGTCAGCGGTTCCGGACCGGCCTATGTGTTCCATCTTGTCGAGGCGATGGCCGAGGCGGGCCGCAAAGCGGGACTTGATGCGGAGCTTGCCATGAAGCTCGCACGCCAGACCGTGTGCGGGGCGGGCGAGCTTCTGTACCAGTCCGACCTTCCGGCCGAGCAGCTTCGCCGCAACGTCACGTCGCCCAATGGCACCACCGCCGCCGCGCTTGAGGTCCTCATGGCCGATGACGGCATCCAGCCGGTGATGGACAAGGCGGTTGCCGCGGCCAAGCGCCGCTCCGAGGAGCTGGCCGGCTGACAGGCGAGGCTGCCATCCTGGGCGCAATCCGGCGTGCAGGACTCGCAAGCGGACTGTTTCGGACCTAGATCATGTCATGAGCCGGGCGTCGTGCCCGGCCACTGACTGCTGACAGGGAGACGTGCGATGGCGACCCAGAAGACCCGGCGCAAGATCCTCGATACCTTTCTGGAGCTTCTCGGCGAACACGGCTGGTCCGGCTTCGAGATGGCCGAACTCGCGGGTGCCGCCGACGTGAAGCTCTCGGTGCTCAGGGCCGAGTTTCCCGACAAGACGGCCTGCGTGCGGGCCTTCCTGTCGGAGGTCGACCAGAAAGTGCTCGACCGTGTCGATCCCGACATGGCGGACGAACCGGCGCGCGATCGCCTCTTCGACGTCCTGATGACGCGTCTCGACATCATGTCCGCCTACAAGCCGGCGATCCGCGCGATCGGTGTCGCGGCGCGTCGCGATCCCGCCCTTGCGCTCCGACTCAACCGGGAACTTGCGACCTCCGCGCGCTGGATGCTGACGGCGGCGGGCATTCCGGCCTCGGGGCTGCGTGCCGGCATGATGGCGCAGGGACTGGTCGTCGCCTTCTCCCGGGTCATCGATGTCTGGCTCGAAGACGAGGACCCGGGGCTGGCCCGGACCATGGCGGCGCTCGACCGGCAGCTCGACGAGGGAGAGAGCTGGATGGGGCGGATCGACAAGGTCGAACGAATGGTCTCGCCGCTTTTCAGGCGTGCCTTCGGAGCACGCTCCCCGAAAGGGACGCGCGCGCAGGAGAGCGACACCCCGGAGGCCGGAGAGCCGGCCGCTCCCGCAGCGTAAAGGCCCTCGTGGCCGACCGGCGTTTGCTCAGGTCGGGATGCGCACCCGCGCCATGAGCCCGCCGAGGTCGGAGCTTTCGCCGAGAACCAGGTCGCCGCCATGGGCGCGCACGACGTCGCGCGCGATGGCGAGGCCCAGCCCGCTGCCGCCGGCATCCCGGTTGCGCGCCTGGTCGAGCTGGTAGAAGGGGCGGAAGACGTTCTCCCGCTCCTCTTCTGGAATGCCCGGGCCGTCATCCTCGATCACGATGGTGAGCCAGCCGTCCGCGTTGCGCCCCTCGATGCGCACGTGCTTGCCGAAGCGTGCCGCGTTGGTGGCGAGATTCGTGAGTGCGCGCTTGAAGGCGAGTGCCTTGAGCGTGACCACCGGTGCGCCGGTGAAGCTCGAGGAGGCTTCCGCGCCCACGATCTCCGCCTCCGCTTCCAGATCTTCCAGCACGAGCGCCACGTCTGTCGGGGTGGGCTGCTCATCGCCCTCGCCACGGGCGAAGGCGAGATAGTCCTCCAGCATGGTCTTCATCTCGTCCACGTCGCGCTGAAGGGCGCGCACTTCCTCGCTGTCGGGAAAGAGCGCGAGCTGAAGCCGGAAGCGCGTGAGAATGGTGCGCAGGTCGTGGCTGACGCCGGCGAGCATTGCCGTGCGCTGCTCGATCTGGCGCTCGATGCGCCGCCGCATCTCGATGAAGGCCTGGGCGGCGCGGCGCACCTCGCGTGCGCCCGACGGGCGGAAACTGTCGATGGGGCGTCCCTTGCCGAAGCTCTCGGCGGCGGTTGCGAGCTTCTCGACGGGCCTTGTCTGGTTGCGCAGGAACAGCAGCGCGATGATCATCAACACCAGGGAGGTCGAGACCATCCACACGATGAAGAAATGCGAATTGGACGCGTAGGTCTGGCTGCGGCGCGCGATGACGCGCAGCGTGTGCCGCTCGAGCTGGATACGGATCTCGACGAAACTGGACCGCCCGACCGTGTCGATCCAGAAGGGCCGGCCGATGCGCTGGCTGATCTGCTGCGACAGGTAGCGATCGACGATGTCGAAGAAGGGCTTGGGTCGAGGTGGCGGCAGGGGCTCCAGCGGCAGGATGGTGACGGTGAGATCGAGATTGGCGCGGGCGAGGGTCGTCAGCCGCTCCAGATCCTCCTCCTCGGGATAATCGCGGATGAGTTCGGCCAGCATGGCGATGTCGCGGACGACCGAGTCGGACAGGCGCTGAGTGACCAGATTGTAGTGGCGCTCCATGAACACGAAGGCGAGCACGGCCTGCATGATGACGAGCGGCACCACGAGGATGAGCAGCGTGCGCGGAAACAGGCCCTTGGGACTGTGCCGGTAGAGCGTGCGCGCCATCCAGCGATAGGGTACCGCAAGAAGGGCAAGCAGGCGCGCGAGCGGGGCGGGAAGGGGAAGACGGACCGCGCGGATCCGCTCGCCCAGCCGCCGGAGCGCGGCCGTCAGTCGCATACGAGCCGGTAGCCGATCCCGCGCACCGTCTGCAGGTAGAGCGGATTGCCCGGATCGGTCTCGATCTTGCGGCGCAGGCGGTTGATCTGCACGTCGACGGTGCGCTCGCCAAGGCCGCTGTCATCACCGACGATTTCCGTGCGCGGCACGGTCTCGTTCGGCTTGTCGGCGAAGATCGCCAGGATTTCCTTCTCCCGGTCGGTGAGACGCACGGACTCCTCCCCCTTGCGCAATTCGCGTCGGGTGGCGTCGAAGACGAAGGGGCCGAAACGGATGTCGGCCGGAACCGGGGCGTCCGCTGTGGTGTGTCGGCGCAGGATGGCGCGGATGCGCAGCAGGAGTTCGCGCGGTTCGAACGGCTTGACCAGATAATCGTCGGCGCCGGCCTCCAGCCCCGCGATACGGTCGGACGCATCGGAGCGGGCGGTCAGCATCAGGATCGGCACCTCGCTGGTTGCGCGAAGGCTTGCGGCGAGGTCGAGCCCGCTTTCGCCCGGCATCATCACGTCCACCACCAGAAGGTCGAAGGCAAGGCCCTCGAGTTGGCGCCGGGCCTCGGCGGCGGTCGCGGCGGCGGTGATCCGGAAGCCGTTCTCGCTCAGGAAGCGGCGCAGCAGGGTGCGGATGCGGGTGTCGTCATCCACGAGCAGAAGGTGCGGCGCGTCGTCTTCCGGCGGCCTGGATACGGTTGCGCGTGGCTCTTGCATGTCACCGGTCGTCGGCATTGGGTCCTCAGCCGTGATCGATCAGGGAGGCGACGCCGGCGCGCTGGTCGGCATCGATCATGTGGAACAGGAACTGACGCGCCACGTCGCGAGCGTCCTCCGGCATGGCTTCCAGCGCCCGTCGGATACGCAGCGCCTGAAGGTCGGTCAGCCGGCCCGCGAGTTCGCGGCCGCGCTCCGTGGGATAGAGCAACCGTTCGCGCCGATCCTGCGGGCCGGGCCGCTGGACGATGAAATCCTCCTCGACAAGCTGTTTGAGCACGCGGGCCAGCGACTGTTTGGTGATGCGCAGGATGGACAGGAGATCGCTCACCCTGAGGCCGGGATTCCTGGTGACGAAATGCAGCACCCTGTGATGCGCCCTCCCGAAACCGTATTCGGCCAGAACCGCGTCCGGATCGCCGGTGAAATCGCGATAGGCGAAGAACAGGAGTTCGATGAGATCCACGGCGGAATCGCGGGATTCCGCGCCCTCGTCGACCATGCGTGCAGCCTCCGACTCCGGTTGTGAGAAATTTAAGTCAGCCATATTGACTTATATCCGACCGATTGTTACACGTTGGAGGTCTTCTGCGAAACGATCGTACGTCATCGCCCGCCAGGCATGGTAGATGTTGTCCTTTGGCTTTGCAGAGCATGATCCTCCCGGTCGCGATATCGCCCTTGGGGCCGTGCCGCCCCGCGGGTCCGTCACCATACAAAGTCCTGACGGAACGCGCAAAAGGCTGATGTGGCGCTCAAGGGAGGCGAACCGGGAAAGCGACGATGCGGCAAGACCCGCATCGCGAAGGCAAACGCAGGCGGGATGGAGCCCGCCCCAGGATCGGGAGTTAAGACGAGATGGCGATCCCATTCGATCAACATGAAGGCCAGATCTGGTACGACGGCGCGTTCGTGCCCTGGGCGGATGCGAAGCTGCATGTGCTGAGCCACGGCCTGCACTACGCCAGCGCCGTGTTCGAGGGTGAGCGGGCCTATGGTGGCGAGGTGTTCAAGCTCGGCGAGCATACCGACCGCCTGCACGAATCCGCTCGTCTGCTCGGCTTCGAGATCCCCTATTCGGCCGAAACGATCAACGACGCGACCCGCGAGCTCCTGAAGCGCGGCAACCTCGTCGACGCCTATGTGCGTCCGATCGCCTGGCGTGGCAGCGAGATGATGGGCGTGTCGGCCCAGCACAACACGATCCATCTCGCGATTGCCGCATGGGAGTGGCCGAGCTACTTCGATCCGGAGCAGCGTCTCAAGGGCATCCGCCTCGACATGGCGCCCTACCGTCGTCCGGATCCGGCGACCGCGCCGAGCCGGTCCAAGGCGGCCGGTCTCTACATGATCTGCACGATCTCCAAGCACGAGGCCGAGCGCAAGGGCTATGCCGACGCGCTGATGCTCGACTGGCGCGGCCATGTGGCCGAGGCGACCGGCGCCAACGTGTTCTTCACCAAGGAAGGCCGAATCCACACGCCGACGCCGGATTGTTTCCTCGACGGCATCACGCGACGCACGGTCATCGACCTTGCCAGGCGTCGTGGCATCGAGGTCGTCGAGCGCACGATCCTGCCGGAGGAGCTGTCGGGCTTCGAGGCCTGCTTCCTTACCGGAACGGCGGCGGAAGTGACGCCGGTGTCGGAGATCGCCGACTTCTCGTTCCAGGTGGACGACATCACGCGCACGCTGATGACCGACTACACGGCCGAGGTGACGCCGAGCAGCGAGGCGCGTCTGGCCGCCGCAGGCTGATACGCGGACGCTTTCGGAGACACGACTTCGGGTCGTGAGTTCCGCGCCATCAAAATGCCGTCGCGATGTCCGACATCGCGACGGCATTTGTTTTTGGGGCGCGACACGACCTTAGGGCCGCCCTCGTCCCGCCGCCTCCCCTTGGAGTGAATGACGCGGATGGTCTCTTTCTCAGGACGCTTTCCTTCCTCACGCCGCTTCCGGAGCGTGGCCTGCGTGACGCTCGCCCTCGTGCTCGCCGCCCTGGGCCTGGCAGCCTGGCGCGCGCCTCAGCTCTTCGTTCTCGCCGGTGAGGGCTTTCCGGGACCGGTCTGGCCGGCCGCGGGCGCCTATGACCTGGTCGAGGGAGCCTCGGGGATGGCCGATCCGCCTCCCGCCGAGGCCCCGCCCGAGGCGGCACGGGTGCGCCTTGCGGAAAGCGAGGGGCGCGCGCTTCTCATGGAGCGTGGAGGCGTTCTTCGGCGTGAGGTCTATCTTGGCGGCGTTGACCGCGATACACGGCTGAATTCCTATTCCCTGGTCAAGAGCCTGGTGGGGGCGCTGGTTCTGCGGGCGGTCGCGGACGGGAAGATCGATGGCCTCGAAACGCGGCTGAGGGCGGTTCTCGGAGCCCGCGCGCCGGATGTCTCCGTCGGTGATGTGCTCACCATGTCCAGCGGCTTGGCAATGTCACCCGAGCCGCCGAAAACCGGCATGGCCTCCGCCGATGATCACGCGTTTTCGCCCTTCGGTCCGCTGGCGAGGATCCATGCCTACGGTATCGAGGCGGTGATGGCCGACCTGCGGGTCGATCCGGAGATGGCGGGCGAGTTCCACTATCAAAGCGCCAACACCGCGCTGCTCGGCCTGATGCTGGAACGTGTCTATGACATGCCCCTGCCGGAACTGCTGTCGTCGCTGATCTGGAAACCCGCGGGGGCGGCCGATGCATGGTGGCGCAGATATCCCGCGGGCGAGGGCGTGTCCGCCTATTGCTGCCTCTATGCGCGGCCTCTGGACTGGGTCCGGGTAGGGCGCTTCCTGCTGGACAACGGCACGCCGGGGAGCCCGTTCCTGCCCGAAGCCTTGTGGCGGGACCTTCTGTTGCCCGACCTGGCCCCGCAGGCGCGCCGGCAAGGCGTTTATGGAGATCAGGTCCGCCATGACGTGCTGGACCGCCCGGACGCGGCACTTCACGGAGCCTTTGCCTATTTCTCCGGCCTCGATGGCCAGACGGTCTATTTCCTGCCCGCACAGGACGCGGTCGTCGTGCGCTTCGGTGCCCGGATGCAGCTTCTGCATTCCACGCTCTATGAACTCTTTCCCGACGGGTGAAACGCAAACGGGGCCGCCACCGGCGGCCCCGTTTGCGTTCTTGCCGCAGTGGTTTCGCAGGGCCTGTTCAGGGCTTGAACATGCGCCCGCGCTCGGTGACCGCCACGATGACCAGGGCGCTGATCGAGAACAGGGCGAAGCCTGCCGTCAGAGGCAGGACCGTTCCGTCATAATGGCTGGACACCAGATAGCCGAGCAGCGCGCCACCGCTCGTGGTAACGAAACCGATGATGGCCGCGCCCGTTCCCGCGACCCGGCCGAGGGGCTCCATGGCAATGGCGTTGAAGTTCGGGCCGATCATGCCGAAGGCGAAGATGCCGAGAATCAGCAGGCCCGCGAAGGCGACGAGGCTGGTGCCCCAGGTGGCGGCGACGACAACCTGCGTCAGGCTGACCAGAACGTAGAACACCAGCGCCACATGGGAGAGCGGACGCAGGCCGATGCGTTCGACCACGGAAGCGCTGAAGAAGGACGAGATCGCCAGCGCGATACCGGTCATCGCGAACATCACCGGGAACAGCGACCCCAGCCCGAAGGTTTCCACGAAGACCTGCTGGGCGGAGGCGATGAAGGCGAACAGCGCTCCGATGATGAAGGTCAGTGCCAGCATGTAGCCGACGCTGGCGCGCGTCCTCAAGACGGTGGCGAAGGCGCCGGTCATCTCGCGGACGGAGAAGGGGCTGCGTTCCTCGGCGGGCAGGGTTTCGCCCAGGCGCGCTCCGCTCCAGGCAAAGAGGATGAAGCCGCAGATCGCCAACACCAGGAAGATCGAGCGCCATTCGCCGAAGAGCAGGATCGCCTGGCCCACGGAGGGCGCCAGAACCGGCACGGTCATGAACACCATCATGACGAGCGACATGACCTTGCCCATGCGGGCGCCGGAGTAGCTGTCCCGCACCATGGCGACCGCGACGATGCGCGGCGCGGCGCAGCCGATGCCCTGCAACAGCCGGCTGAGCAGCAACTGGTCCATTGTCTGGGCGAAGGTGGAGAGCACGGCGGCGGCCGTGTAGAGCACGAGCCCGGTGAGCAGGACCGTGCGCCGACCGTACAGGTCCGACAGGGTGCCGCAGACAAGCTGCGCACAGCCGAACCCGAGCAGATAGACGATGACGACCTTCTGCCTCTCGTTGGGATCGGAGACCATGAGATCGCGGGCGATGTCGCCGAGAGCGGGTAGCATGATGTCCGTCGCGAGCGCGTTCAGCGCCATCAGCGCGGCGGCAATCGCGACGAATTCGCGAAAAGAAAGTCCGTGACGCGGTCTTTGGCCGCCGGTTGTCGCGGTCATGTCGGCGCCGGCAATTGCGGCGGAGGAGGAACTGGGTGGCATGTCGTATCCAGACTGGCGTCACGCCGCTGCGCTGCGGGACAGGCCGCGAGCGCGCGATGCGACACGAAGGCGTACCGTGGGGGCGAATGAAATCGACCGGACGGGAGAGGGGCCGCAGCGAAAGGCGCGAAAAGCGGCGCGGCGACCGAGGTTGCTTCAGTCTTCGGCCGGTTTTCGCTCCGGGTCAAGGCACGGTTTTCTGACAGGCCCCTTCGCGAGGCCTGTCCGGGTGCGCTTGCTACCCCTTGTCCGGGGGAGAAACCGACCAGCGGTCCGCGTCGGCCAGGTCGGCTTCGCGCGCATCCACCCAGGTGCCGCTGCTGCCATCCTTCATGTGGGTTTTCTTCCAGAAGGGCGCGCGGGTCTTGAGGAAGTCCATGAGGAATTCAGCCGCCTCGAAGGCCGCGCGACGGTGGCGCGAGGTGGCGGCGACGAAGACGATGTTGGCGCCCGGCGCAATACGGCCGTGGCGGTGGATCGCGGTCAGTCCGTCGAGCGGCCAGCGCCCCGCGGCCTCCTCGGCGATACGGCGGATTTCGGCTTCCGCCATGCCCGGATAGTGTTCAAGCTCCAGCGCGTCGAGCGTGCCGTCCTCGTCGCGGCACAGGCCCGTGAAGGTCACGACCGCGCCGATGTTGGCATGGCCGGCCGTCATGCGCGCGACTTCCGCGGCCGGATCGAAATCCTCCGCCTGGATGCGTACGACAATGTCGGCAACAGGTCCGCTCACGACGTGCTCCGCTCAGCCGCCGGTCATGGGCGGAAACAGGGCCGCCTCGCGCGCTCCGGCAAGCGGCGCGTCATGCTCCACATGCTCCTGGTCGAGCGCGACACGGATGGTATCGCGGTCCTCGAGGGCATGGGCATGCGACTCGTCGCGTGCCGCCAGCCAGTCGATCAGACCGGCGACGGTCGTTACCGTGTCGGGCAGGTCGATCGTCTCGGCATCGACGCCGACGCGTTCGCGCACCCAGGCGAAGTAACGGATCTGCATGGCGTTTCCTCAAGCGTGCTCTGCGCGCCGACAGGAGCTCCAGGGAGGATGCCCTAGTCGCTCATCAGGTGGCCGATGCCGGCGCGGAAATAGTCGTAGCCGGTATATAGGGTCAGCACGGCGGCGACCCAAAGGGCGGTCAGGCCGATCAGTTCGGTGCCCGGCAGGACCGCCTCGCCGGCGGGACCGGCAAGCAGGAACGCCATGGCGACGAGTTGCACCGTGGTCTTCCACTTCGCAAGCTTGGTTACCGGGACGCTGACGCGCAGGTCGGCCAGGAACTCGCGCAGGCCCGAGACCAGGATCTCGCGGCACAGGATGATGGCGGCCGCGATCATCGACCAGCCGCCGATGTCTCCCTTGCCGACCAGCAGGAGCAGGCAGACGGCGACGAGCAGCTTGTCGGCGATCGGGTCGAGCATCTGCCCGAGGCGGGACTGCTGCTGCCACGCGCGCGCCAGATAGCCGTCGAAGAAGTCGGTGATCGCCGCGATGACGAAGATCGCCAGCGCGCTCCAGCGGGCGCCATGACCCTGGAAGTCGGGCGTCAGACACACCATGACCGCCGGTACGGCGAGAATTCGCCCGTAGGTCAGGATGTTGGGAAGGCTCCAGACGTGGGATCGCGACATCGTGTGAACAGGCTCGCGGGTTGCCGGGAAGGACGGTCCGTTGCGAACCTTCAACCATGTGCGGCGGGTCCCGTCAATCTGCCTGCGGCCCGCGCGAGGAATTGGATGGGACCAGCCCGGCCTTCCTTTTGCCGGCAAGCGGTACTGGAACCCGCGTCTCCCCGAGGGCAAGGATCGTATCGGAAGAAACCAACCATGAAGCAGGGAACGGATCACGGCATGGCGGAAAGAAAGAACGCTCTGGGACAGCCGATCGGGGAGGAACTGGCGGGCTGGAGCGCGCGGCCACGGCCGCCCCGCACGCCCATGGAGGGTCGGCTTTGCCGCCTCGAGGCTTTCGATGCCAAACGTCATGCGGACGATCTCTTCACGGCCTACCGGATCGACACGGAAGGACGCAACTGGACCTATCTCGCCTATGGGCCGTTCGAGACGCTGGAGGCGTTCACGGCCTTCGCCGAGAAGACCTACACCGGCGAGGATCCTCACTTCCACGTGATCGTCGACAAGAAGACCGGCAAGGCCGTGGGGGTTGCCAGCTACCTGCGCATCGATCCGGCCTGCGGCGTGGTCGAGGTCGGCCACATCCACTTTTCGCCGCTGATGCAGGGCAAGCCAATCGCGACCGAGGCCATGTACCTGATGATGGCGCGTGTTTTCGACGAGCTTGGCTATCGGCGCTACGAGTGGAAATGCGACGCGCTCAACGCGCCTTCGCAGGCGGCGGCCCGGCGCCTCGGTTTCACGTTCGAGGGCGTGTTCCGTCAGGCGACGATCTACAAGGGGCGCAACCGCGACACGGCCTGGTACTCGATCCTCGACAGCGAGTGGCCGGCACTCAGGCAGGCTTTCGAGGCGTGGCTCGACCCGGAGAACTTCGATGCCGGGGGACAGCAGCGCCGGCGCCTGGCGGATCTGCGGCCAAAGACCTGAAGCGGCTTGGCAAATCAGGCGGGCAGGGGATCAGTCGAACAGGCGTTCGCCCTGCTCGTCGACGATCTGGCGCCCCTTGCGCATGGCGAACTCGGCGGCCTGGTCGGCGCTCGGTAGGAGGTCGGCCCGGATGAAGGCGTGTTCCTGGCGGGTGCCGTCGGCGCCCTCGCGGGAGATCGTGCCGGCCACCTGCCACTGGCCGTCACGCTGTGTCGGTGCCGGAGTGATGAGGAATCCCTTGTGCTCTTCGGCCTTGAAGCGGGTCTTGCCGCCGGAGCCGGTGTTTGAACCGCCGCCGAACAGTCCGCCAAGCCACTTGCCAAGCCCCATGGGTCGTCTCCCGCCGTTTTGTGTGTACCTTTAAGGGTATAACGGTCCCGCTCGCGGGACACCAGCCACGCCGGTCCCGTGCCTATTCGTGGAAGTGGTCGTAGATCGTGCGGGCGACGGACTCCGACACGCCGTCCACGGCCATGAGGTCGGAGATGCCGGCCTTGGAGACGGCCTTTGCGGTGCCGAAATGGCGCAGCAGCGCGCGCTTGCGGGCCGGGCCGATGCCGGCGATCTCGTCGAGCGGGCTCTTCGCGATGTCCTTCTTGCGCCGCGCCCTGTGGGAGCCGATGGCGAAGCGGTGCGCCTCGTCGCGCAGGCGCTGGACGAAATAGAGCACCGGGTCGCGCTCGGGCAGCATGAAGGCGTCGCGGCCGGGGATGAAGAACTTCTCCCGTCCCGCGTCCCGGTCGGGGCCCTTGGCGATGCCGACGAGAGGGACGTCGTCGATCCCAAGGCTCTCAAGCGTCTCGCGCGCCGCATTGAGCTGGCCGAGACCGCCGTCGATGAAGACGAGATCCGGCCAGGCGGGCATGGTCGCCGTGTCGGCGGCCGCATCGGGCTCGCTTTCCGTCACGGGCGCATCCACCGTCGCTGCAAGTGAAAGCGGTGCTCCCGGCTTTTCCGCTTCCGCCGCCTCGCTCGCGCGCGCCGCCTCGCGTGCATGGCGCAGCGACGGGCGGTCCTCGGCGTGTTCCTTCAGCAGTCGCGAGAAGCGCCGGGTCAGGACCTCACGCATCATGCCGTAGTCGTCGCCGGGAACGAGGTCTTCCGACTTGATGTTGAACTTGCGGTACTGGCCCTTGGCAAATCCTTCGGCCCCGGCGACGATCATGCCGCCGACCGCGTTTGTGCCCATGATGTGGGAGTTGTCGTAGACCTCGATGCGATCCGGCGTGCGCTCCAGCCCGAAGAGCTCCGCGACGCCCTTGAGAAGGCGAGCCTGGCTGCTCGTCTCGGCCAGCCTGCGGCCGAGCGCCTCGCGGGCGTTGCGGATGGCATGTTCGACCAGTTCGCGTTTCTCGCCACGCTGCGGCACCGCGACCTCGACCCGGTGACCTGCCCGCTCGGCGAGGGCGGTGGCCAGAAGCTCACGCTCCTCCACGTCATGGGACAGCAGGATCAGGCGGGGGGCCGGCTTGTCGTCATAGAACTGGGCAAGGAAGCTCTCCAGAACCTCCGCCTCGTTCATGGATCGGTCGGCACGGGGAAACTGGGCATGATTGCCCCAGTTCTGCCCCGTGCGGAAGAAGAACACCTGCACGCAGGTCTGTCCGCCTTCCTGATGGACGGCGAAGACGTCGGCCTCGACAACGGTCTGCGGGTTGATGCCCTGGTGCGACTGGACGTGGGAGAGGGCGGCCAGCCGGTCGCGGTAGATGGCCGCGCTCTCGAAGTCGAGATTGGCCGAGGCCTGTTCCATCTGCGCGGCCAGCTCCTTTTTGATGATCTGGCTGCGGCCGGACAGGAACGCCTTCGCCTCGGCGACAAGCCCGGCATAGTCCTCCAGCGAGATCTCGCCGGTGCAGGGGGCCGCGCACCGCTTGATCTGGTGCAGCAGGCAGGGCCGTGATCGATTGGCGTAGTAGCTGTCGGTGCAGTTGCGCACCAGAAACGCCTTCTGCAGCGCGTTGATCGTGCCGTTGACCGCGCCGGCGGAGGCGAAGGGGCCGAAATAGCTGCCCTTGCGCCGGCGCGCGCCACGATGTTTGACGAGCGCGGGGGCCTCGTGATCGCCGGTCAGGAGGATGTAGGGAAAGGACTTGTCGTCGCGCAGCAGCACGTTGAAGCGCGGCCGGAGACGCTTGATGAGGTTTGCCTCGAGCAGTAGCGCTTCCGTCTCCGTGCGGGTGGTCACGAACTCCATCGAGGCGGTGGAGAGAATCATCCGCATGATGCGGTTGGACTGCCCCTGAAGGCGCGTGTAGCTGGTCACGCGTTTCTTGAGCGAGCGGGCCTTGCCGACGTAGAGCACGTTGCCCTCGCCATCGAGCATCCGGTAGACGCCGGGCGCGAACGGCAGGCGGCGCACGAAATGCGCGATGACCTCGACGCCGCGCGCGTCAGGCCCGAGCGGTGTCGGCGAGGCGTCGGGTGCGTCGGGCGTTTCGTCCTGCGGATGTTCCGGTTTCATTCCACCATGCCTACGACGTCGGGCGTCTCCCAGGCAAGATGCTGACCACCGTCAAGGGCGATCATCTGTCCCGTGATCGAGGGGGTTTCCCACAGGAAGCGGATGGTGCGGGCGAATTCGTCGAGCCCGGGGCCACGGCGAAGGGGCACCGCCGCGACCTGCTTGGCGAAATCCTCCGGCTGCTGGCGGATGTTCGCGAGCGTCGGGCCGGGGCCGATGGCGTTGACCCGGATGCGCGGGGCAAGGCCCTGGGCCATGGTCTGCGTCGCGCTCCACAGTGCCGCCTTGGACAGCGTGTAGGAGAAAAACTGGGGCGTGGGCTTCCAGACGCGCTGGTCGATCACGTTGACGATGAGGCCGTCGAGGCCGGCGGGCAGGGCGTTTGCCATCTCCTGGGCAAGGAAGACCGGAGTGCGCGTGTGGATCGCCTGATGCGCCTCGTAGCGCTCGAGCGTGAGCGAACCGATCTCGTCGGGCTCGAACAGTGAGGCACTGTTGACCAGGAGACGGACGGGGCCAAGTGCCTTCGCGGCGTCATGCGCGACACGCGCGGGGGCGTCGGCCCGGGTAAGGTCAGCCTGCACGACAGCGGCCTTGCCGCCACCTTCGCGAATGTCGCGGGCGAGAGCCTCGCCCTCCTCGCGCGATGTGTTGACGTGGATCGCCACGGCGAAGCCGCTTGCGGCCAGGTCCTTGACGATCGCGCGCCCGATCCGTCGCGCGCCGCCGGTCACCAGCGCGACGGGCATTGAGGCGGCCCCGCCGGAGCCGTCTGTGTCGTGGCGGTCCATGTCGCTTCTCCTCCCGGGATGGCGCCGGCGAGATCACGCCGGTCGTGCCGTTGTCCTACGCGGTGTTGGTCACGACGGATCGTGAGGTCACCGACTTCTCGCTCAGATGGATTTTCCGAGCTGGAACACGGCAAGGATGTAGGAAGCGTAGAGAGCGCACAAGACCAGTCCGAGAGGCCAGCGGATCGTGGTGCGGAACCACGCGAAGGCGAGAACCAGAACTCCGGCGGCCAGCATGACCCAGACGTCGAGTGCCAGCACCTCCTGGGGAATGTCGATGGGCACGACGACCGCCGTGATGCCCATGATTGCCACGAGATTGAAGATGTTGGACCCGATGACGTTGCCGAGCGCAACGGCCGCATGGCCGCGAACGGCGGCCATCAGCGAGGTCATCAGCTCTGGCAGCGAGGTGCCGAGCGCGACCACGGTCAGTCCGATCACGGCATCGGACACGCCCCAGCTTCGGGCCAGGGCCGAGGCCCCCTCGATGGTGAAATGCGCGCCGAGAGGCAGGCCGATCAGGCCGAGCACGACGAAAAGAATGGCGAGCATCGGGCTTTCCGGCACGCCTTCGACTTCCTCGAACGGGGTCTCTCCGCCGCAGCAGGCGTCGTCATCGTCGGTTGCGTTTTCCGGGGAACCGCTGCCGGTGCTTACGCCTGCGTCGGCGAATGCCGCCGCGCCATTGGCGGCACGGTGCTTGCGGGTCGCACGCACGGATTCATAGAGAAACAGGGCAAGCAGGACGAGCAGAAGCACGCCGTCGAGGCGCGAGATCGGCGACATGAAGCACATCGCCACGAAGACGATGCTGATGCCGACCATGATGAGCGCGTTGCGGGTGGCGCCGTCCTCGCGACAGTTGGTGGCCGCGAACAGGGCCGGCAGACCGAGAACGGCGAGCACATTGGCGATGTTGGAGCCAACCACGTTGCCGACCGCGATGCCGGGCAACCCGTCCAGGGCGGCGTTGAGCGAGATGACAAGCTCGGGGGCGCTCGTGCCGAAGGCGACGATGGTCAGGCCGATGACGAGGGTGGGAATGCCGAGTTTCTCGGCGATACCAACGGCACCGCGCACCAGCACGTCGCCCGCGACGATGAGAACAACGAGACCGCCAAGCAGGCTGACATAGTCGATTATCATGAACCCTGGACTACCCGGACGGTGCAAGATGAGGGCGGCGGGACCGAACGGGTCGACACCCGCGCGATACGCCTCCGGTGCCCCCCGGGCACGCCCCGCCCCTATATATGCATTCACCCCTTGATGAAAAGACCGAGCGTGGCCGCCGGGATGCAGGGCTGCAGGCGGCGCATGGTAACCGACTGGTTACCATGACAGGCAAGAAAGTCGCGATTGCCCGCATTTCTCCTCATTTCCTGACTGCCATTGCCACATTCAATCGCCATATCAGATGGGCTGGGGGCGCGGATGGTTTGTGCCATTCGACTGAGATCCACGTTGTAACGGAGTATTCGCATGAAGCGTCTAGCAGCTGCCGGCATGACCTTTGCCGTCGCCATCGCCGCGGCCGCGACGGCTCAGGCGGCCGACCTTCCGCAGCCGGCCGAGACCTACACCTACACCGATCCGGTTCCGGCCGAGCGATTCGACTGGTCGGGGTTCTATTTCGGTGGTCATCTGGGCTGGAACTGGTCTGAATTCGAGACGTCCAACGGCGTCACCGGGCGCTTTACCAATCGTGACAGCGGTGTCATGGGCGGTGTGCACGCCGGTTACAACTACATGCTGTCGCCGAACTTCCTGCTCGGTGCCGAGGCCGACTTCAGCCTGAGCGACATCGACAAGACCCGTAATGTCGCCGGTGTGAACTACAACACCTCGAGCGACTGGAACGGCACCGTGCGCGCACGCGCCGGCTGGGCCTTCGACCGCTTCATGGTGTTCGGTACCGGTGGTCTTGCCATCGCGGACATCGAGGCTAAGGCAAACGGCATTTCGGACAGCAAGACCAAGGTCGGCTGGGCCGCCGGTGCCGGTATCGAAGGTGCCGTGACCCAGAACGTCACCGCGCGTCTGGAATACATGTACCAGGACTACGGCAGCGAGACCTTCTCGCTCGGCGGTCAGGCCTACAAGACGGACCTCAACAACAATCAGGTCCGCTTCGGCATGAGCTACAAGTTCTGATGCATTGTCCGGGCTCGCCCCGGACAGGCGCTCCGGCGCCGAACGACGATACCAAGGGGACCGGCATGCCGGTCCCCTTTTTCGTGTCCGCTTGCCTGCTGCCATCGCCGCCCCTAACCTTCGCGGCCAGGAGCGACATGAAGGGGCGGAGCAGGGTGTGAGCAGCGGCAATACGGTCGGAACGGCGTCAGCCGCGCATGGCGCGCCGGTGGCCGGGCTTCCCATGTATGACTGGCCGGAGCTTCGGGACCTGAACGACCGCTGGTGGTCCGTGCTGCGCGACGCGTTGCGCGAGGAGGGCTTCGCCGCGCCGGCTGCGCTTGCCCGCGCGCTTTCGCTCGAGGATCTCTGGCTGCATCCGGGGCTGCTTGTCGGGCAGACCTGCGGTCTTCCCTATGTGCGTCATCTGCAAGGTCGTGTGGACCTTCTCGGCGCGCCGGCCTATCGCCTGTCCGGCTGCCGCCCCGGCCACTATTGCAGCGTTGTGGTGGTGCGCGCCGACGACGATGTCGGGGAGCTTTGCGGCCTGCGCGGACGCCGGCTCGCGTTCAATCATCCAGGATCGCAGTCCGGCGAGGGCGCCTTGCGCCACATGGTTGCGCCCCTGGCCGGGGGAGCCCCGTTCTTCTCGCAGGTGCTCGCCACGGGCTCGCACCGCGCCGCCCTTCGGGCGGTGGCGGACGGGGCCGCCGATGCGGCTGCCATCGATGCGGTGAGCTTCGAGCTTGCGCGCCTGCATGAACCGGCGACTGGCAAGCTTCGGGTGCTTGTGAGGACGCCGGAAACCCCGGGCCTGCCTCTGATCACGGCCTCGCGTCCACCTCGCGAGGTCGAGAAGTTGCGCAACGCGGTTGCCCTGTCCATCGGGCAACTCGACGCGGGAACTCGCGCCGGGCTGCTTCTCGAGGGCTTCGTGCCCTTCACGCCGGACGACTACCGGGTGATCTCCGGGCGCGACGCGGGAGCGGCCGCGCTCGGCTATCCGGATCTGGCGTGAGCTTTGTCGATCAGGGCTTGAAGCGGGTCTGATCGTAAGAGGGCACCGCCGCCTCGAAGGCCGCCAGCCAGGCGACAAGCCGGGGATGCTCGGTCCGCCAGGTGCCCTCGAAGCGCAGGTCCAGGTACCCGAGTGCGCAGGCGAGGGCGATCTGTCCCGCATCTGGGATTTCTCCGTCCGCCATCGTCGCGGGCGGTGTCGCCTCGAGCGCTGCAAGACCCCGGCGTACCTTGTCCGCCTGGTAGGCGAGCCAGTCCAGATCGCGACGCTCCTCCGGACGATACCGGGCCTCATAGACCTGCAGGATGGAGGCATCCATGATGCCGTTGGCCAGTGCCTGCAGGGTCAGCACGTCGAAGCGCGACGGTCCCTGCGGCAGCACCTTCCCTCCGCCCGCGAGATGGTCGAGATATTCCACGATCACGCGGCTGTCGTAGAGCACCTTGCCGTCGTCGAGCACCAGCGCGGGGATCTTCCCGAGCGGATTCTGCTTGCGGATGGTGTCGTTTGGATCGTTCAGATCCGTCATCTCGACCGTGATCCGGTCGCTCAGGCCGAGCACGGCTGCGGCGATCTTGGCCTTGCGGCCAAAGGGTGAGGCGGGCGAGGAACGAAGAACGGGCATGACGAAGTGGTCCTGACTTGTGCGGCCTGGAGGTCCCTGAACCTGGCAGGCATGTCGGGTGGCGGGAACAGCGCGGTTTCACTGCAGGCCGGCGCCGTCTCGTGTGGTGGGGGCGAAGAAAACGCCGCCGCGGTTCGCGCTGGTTAACGCGAGATTGCATTGAAACCCAAGCAATTGAAAATCTGCAAGGCTTTCAGCGCGTTCTTGAGAAAAATTGACAGCGGTCGGGTAAGATCCCGTTAAGGGGCTGTTTCTAGCGTCGTTCCGTCGCCCGTGGCGAGTGAACGAAGGACCGGGACATGCGCCTCTCTCTTGCCTTCCCACTGTCGGCGCTGATGAAATCGGCGGTTCTGATGGCCGTTTTCTATGCGCTGTCGGTCCCCGCGCTCGCTCCGCTGCGCCCGGAGGCGATCGATATTCCCATGTCGCGCTATCATGACGCCGTGAACGCGGTCTTCCGCGACACGAGCCCCAGTTTTGCGGCCGTGACGGATCCGCTGCGGATGGCGCCGCGGCAGTTGCGCAGCCGGTTCGACGGGGCATTGCGCAAGTAGTCGCCTGCGGCCGGTCCGATAAGCTCAGGGGCGCGCGTAGCGGATTTCCCACCGCGACGGCGTGCCGGCATCGGCGCAGGAGCGCGGGCTTTTCATTTCCTCCAGCCTGAAGGCGTAGTCCTGCCACACCCAGCGGCCGGAGAAGCCGCAGTGGCGGTCCGAGCGGCCGGTGAAACTTGCCGAAAGCTCGAGGGCTTCGCCGTCGAAGTCCGGTTGCGGCAGCAGGTCGGTTCCCACCCAGCCGAAGCGCGGGTCGTGCACGGCGAAGACCAGATCCTCCACCCCGCCGATTTCTCCCGAATCACGCACATAGAGCCGCCAGGTGGCCGTGTTGCCGGCCCCCGCTCCTGCCGTGCAGGGCAGGGCGTAAAGGGTCGCGACCTGCGAGAGGACGCCGATCAGGGTCTTAGCGCCGGCGAGGCCCGGGCTGTCGGGAGCCTCGCAATCGGAGGCACGCACATGGCGCTCGACCACGGCCAGGGGGACGCCAAGGGCGGCAACGGCCTCGGCCCGAGACGGCGGGTCGAGCCAGGGCTTTGCCGTCGGCGGACCGACGCCCGGCAGCGCGGCGCCGGCGGACGGTGCGTCCGTGCCCGCAATCCGTGAGATCGTGGCCCGCGTGCCGGCAAGCTCGAAGGAAATCTCATGGGCGTTTGCAAGCGCGTCGAGGAAGGAGATCCGCAGTCGGTTTCCCCCGGCGAGCCCCTGAAGGATACGTCCGCCCGTCGCGGGATCGCTCACATAGAGGTGCGACAGCGACCCGAAGGGGGCGAAGGCGTCGGGCGCAAGCACCACGAGCGGGCGGCCGTCCACGTCCCATTGCATGGCCCGTGCATCGTCGGGGCGGGGAAAGGGCGCCTCGAAGGCAAGAGCCAGCCCCGAAGGCGTGCGCTCCAGAACCAGAGCAAAGGCTGGGCCGCCCTCGGGCGGATTTTCCTCCGCAAGCCGGGCAGAACAGGGCTGCTGCGGCGCGGCGGGACAGGTGACGGACCAGCCGGCCGTATCGGTCTCGCTCGCCTTCACCGGGGCGCAAGGCACCAGTGCGGCGAGAGCGGCAAGGGAGAGGAGCGTGCGAAGGTCCATCATCGGCCTGGCGCCGGCACGGAGATGCTCTTTTGCCGGCATCCGCGCCGATCGACGGCCCGGCAGGTCCGGAAATCCAGGTCCCTGGTCAGGCACAGGCGCACCTCGGACAGTCTCCCGTCCTGGCAGGCGACGGCCATGGCCGCATCACGCAGACCCGGATTGGCAAGGCGGAAGGCCTTCTCCACGGCATCGGGAGAGACCCGTCCGCCACTGCTCAGCGTGTTGAACGCGGGAGGGATGCGGATCTTGTCGAAGGCGCGCTGGGTAAGGTCGAAATAGGCGGCGGGTGAAAGTCCGGAGCAGGAGCCGTGCTTGCGCCACTGGTGCCGGACGAGGCCCCGGCTCGGCATGATGTCCAGCATCGCGTTCACCGTTGCGCGGTCGGGTTCGCGCGGACCGGCGTCGCAGAAGTCCGGGTAGCCGCGATCGTACTGCGGCCACAGGCCATGCACGATGAAGCGGAAGGGGCGGGCCGCCTTGCACTGCGTCGGGTCGGCCTTGCGCCCGGCGCGGGCGCAATAGCTCGGTGACCACGACAGGGCCAGGACGTAGTAGTCGAACCGCCCGGGTGCTTTGGCCCGGGCCTGCGCCGGTGCAAGGGTGGTGAGCGCGGCCAGCAGGACAAATGCCGCCGCGCCCAGTGCCAGGCGTGTTTGCGTGAGGCTTACCACGGACGGGTGGTTCGGCAGCGCGCGTCATAGACCCGCCAGGGGTCGACACCGGCAACGCAAGCCTCAAGACCCCAGCCCAGACCCAGGAAACCCGCATGCTCGGAGATCGCGTAGTAGACGCGGCGGGTGCGTCCGTCGCTCATGTGCGCGCGTGCCTCGCAGAACCGGCGGGCATAGGGGCTCGGCCTGTCGACCTGGTAGGAGGTTTCCACCACGCGCTCCATGCCGGTAATGGTCAGGCCTCGGCCGTAGTCGGGATCGGCCCGCGCGACACGTCCGGCAACCGCTCCGGTCACCGAAGAATCGGTGCAGGCGGGCAGCCGCGGCTCACCGTTGAACGACATGTAGGGCCGCTCACCGGCATCGGCGGTGGAGGGAGCGAAAGGCGCGGCAAGGGCGAGAACGAGCGCGAGTCCGGCTGCGAACTTGCCGGACGAGGCGAGGCTTGCCATGGAAATCTCCTCATGAGGGAAATGCCGGTGGCACCGTGCCTCCGGGTCGTTCGGAACCGCACGATGCGGCAGCCTCACGCAGGGGTCAAGTCGAAGAGGCAATGCACCTCCCCGGCGAGGCTCAACCTTCCTTGATCTCGCCGGTGAGATCGAAGAAGCGCCAGTCGGCGCCTGCTCCCTGCGCCACCACCTTGGTGAGCCAGGGGAGCAGGGTCTGAAGCTCGGCCTTGAGCGTCCAGGGCGCGTTGATCATCAGCAGGCCGCTGCCCGTCATGGGGCCCCCGGCGCGGGGCTTCGCGGCCATCAGTTCCGTGATCTGGATGCGAGGGATGCCGGCCTGGCTCATGGCATCATAGAAGCGATTGACCGTCTTTCGGTCCTTGATCGGATACCAGGCGATGTAGCAACCGGTTCCGAAACGGCGCCAGGCCTTGTAGATGCCGGTCGCCAGCGTCTGGAAATCGTTGGTTTCCTCGAATGCCGGATCGACCAGGACCACGCCGCGCGATTCCTTTGGCGGCACGAAACCGCGCAGCGCGTTCCAGCCGTCGAGTTCGATGGCCTTGACGTGAACGTCCCCGGCGAAGAGTTCCGCCAGCCGCTTGTAGTCGTCGGGATGCAGTTCGGTCACCGAGAGCCGGTCCTGGGGCCGCATCAGCCGACGGGCCAGAACCGGAGACCCCGGGTAGACCTTCAGCCCGTCCGCGTTTTCCGGCATGTCGCGCACGACGTCGAGCCAGGGGGCGAGAAGCTCGGCGATCTGTTTCGGCGGGTTGGCCTCCAGTATCTTGCCGATGCCCTGACGCCATTCCCCGGTTTTCAGCGCGTCGCCCTTGGTCAGGTCGTAGAGCCCGATGCCGGCGTGGGTGTCGATGATGCGGATGCCGCCGGGCTTTGCCTGGAGATAGGTGATGACGCGGGCGAGGACAGCATGCTTGAGCACGTCGCCGATGTTGCCGGCGTGAAAAGCGTGACGATAGTTCACGGGTCAGGATCCTTGTGCGGGCGTTCCGGCGAGCGGGCGGGCGAGATAAACCACCGCCTTGTCGCCGTGATCGGCCGTGCCGATCTCGCGAAAACCGAGACGGGCGTGGAAGCGCAGGGAGCCGGGGTTGGCCGGGCGGGTGTTGACCTCGCAGGCAAGCGGCAATCCGGCATATTCGGAGTTTCGGGCGAACAGGTCGATCAGATGCCCGTACAGCGCCTGGCCAAGTGCGCGACCGCGCGCCTCGGGGGCGAGAGCGATGCGATCCACATAGAGGAATTCGCCCAGGTTTTCCTTGAGCCAGGCGAAATTGCGGCTGTCGTAACGTGCCGTCTGGTCCAGACAGATCAGTACGCCGAGCAAGGTATCCTTCTCGACCGCGACCAGGGTCGCCACGGACTGGCGGGCGAGGTCGTCGAGTTCGCTCGTGTCGATGCTGTTGACCGCCGGCAGGCTCGCCTCGTTCACGGCAAGCACCGCCCGGGCATCTTCCGGAACATAGGGACGGATGATCGCGCTCATTCGGAGCAGTCCTTGGCTGGTGACGATGAAGGGCTGTCCTAGGGTGTGGCCCCATAAACGAGGCATGTCCGGCGTGAAAACGGCAAGGAGATGCAAGGAGAAGCGCGCCGGGCGGGCCTTCCGCCCGGC
>MDTD01005667.1_pt1 | contig 32935 bp, 34 predicted proteins | sample 811221 | NCBI WGS metagenome assembly MDTD01 (sample SAMN05326646, study PRJNA326480) | marine metagenome | isolation source: seawater | place: Pacific Ocean: South West | collected 2011
GGGGCTGGTTGGGATCGAGCGCCCCGCCGGTGGGGTCGAGGGGCTGGTTGGGATCGAGCGCCCCGCCGGTGGGGTCGAGAGGCTGGTTGGGGTCGGGTTGGGCGCCCGGAGTCGGCGAGGCTGCTTCGCTCATGTTCGGCCGGAAAGTCGGGGGCGACATCAGAGTCGAGTCATCCGATGCGACAGAGGTCTCGGCGTGCGCCGGATCGGGCTCGTCAGCACCCGGGGCATCCGTTTCGGGCATCGCGTCCAATACCGTCGGATCCTGGAATGTGGGCGGTGACTTCAGAGTCGAGTCGTCCGTTTCGACGGTGGATTGGGTGTGGGCCGGATCGGGCTCCTCGTCATCGGCAGAGTCCGTCGCGGTCGCGGCATCCGATTCCGAAGTGTCCTGAAAAGACGGGGGCGAGGCCAGAGTCGAATCATCCGACGCGATCGAGGCCTCGGAGAATTCGGCATCGGCCTCGTCGTCCGCCGGAATCTCGCCCGCCGAGGGTGAAGTCACTGAAACCTCGGATGAATCCGATTCCGACTCTGTGGGCTGCCCGAGGATCGGAGTCGTCGCCTGATCCGTCGTGAGGGTCACCTCGGAATGGTCGGCATCGTGTGCTTCCGCCATACCCTCCGAGTGATCCGGCTCCGCGTCTGTCTGCAGATCCGCGAGCGCCTCGTCTTCTGGCGCCGTCGTGTGCTCGGCAGGCGACTCACCAACGGTGCCTTCGAACGCGGCCTGCGCTTCGGTCTCGGCTGCGGTATCAAAGTCACCGTTCAGATCATCAGTTGCTTCAGCATCCGAGGTAAACCCGAGGTCCTCGCCCCCATCGAGCATCACGGCGTGGTCCGCGTCATCAACATCGCCCGTCGCTTCAGACGCAGAGAGTTCCCCGTCATCGCTCGTGCCAGCCAGCGCGTCCGGCTCGGCCGCGTCGCTCGGCGTGATCGTCTCGGCCGCGTCGTCGGTTTCCAGGAATGCTGTGTCCGTGGCGTTCGATGGGTCTTCTGTTCCGCCGGATCGCTCGGGCAACGGTTCGCCCGATGATTCCGGCTCGAGCGCCGCGGCCTCGGGTGTGAGCGCCGAGTCCTCGGTTTCGACAGGATCCTCCGAAGTGTGGACAGCCGCCTCGTCCGAGGCGTTGTCGGTCTCCAGATCGGGCCATGCCGGGATCGCGTCGAGCACGGGATCGGTCGAGGGCGCCGGATCGTCATCCGGGTCAACCGCAGCGGCGAGCGGCTCGCCGGCCAGCGAGACCTCGCCCGTCTCCGGGGCGTCTTCCGAAGCGTCCGGCGCGGCCGCAGCCGGTTCGGTCAGAGCGGGGTCGCGCGGCGCATCCTCGATCCCGGCCCCGGACTCCGCGTCATCGAATGTCGATGAACCGAAGGCCTCGGCTTCATCGAGCGCAGTCGGCGCTGGTTCGCTCGTGTCCGAACCCGACCTGTCCGAAACCGAGAGGTTCTCGGGAACATCGCCTTGCGCGAAGTCCGGTGTCTCGCCCGCGGGGTTGTCGGTCGTTTCGGTGTCGTGGGAGGTCGGCTCATCGATCGAATCCGCCGGATCCTCCGCGTGCTCGGATTCGGGGGTGGCACGCTCCTGCTGCATATCCGCCGACGCGTCTTCGACAGCGCACGCGGGATCGTCGTCCCGCTCCACCGGACCCAGCGTCGCCTCGGGTGCGGGCTCGTGCTGGGCCTCCATCGGGGCGTCAGCGTTCGGCGCGGCGTCGGATTCAGACTCGTTCGTGGACTGATCGACGCGGCGGAAGCGGATGGCGGGTTCGCTCGGTTCCGCGAAACCGGGCGACGCCGGGCGCAACGCGCGAAGGGCGTCGATCGTCTCGGGTCGGAGCGACTTCGTCAGATCGCCCAGCGACATCGCCTCGACCACGGTCTCCGCGCCGGTGATCGCATCGACCACCACCGAAACGGAACTGGGGTGCAGCGCCTCGGGCTCCGAGCACGCTTCGCACGCGTCCGCGATCTCACTGATCGTCTCCGCGAGCCCGCTAAAGCCGTTGAGCAGCGCGCTCTCCCGTGCAACGCGGATCTGCTCGAGCCGCTCGCGGAGCGCAGGTGGATCCCAGGTGCCCGCACCGAGTGTCTCCGCAAGGTTCGCGAAGTCGTCACGCAGCCGGGCGAGAAACTGATCCGCGTTGGGTCGTTCCGGGGTGTGCACGGGCGCCTCATCTTCCGTTTGTCATCCAGCGCGAAGAGCCGACAGTCGGTCCCGGGAACATCGGTGTTTCGCATAAGTGAGTTCAACAAGACCGCGAAGGTGCGCGGACTCTGAAATCGCGACCCGGCGATGCGAATTACCCGTTTAGGTGGGTCCTCGGACTGGCTCTTCAGACGCCTGTCATCAGTCTAAATCAGACACAAATATCGGCAGTGAGATCGTCCGATGCGGGGTGCAGCCGAGCGTGCGTTCGGCCGTCCGCGGGTTGCCGGCACCCCGCGGGCACGCAGAGCCGGGGCGCGGGCGGATTGGTCCGCGTGAGATTGGAACGGGGCGTTGGGCCCGCAGTTGAAAGGACTCTCTCATGGCGAAGGTTCAGAAGTCCACGGATTCGGCCAGCCTGGCCGAGGTCGTCGATCGCATCCTCGACAAGGGCATCGTCGTCGACGCCTTTGCGAAGGTGTCGCTCGTCGGCATCGAGCTCGTGTCGATCGAGGCCCGCGTGGTCATCGCGTCGGTCGAGACCTACCTGAAGTACGCCGAGGCCATCGGTCTGACCGCCACCGCGGCCAGCCCGAACGCCTAACGCGTACGACGCCCGAGCCCCGGGCAATCAAGCGAGAAATGGTTCGGGCGGCCTGCCGGCCGTCCGGGCTTTTATCACCCACGCACGGGAGGTCCCGCGATGACCCAGACATCTCCCAGCGGCCGCGACGACCTGCTCGAAGAGGTCGCGCACCTGCTCGACCACATGGCGAGCGATCCGGAGGCCGCGTACGCCGACGCGGACCGGACCCGCTTCTGCCGCGATGTGGGCGATTGGGTCCGTGCCGTGCGTGAGGAGATGGACCAGCTCCGTCGGGATTTCGAGCGCGGGATTCACCACGACCTGGTTGCGCGGACAACCGCCGACGCGGTCGACCGCATCGCGGGGCACGCCTCGTCGCTCGCGGAGCGCGTCCGCGCGGCGCTCGCTGCGCCGCAGGCGACCGCGGCTTCATCCGCGACCCCGCCCGCCGAAGAGTCACCGAAGCATGTGGAACAGGCCGAGCAGATCCGCTCGAGTGTCGCGGAGTTCCGCGAGCGTCTGCGAGCCGAACGCGCGGAGCGTGCACGCCTCGCCGCTGAAGAGCGCAAACGCTTCGTCGAGAGCATCAGGCGAGCACCACGACCCGATCCCAACGCCGAATCGGGAGACGCCTCCGCGGGGATTCCTAATGAGGTCGAGCCGTCCGACGAAACCGCCGCGCCGGTGTCGGACGGGACCGCCCCGGCTCAGGAAGCGGTCGGGGACGCACCGGATCGTCCGTCAGAGCCGCATGCTCCCGTGCCGGCCTTCGCGGAGTCCGTGGCAACCGCGTCGGATCACGCCGACGCAGAGGCCGAGGCACCCTTCGCGTCCACGGTTCCGCTCCCCGATCCCGCGACTCTCCGGGAGTCCGAGACGAGCGACGCGCCATCGCTCTTCGATCCGATCGACGAGGCAGGCGACGATGCGCCGCCCTCTGAGGAGGGAGTGCTGGAAGTTCAGGCCCCGGAAGACGATGCGCCCGCGGCGGAAAGGGATGCCCCTGAGGCTGCTCCGCTGCCCGAGGAGCCGTCCACGCCGCTCAAGTTCCGGCGCGCCGATGAGCCCGGGGATCCAGCCGGAGCAGCAACCGACGAGTCGAGCGTGCCCGAGCCCCGCGCCGCTGCCGACACCCTGCCCGGGACGGAGGCTCTTGGAGCAGCACCCGAGGGGAACGCGCGATCGCCCTTCCGCCGGGTCGATGTCGTGTCCCCGGCGAACACGGATGGCATCCGTTTCAGGATGAACCGATCCGCTTGATGCGGCGATTTTCTCGGAGTTTCGGCGCCCGAAGAACCGTCAAAGCCTGAATCACCGGTCGGCGTGTGCCGATAGTCGGGGCATGAGTAAAGCCGCCGAACTTGTGCAGCCCAAGACGCCGCAGCCCGCCTCCCTCGCGGTCTCGCCCGCGGAGGGATTCGTCGAGACGACCGAGGTCGAGAGGATCGCGGCCCGCGCCGCGGTCTACCTCGAGGCGGGCTACCCCGTCCACCTCGCCGGTCCCGCCGGCACGGGCAAGACCACGCTCGCGTTCCACATCGCCGCGACGCGCGGGCGCCCGGTCTCGCTGCTGCACGGCAACGAGGCATTCAACGGCACCGACCTGATCGGGCGCGACTCGGGGTACAAGAAGTCCACGACCGTTGACAACTTCATCCACTCGGTGCTCAAGACCGAGGAGAGCGTGGATGTCAACTGGATCGACAACCGCCTGACCAAGGCGTGCGAGCAGGGGCACACGCTGGTCTACGACGAGTTCAACCGGACCCGCGCCGAGGCGAACAACATCCTGCTCAGCCTGCTCGAAGAGGGCATCCTCTCGGTCCCCCGCGCGGGAGGCGGGTACATCCGCGTCCACCCCGAGTTCCGCATGATCCTGACCAGCAACCCCGCGGAGTACGCGGGCGTGCACAAAGCGCAGGACGCGCTGCTCGATCGCCTGATCACCATCCGCTGCGAGCACTACGACGCCGAGACGGAAACACGCATCGTCGCGTCCGCGTCGGGCCTCCCCGAGGACGACGCCGGGAGGATTGTCGCGCTCGTCCGCGCCCTGCGTGGTGAGGACGAAGCCGCCGACCAGCCCACCGTCCGCGGCGCGATCGCCCTGGGGCGCGTCTGCGCCGCGGCCCAGACCCCCGTCGACGCGAAGGACCCGGTGTTCGCCGCGATGGCGTTCGATGTGCTGGGCGATGCGGCGATGCACCTCGCGCAGACCGACAGCGCCTTGACACGCGGCGAGTTCAACGAACTGCTCAAGGTCGTGCTCGCGAGGAGTCCGCGCCGGAAGCGATCGACCAAGAAGGCCGCCTGATCCCGATCGACACCGCACGGAAGGAACCCCAGATGCCCCCCGCACGCAAGGGACTCCAGGACATCAGGACACACGCCGGCCGATCGACCGCGCCGGGCTCGAGCCACCGGACCTACATCCGCCTCAGCACGCTCGAGATGGAGCGGACCCGGAGGCAGCAGGAATTCGAGGCCGCCCAGGCGCGCGCCGACGCCGCGAAGGCCCGCGTGCAGAGGCTCGAGGCGGAGATCGCCGAGATCGTCGAGGCGATCCGCACCGGCGCCCCGCCGCCCACCAGCGACCCGATGCCCGATCCGCACCTCATATCCGTGAAGCACGCGTACGGCGTGAGCCGGCGCGCCAACGCCGCCGAGACCGTGGCAAGCGAGAAGGAGAACGCGTCATGAAGATCAATTGCCTGCATTGCGGCCACGCCTTCGGCGTCGACGATTCCTACTGCGATTACGAGGGCCTGCTCAAGTGCCCCACCTGCGCCGGGCTGCTCGAGGCACGGATCCAGGACGGCATGGTGCGTTCCGTGAGGCCCGGTTCGTTCGCCGCGCCGCCCGCGGAACCCGCGCCGGCGCCCGCGACCCAGGCGCAGGCCCTGTCGCCCGCGTCCGTCCAGGCCCAGGTCCAGGCGGCCACCCAGGAAATCCGCGAGGTCCAGGCGGTCGCTCAGCAGGCGATCCAGCCGACCCAGTCCGGCGAGCCCACCGCGCCGCAGCCGATCGATCCGGAGCCCGCCGACCAGGCGCAGCTGTCCGAAGGCCCCGGCGTCGGCTGAACGGATCTCGCATCTGATCAGAAAACCCCTGTTGTCCACGAGCCTTGCTGTCAACTGAAGGAGTCCGGCGTTGGAGGGATCGCTCTACATCTACGCGTTCTGTGACCGCCCCGCCCGGGGTGCGACGCTCGAAGGGCTGAACGGCGCCCCGGTCCGCTTTGTCGAAGCGGGCGGGGTCTTCGCCGCCGTGAGCGACGCACCGAGCGGGCGCCTGCGTCCGCAACGCCGCCTGCTCGCGGCCCACCAGGGCGTCCTCGCGGCGATCGCGGGGGAAGTCTCCACGCTCCCCGCCGCGTTCGGGCTGATCGCGGATTCTGAGGACATGCTCGCCGACGCTGTCTCCCAGAACGCCGCGACGCTGACCGGCGAGCTCGAGCGCGTCGCGGGGTGCGTCGAGATGGAGGTCCGCCTGGGCTGGGATGTGCCCTCGGTCTTCGAGCACCTCGTCTCCGTCGACGAGCCGCTCCGCGAGATGCGCGACCGGATGGTCGCGATGGGCGAGAACACCCCGCACGATCTCCGTGTCGAGATCGGCCGGCGCGTCGAACGCGTGCTCGAGCACCACCGCGCAGAAGCGTCCGCCCTCGTGATCGAGGGCGTCTCGGAAGCGTGCCGCGAGATCGAGCACCTCGACCCGAGCTCGGAGAGCGAACTGGTCCGCCTGACCGCGCTGGTCGCGAAAGAAGACACCGAGGCGTTCGAGTCGGCCGTTGAGCGGGTCGCCGAGCGTTTCGACGACACGCACGCGTTCCGCCTCTCGGGCCCGTTCGCGCCCCACAGCTTTGTCGATCTGCACCTCGACCTTTCGAGCAGCCGGCTCGCGGCCTGACCCCGCGAGGGAGACGAGCGATGTTCATCGTCGATGACCTGGTCCTCTCGCCTTTCAAGGGTTTCATGTGGCTCGTCCGCGAGCTGCACAGCGCCGCGGAGCGCGAGTTCGCAGACGAACGCGAGCGGACGCTCCGCGCCCTGCAGAGCCTCCACATGCGCCTCGAAGCCGGGCAGATCGACGAGGACGAGTTCGACGCCGAGGAAGCGAGATTGCTCGATCGCCTGGATGAACTGGACGGCGTGCTCGGAGAGGACGAAGAAGAAGAAGAAGCGGGCGCCGACGCGCCCGCTGAAGCCCAGGCCAGTCCCGGGGAGCGAACCGCATGACCACCCAGACCGAAGTCCACCTGCCCTCATTCCTGGCCGACGCACCGCCCGTGCTGATCTTCGGGGGCAAGGGGGGCGTCGGGAAGACGACCTCGGCCGCCGCGACCGCTGTCGCCCTCGCCCGCCTGCACCCCGATGAATCGGTCGTGCTGGTCTCCACCGACCCGGCCCATAGCGTGAAGGACGCCGTGGACGGCGCCGACCTGCCGCCCAATCTCCGTGTCGAGGAGCTCGACGCGGACAGCGAGCACAGGGCCTTCATGGAGGCGCACGCCGGGGCCCTGCACGAGATCGCGAGCCGAGGGACATTCCTCGACGACACCGATATCGAGCGCTTCCTCGACCTCTCGATCCCGGGTGTGGACGAGTTGATGAGCTTCCTGCGTCTCGCCCGGTGGTTCGAGGACGAGGAGGCCGACCGCTTTGTGATCGACACCGCCCCGACCGGGCACGCGCTCCGCCTGCTCACCATGCCCGAGATGACCAGCGGATGGATGGACGCGATCGAAGCCCTCCTGGGCAAGCACCGGTACATGGCCTCCGTCTTCGGCAGCGGCGGCGATGACCCCGTCGAGGCCTTCGTCGATGAACTGCAGGAGGCCTTCGAGAACATCGAGGGCGTCTGGACCGAGCCCAGCCTGACGCGCTTCGTCCCCGTCTTCAACGCCGAAGCGCTCAGCATCGCCGAAACCGACCGCCTGCTCGGGTCGCTCGACGAGATCGGTATCGACGCGCCGGGCCTGATCTGCAACCGCCTCGTTTCCCCCGACGCCTCGGGCTCGCTCGCCGCGCTCCGCGACGCGCAGGCGGGTGCCCTCGCCCAGATGCCCCCGCGCATCGCGGACCGCGCGATCGCGGGTGTCCCCCTCAACGCCGACGAACCCCGGGGCGACAACCTCTCGAATTTCTTCGCGCGGTGTCTCGATCCCAGATCGCTCCTCGCGGGCGAGGGCTCGACCCTCGAGGCCAGCGTCCGGGGTTCTGTCCCGATCGCGGGACGGATCACCCTCGTCGCCGGGAAGGGCGGCGTGGGGAAAACCACCGTCTCGTGCGCGACGGCGCTCCGTCTCGCGGCCTCCGGCGCCCGCACCCTCCTCGTCTCGACCGATCCCGCGGGCTCACTCGGGGACGCGTTCGGTGCGCAGATCGAGGCGGACGCGACACGCGTTGCGCCCAATCTCGACGCGATCCAGCTCGATGCCGACGCGGAGCTGCAGTCGCTCAAGGAGCAGTACGCCGACGAGCTCGAGGGCTTCTTCGACGACCTCGCGCTCGATCTGAGCTTCGACCGCGAGGCGCTCGAAAACCTGCTCGAGCTGGCGCCGACCGGCATCGACGAGGTGATGGCGCTCGTGCGCATGACCGAGGTCCTCGACGCGGCCGAGGGCGAGGCGTACGCCTCGATCGTCATCGACACCGCACCGACGGGTCACACCCTCCGCCTCCTCGAGCTCCCCGAACTCGTCCAGGCCTGGCTCGAGCAGATCTTCGCGGTCCTCCTCAAGTACGAGGACATGATCAGCCTGCCTCGGCTCAACGACCGCCTCATCCGCCTGTCCAAGGGGCTCAAGAAACTCAGGGCGATGCTGAGCGATCCCGCCCAGACCACGCTCCTCTCGGTCACCATCCCCACCCGACTCGCCGTCTCGGAGACACGACGCCTCATCGCGGGCGCCGCGGAGATCGGCATCCCCGTCACGGGTGTCGTCGTGAACCAGATCACCACGCCGGGCGATGACACAATCTCGGGCGCGATCGCGCGCCGAGAAGCGGACGAGATCGCCTCGCTCCGGGAGATCGCCGCGACGCTCCCGCTCGCCCTGATCTCGCGCGGCGGGGACCTCCGGGGCCCGGCGTCCCTCGCAGCGCTCGGCGAGGCGCTCATCGAACCCGCGACCCAGCGCCGGGAGGCCGCCTGATCCATGCCCGGCGCCGCCTCCAAGCCCAAGAAGAGGCTCAACCTCCGCAAGCGGCATGTCGAAACCGCGGGTCCCCCCGCGGCGGCATCCAGTGACGAGGTCTCCCTCGCCGAGACGCTCGATCGCGTCCTCGCCCGGGGCATCGTGGCGCGCGCCGAGGTGGTCCTCACCGTCGCCGAGATCCCGCTCGTGTATGTGGGGCTTCAGGCCCTGGTCTCCTCCGTCGAGACCGCCCGCGCCCTGCTCAGCGAGGACGCCGTCTGAACCGAGCGGAAGGGTCCGGATAATCCCGGGTTCCGTTTGTGCCGGCCGTTCGGAAAGTGACGAGATTTCCTTTTGCGACACCCCGAATGGGCCGATGACCCCGCCATGAGCACATCGTGCGCCGACATCGTGACCGGGCTGGAGCCCGCGGAGGGGAGGGCCCTCTGCGACGCCGCCGCACCGCGGGTCGACCTCAACGAAGAGAATGTCGGAAAGGGCCTCGCCCAGCTCGTCCTGACGGTCGTCCGCCTCGTCCACGAGTTGCTCGAAAAGCAGGCGCTCCGCCGCATGGACGCCGGAACGCTCAGCGATGAGGAGATCGACCGCCTCGGGCGCACCCTTCAGGCCCAGGCCCAGGAGATCAGGGACATGGCCGACAAGTTCGGCCTGAATGTCGAGGACCTCAACCTCGACCTCGGCCCGCTCGGAAAGGCGTTGTAAAGACCCATGGCCGTCGTCCGCAACAGCCCGAAACACAGCACCGACTCGACGAATGTCGCCGATCTCCTCGAGCGCGTTCTCGACAAGGGCGTCGTGATCGCGGGGGACATCAAGGTCAGCCTGCTCGATATTGAACTGCTCACCGTCCAGATCCGCCTCGTGGTCTGTTCGATCGACAAGGCCAAGGAGATGGGCATGGACTGGTGGGCGAATTCGCCCGTCTTCGGGAACGACAAGAAGAAGGACGAAGAGGTCAAGGCCCTGACCGATCGCCTCGCGTCTCTCGAGGCCCAGCTCGCCGAAGCGAAGGCCGACGCGGGCAACGCGGCGCTGCCCGAGGCCGTGCCGTCCGTTGCATCCCCGTCGCCCGCGGTGTCCGCCGAGCCAGCGGCGCCGCCGCCGTCGCCCGAGCAGCCCAGGCGATTCCGACCCGTGACCGACACCCCGCCCCCGGAGGCTTCCGCGTGACGCGTTCGCTGTCCATCATCCCCATCGTCCACACCGAGGCGGATCTCGGACAGCTCGCCGATCACCTGCGCGCCCAAATCGGCGAAGAAGCCTGGGCGGACAAGCAGCGTGCAGTTGCCGAGATCTGGCGCCGCATCGCCCAATGGTGCGACGAAGCCGACGCCGGGGGGCTGCGCATCTACCAGGACGGCCTCCCCCACGATCCGAATGCGGCGCGCATCGTCGCGGACCTCGCCGCGAAGGGCAGCCTCAATCACCGCATTCTCAAGGGGCTGATGGACCGCGGCGCCGAGCTCGTCGGCACCGAGGACCCCGAACTCCTCCTCCGCGAATACGAGATCGCGAAGGCCGCCGCCGAGGCGATCGACGCCGGTCGCCGACCCGACCCGCGCGACGCGCAGCGATCCGCGACCCTGCTGGAGCGGCGCGATCAGTACATCGCCCGTCGCATCGATGAGACCCTCGAAGAGACCAACCGGGGCGTGCTCTTCATCGGCATGCTCCATGATGTCGCGCCCAAGCTGCCCGCCGATATCGAAACCGTCTTCCCGCTGGGAAACCCCGCGCCGCAGCGACGCACCGCCTGATACACCGCCGACGACTCACCACAGGAGCCCGAACCATGACCGATCACGACAAGCAGAACCTCAGGGGACGCGGCGCCGTCGAGGGCATCCTCGGCGGGCTGGGCGACATCCTCGGCAAGATCTCCGAACTCGCCGACAAGGCCGAGACCATCCAGCGCGAGGGTGACTTCCAGACCAAGGACGGCAAGGAAGGCCGCTTCCATGTCGGCTTCAACATCCGCACGATGGCGGACGCCGCAGGCGAGCGGTCTATCGAGGTCGAGCCCTTCGGCAATGTCAGCCGCGACCGCAGCACCGGGGAAGCCAGCGTGAGCGAGCGCCGCGAGCCCCCGACGGATGTTTTCGAGGAGGCCGACCATGTCCTCGTCGTCGTCGAGATGCCCGGGATCGGCGAGGCCGACGCCTCCTTCACCGTCGAGGGCGATGTACTGACGATCTCCGCCGAGAGCGGCGCAAAGCGTTACCACAAGGAGGTGCTCCTCCCGCGCGCCTTCGACGAGACCGCGATGAGCGTGAACGCCGTCAACGGCGTCTTCGAGGTCAAGTTCGCGATCAGCGACAGCGAGGCCGCCTGACGAGACGACCACCGCCCGATAGAACCGCACGCGGAGCGGAGTACGCAGGGAACCGACGGAGAAAAGGCATGCCCGACGCATCGATCGAACTCAGGGTCGCCGAGGCCCTCAAGAAGGACGCCGGGCGCAACATCGTCCGCATCGACCCCGCCGACCTCAGCCGCCTGGGTGTGAGCATCGGGTCATTCGTCCGCCTGCAGGGCAAGCGCTCCACCCTGTGCAAGGCGATGCCCGCCTTCCCCGACGCGCGCGGCCAATCCAGGGCCCAGATCGACGGCGTCACCCGCGACAATGCCGGCCTGGGTGTCGACGACCCCGTCGTCATCACACCCGCCGACCCACCCCCCGCGGAAACCGTCAGTCTCACCCCGAGGACCGTCCGCGTCAGCCCGCGCGATCTCGACTACATCGGATCCCTCCTCGACGGCGTCGCCGTCAGCAAGGGCGACACCGTCCGCGCCACGCTCTTTGGCTCCCGCACCGCGGATTTCGTCGTCGAATCGTGCAAGCCCGGGCCCGAGGCCGTCATCAGCCCGACCACGCAGCTGCTCGTGCCCTCCGGCGCCGGCGCCGCGCCGCAGAAGAACACGCCTCCCGCGAACGCACCGACCTACGAGGACATCGGGGGTCTGGGCCAGCAGCTCGCCCGCATCCGCGAGATGATCGAGCTGCCCCTCCGCTTCCCCCAGGTCTTCGAACGCCTCGGCATCGACCCACCCAAGGGCGTCCTCCTGCACGGCCCCCCCGGCACAGGCAAGACGCTGATCGCGCGAACGATCGCCCACGAGGCCGACGCCGCCTTCTTCACCGTCTCCGGGCCCGAGATCGTCCACCGCCATTACGGCGAGAGCGAGAAGCACCTCCGCGAGATCTGGAAGAAGGCCACCGAGAAGGGCCCCTCTATCATCTTCATCGACGAGATCGACTCGATCGCGCCCAAGCGCGAGAATGTCGAGGGAGAGGTCGAGAAGCGAATCGTCGCCCAGCTGCTCGCACTCATGGACGGGCTCAACAAGAACGCAAATGTCGTGGTCATCGCCGCGACCAACCTGCCCAACAACATCGACCCCGCCCTCCGCCGCCCGGGACGCTTCGACCGCGAGATCGAGATCCCGATCCCCGATGCGCGAGGCCGACGCCAGATCCTTGAGGTTCACTCCCGAGGTATGCCGCTGGCGAACGATGTCAACATGGACGAGATCGCCGCCATCACGCACGGCTGCGTGGGCGCCGACCTCGAGGCCCTCTGCCGCGAGGCCGCGATGGCCTGCCTCCGCACCGTCCTCGACGACATCGACTTCGCCGCTCAGTCCATTCCCTACGAGACCCTTTCGAAACTCGAGGTCTCCATGGACCACTTCCGCGAGGGCATGCGCGAGGTCGAACCCTCCGCCGTCCGCGAGGTCTTCGTCGAGGTGCCGAATGTGTCCTGGGACGACATCGGCGGCATGACCGACATCAAACGACGCCTGATCGAAGCCGTCGAGTGGCCCCTCACCCACGCCGATTTCTTCCGCGACGCGGGCGTCAAGCCCCCCAAGGGCATCCTCCTCGCGGGCCCTCCCGGCGTGGGCAAGACCCTGACCGCCAAGGCGGTCGCCGCCCAGACCCAGGCGAACTTCATCTCGATCAAGGGCCCCGAGCTCATGAGCAAGTTCGTGGGACAGAGCGAGTCGCGCCTGCGTGAGATCTTCCGCAAGGCACGCCAGGCCGCGCCCTGCATCGTCTTCTTCGACGAGATCGACGCCCTGCTCCCCAAGCGTGGGCTCAACCAGTCCGACGCCGTCGGGGACCGCGTGCTCGCCCAGTTCCTCGCCGAGATGGACGGCGTCGAAGAACTCAACGGCGTGCTCGTCCTCGGCGCCACCAACCGCCTGGACATGCTCGACCCCGCCATGCTCCGCCCCGGACGCTTCGATGAGGTGGTCGAACTCGACACCCCCGACGAGGCCTCCCGCGCCGAGATCTTCCGTGTCCACATGCGGGGCCGCCCCTTCGCCGACGCCATCGACCCCGTCGAGCTCGCCCGCCTCTGCCCCGCCGCGTCGGGCGCACAGATCGCCGGTGCGGTCCGACGGGCCGCGATGGCCGCCGTCCGGCGCGCCGTCCGCGCCCAGGAATCCAGCACCGCCGTCAGCCTCGAGATCGGGGTCGACGACATCCGCCACGCCATCGACATCGAGACGGGCCTCGCCCGGGAGCACGCGGCATGAGCGTCCTTCCCGAAGCGACCGAGACCATGCTCTACCTCGTGGGCATCGCCCGCGCCGGACACCTCGCGGGTTTCCAATGCCACGGCATCGAACCCGTCCCGGGCTCCACCGAGCAGGGGTCGTTCAGCGCGAATGCAGACGCGAGCGGCGCCCACGCAGTGACCATCGACGCGGGCGGTGTTCCGCTCGACGCACTCGTCGTCGAGGTCCCGCGCGACCTCTTCACGGGATCGGACGCCGAGGACCGCCTCCAAGATGTCACCTGGCTCCGCCCGCGTGCCGAACGGCACGAGGCGATCATCCGAAAGGCAAGGGCCCGCACCGCGATGATGCCCGTCGGGTTCGGGAGCGTCTTCTCCGGCGAAGAAGCGCTCGGTGTGACTCTCGCCGAACATGCGCAGGCCGTGCTCGATTACCTCGACGAAACCGACAACTGCGACGAATGGTCGCTCAAGGCATGGGTCTCGCGCCGCGACGCGATCGAACGCGCCAAGGCCGCGATCGCCGAGGACCAGGCCGCCCGATCGGGCGACGGCGCCGCCTATCTCCGCGCTCGGCGCCTCGAGGGCGAAGCCGAGACGCTCGCCGAGGACCACGCGCTCGCCCTCGTCGAGGGCCTCATCGAGGACCTGGGCGAGACGATCGTCGACGCCGCCGAGCGGCGTGCGACCAGCGTGGACGACGACCCCGATCGCTGGCTGATCGCCCATGTCGCGCTGCTCATCGACCGCGACACCCGCGCCGCCTTCGACGAACGCCTCGACCACCTCGCCGCCGACCTCGACCGCGAGGGTCTCCACCTCGAACTCACGGGTCCGTGGTCCCCCTACAGCTTCTGCCCCCCGCTGGGCACACAAGCCGATGACAACCCGTGAATGCTGACCCCATACGCCATCACGCGCGCCGGCACCGAAGCGGGTGAATTCTCCGATTGCTACGGGCGAACACTCCGCGCCGTCGAATCGTTCGGTCTCTCCCTGCTGGTCGGCGATCCGATCGACGCGGAGTGCGACGCCGAGGGCTTCATGGACACGGTCGCCCTGATCCACGAGCACGCATGCTGCGTGCCCGTTCGGCTCGACGATCCACTCAACGACGAGACCGCCGTCCGACGCCTGCTCGAGACCGGTGCGGACCGGTTCACACGCCTGCTCGATCGCCTCACCGGCGCCGACGAGTGGTCGGTGCGCGTCGAGGCACCAATCCGTGATCATGCGCCGCCACCAGCCGGAACGCCACCAGCCGCCGACAGCGCCAGCGGCCGGTCCTACCTCCGCCAACGCCGGCGCGACCTCGACACCGCCTCGGGCATCCATCCGGAGGTCTCCGACTTGATCGCGGTCCTGTCCCACGCGTTGGCGCCGCTCGCCCGCGACACACGCACGCTGCCCGCAAAGCACGGCGCGGGCTCGCTGGCGCTGCTCGTCGACCGGGACCGGGACATCACGCCGAGTTTCCGCGCCGCCGCGGCGGACGCGACGCTCCCGTGCATGCTCTCGGGCCCCTGGCCCCCCTTCAGCTTCGTCAGCCTCGCGACCTGAAAGCAGCCGTGCGCGCAGGTGTGCCCCGGCGAGCCCAGCGGTGCGGAACGGCGCGCCACGCCCGATCCTTCCGCGCATGATGGAATGCAAATGAACCCGCCGACGCGCACCGAACGCGATCGCGGTTACGCCGCATCGCCTAGGAAATCGTGCTCCAGCATCGCCGCGCCGATCCGCTCGATGTCCGCGTGCAGGGCCCGGTCGCTGCGGAACCCCTCGAACCCGTTCATCCACTCGGGCACCGAAACGGGCTCGCCCGGTGCCCGCCCGTGTTGCCGCAGGAAGGCGAGCTGCCCGAGTCCGATCGCGTGGATCGCGAGGACCACCGCCGCCCGCTCGGTCTGCTCATAGCACACCCGCGCCGCCATCGTCCCCATCGAAACAACATCCTGGTTCCGCCCGTTGGTCGGCATCGTCGCGACGGCGCTGGGGGTCGCGTTCCGCCGCAGCTCCGCCGCGACCGCGGTCGCGGTGATCTGCCCGCCCGCCATCCCGCTCGTCGCGCCGGGCTGCCAGGCAAGCAGCAGGGGGGCGCCCCCGTTCAGTTCGGGGTTGACGATCACATCCAGCTGCCGCTCGATGAGCAGCGAGGCCTGCACGATCGCCGCGTTCGCCGCGTCCGCCGCGAACGAGATCTGCTGCCCCTGGAAGTTCCCGCCGTGCAGCACCGCCGGATCGGTCGGCGAGCCGCAGACCACCGGGTTGTCGTTCACCCCGTTCAGCTCGCGCTCAACCACGGACCGCGCGTACGCCAGCTGGTCCCGGCACGCGCCCAGGAACTGCGGGGCGCACCGCAGCGAGTACACCTCCTGAAGAGGGCGGCTCGTGTCCTCGGCATGGTCGATCAACCCCGACGCGATGCTCGCCGCGGAGGCGATCTGCCCCGCGTGCCCCCGCGCCTCGTGGATCCGTGCGTCCATCGCTTGGTGTCGCCCGCCCAGCGAGCGGAACGCCCACGCCGTCAGCGCCTCCGCGATGCGCACCAAACGGTCCGCCCGCGCGATCGCGAGCGACGCGTACGCCGTCATGAACGAGGTCCCGTTCACCATCGCCAACGCGTCGCGCCCGGACAACTCGATCGGCTCCAACCCCGCGTCCCGCAGCGCGTCGGTCGCATCGATCACCGCGCCGGTTTCAGTCAGCACGCGACCCTCGCCCGTCAGCACCCGCGCCGCGTGCGCCAGGGGGATCAGGTCCCCGCTCGCGCCCACCGATCCGATCTCCGGGATCGCCGGGCAGGTGTCCGTCTGCAACAGCGAAAGCAGCGCCCGCGCCGCGTCCGGCGCGATGCCAGAGTGCCCGAGCGCCAGCGCCTGGCACCGCGCCGCGAGCGTCGCCCGCACCACGCGCCGGCTCGCGAGCGGGCCGCACCCCGCGCCGAGGTGCGCGATCAGACCCGAGCCCTGCGCAAAGGCGTTCTCATCCGCCGCGTACCGCACATGCGGCCCGTACCCGGTCGTCAGCCCATAGATCTCATCGCCGCGCAGGTGCGCCGCCTCGAGCGTGGCGCGCGAACGCTCGATCGCGTCGACCGCCTCGCGACCGAACGCCGCCGAAGCCGCCCCGTCCGCGATCCGCTCGATCGCCTCGCAGGTCACACGCTCCCGTGGTCCGAGAACCACGCACGGAAGATTCCCCGACTTCGGCTCGGGACGCAGCGCCCCGCTCACGGCGATCGTCATCGTCTGCACCTCGATCTGCACGCCGTGTCCCGGCGCCCGCGCGCCGTCAGGCCGCGATGGTAGAAATCGGATCACCGCACGCTCCGGCTTTGATCAACACGCCGCGATCGATTTCGCCTTTCCGTGTCCGCAAAGGCGAACCGTCCATCAACCGATCGATCCCGACCAGATAACGGCACACGGGCCCGAGCGCCGATCGCACCGCGCGCTCAACCCCCTCATCGAGAGGCCCCCCGCCCCCGACGAGCGCAACCCGGAAACCGGTGTCCGCCGCGGGCGAAACCACCGCCTCGCACCCCGGCACCACGCGCTCGATCGCCCGCTCAAGAGACGGCGCATCGATCATCTTCCCGTTCGAGAGCTTGAACCGCTGATCCACCCGGCCCACGAAGACCAGTCCCCCCGCCGTCTCCTCGACGAGGTCTCCGGTCTCGAGCCACCGGTTCGGATCAAGCCGCCGCAGCGCGCCGTCGCGCCACACCCCCGCGCACACATTCTTCCCCCGCACGAGCAGCTCCCCGGCCTCCACGCGCGTCTCGCAACCCAGGGGCTTCCCGAGCGAGCCCGCGACGAACACGCCGGGCGCGCCCAGCGTGATGCCCGGCGACGCCTCCGTCTGCCCGTAGCCGACGCGAAGACGCGTGCCGCGCAGGATCGACGCGAGCGAAGCGGAGATCGGCGCCCCGCCGACGACCCCGCCCACGCGATCCAGCAGCGCTCGCCCGCCCGGGGTCTCCGCCAGCGACTGCGCCTGCAGCGGAACGAGGCTGATCCAGGTCACCTCGTGCGCTTCCGCGGCGCGGACCACCGACTCGGGGGCGCGCCCCTCCGAGCCCTCGGTGAACACGCTCGCGCCCGAGAGAAGCGCGGGCCACAACTCCACCAGCAGCCCGAACGCGTGATGCCACGGAAGCACCGACAGCACGCGATCGGAACGCGTCAGCCCCAGCGCCCGCGTATGGCTCTCCAACTGGTGCAGCAGATTCGAGAACGACAGCGCGACGCGCGTCGGGTTCCCGCTCGTCCCGCTCGTGGTCATGATGAGCGCGACACCCTCGGTCGGGGCGCCGCTCGCGCGCACGCAGAACCGCGACTCGCTCGCGCCGCCCGCCGCTGTCGGGCCCAGCACATGCCGCCCCTCGCGCAGCGCGATCAGCGCCGAGGCATCGAACGCTCCGAGAAGATCCTCCGCTCGATCCGCCTGCGCCTCCGGAACGGGGCACACCGTCAGCCCCTCCCACCACGCCGCGACCATCGCCATGATGAACGCCGGGGAGCGAGGCAGCGCGAGCACGACCCGCTCACCGGGCCGAAGCCCCGCGGCGCGGAAACGGTTCACCCAGGTCCGCGCCCCGGTCCACAGCGACGCCGCGGGGATCCCGAACCCCTCGCCCACCAGCAGGGGCTCGGCGCGCGAGCGCAGCGCATCGAAGAGCGTCTCCCGCAGCGTCCCGTGTGCGTCGCGTGCGCTGTCCATAAACGCGTCGGGACCCGTCTCCGGGCCCCACCGCGGGTCGTTCCGGTGATCACGCCCGAGCGACGAAGACCCAGTTGGTCCCCGAGGCCTGGTCGCGGTACATGTGCACCTTCACATTGGTGGGCTTCATCTTGAAGGTAAAGGTGTACGGGAAGCACACATTCAGCGCGCCCGCCGCGACACCCTTCTTGAAGGTGCCGAAGAACAGCGCGTTGTTCGTGCACGGCGCGATCTGCGTGAAGAACACCTTGCCCTCGGCGCTCGGGACGGGAACGCCGCCCAGCTCCGACTGGTAGCGGTTGTAAAGCAGGATCCGCCCCGAGTCGTCAACCTTGACGACGCCGAAGTCGCACGCGTCCGCATCGGCGCGGCTCAGGTTGCCCAGCATGTTGAACAGCTCGCCGGGAACGAAGGTGCCCTGCGCCGGCGCCGCCGCACCGGTGTTGGTCTGCATCATGGTCATTGGTCATCTCCTTGGTGGATCGCCTCGGTCCACTCGGCGCGGAGCACGGGCTTGTCGTTCTCGATGAAGAAGTGAACGGACTTCTTGGAATACATCGGATCCAGCTGAGCGCTCAGGTCCTTGATGCGCGCAAGCATCATCGTGGACTCGGCATCATCGAACCCGGCGTGGGAGCCGAAGCGGTCGTAGAAGTCCCGGAGCTGTGCCTCCAGGTTCTCGACCATCTGCACGATCTCCTCGGCAGACGAAATGCCGAAGCGATCGCTCAGATACTCCCGCTCCTGGTACAGAGCCTTGAGCTGTCCCTCAAGGCTCTCGATCATCGCGGTGTCGGTCATATCTTTCCCTTCATCAAAGGGCTGGGGTCATGGGAACGAGCAACCGTCCCCCCGGTGCAATCAGGCCGCGTCTTTCATCGGCCGAGCGAGAAATTCCGTGATGTGATCGATGTCGTCTTCACGCAGCAGCCCTTCGACATGCTGCAGGAAGGTGCTCACCGCCGTCGCGCGACACATGTCGCTGACATGCGGGTGGTTCCCCCGGAACATCGAGTAGTTCATCTTCGTGTTGAACGCGATCCAGCGGCTCTTCAGCTCCACATACTGAATCGCGACCACCATCTCGACATCCTCTCCCCCGCCCACCTGGTTCACCAGGGAGATCAGGTCGCCCTGGAGCGTCTCCAGCCAGACGATCGTGTCAGCGATGATGTCCGCCTTCGACTCACCCGTCGGAGGCTCCGGTGCCTCCTGCAGCGCCTCGCGCAGAGCGTCCGTGTCAAATGACCGAATGTGCGCGACGATTTCCTCGTGATTCACAGCAGGCTCCCTTCGTCAGGCCGGACGATCCACAGCCCTGCCCGCCTATCGGCGAGATCCGACAGCCAGCCAAGCCGCTCTACGAAGTTTGTGCCCACGAATTCGCCGAGCTTGAAACAAAGAAGACAGAGAGATCGAGAAAGAGCGCCCCCCCGGCCGAATTCCCGCGCCCAACACGCGGTTCCATCGAACCGCACGCCGAATCCTGCCGACAAAGCCGATGAGGTGTTGCGCCGAACGGAGGACCCCATGCCATCCCACGATCACGCCGATCAACGACGGACCGAGCGACTGCGTTACGCCGAATGGGTCGAATTCGGTCCGCTCGACATCCAGACCGGGCGCATCGGAGCCCACCTCCAGAGCGCCGCCTTCAACCTGAACGATCAAGGCGTCGGGGTCCTCACCGCCGAGCCGTTCGACATCGGGAGCAGCATGTTCCTCCGGCTCCGAACGAAGGGCACGAACGAGCAGTTCGACCGCTTCGGGATCGTCCGGACCATCACCCGAAAGGGGCACTGGGTCCTCTGCGGCATCGAGTTCACCGCGCCGCCCGAGGGTCTCGAACACCTGACTTTCGAGGACGCGCTCAGAAGAGCCGCCTGACCCCCGACCGCCCCGCACGCCGAGACCCGTCCCGAGACCTCACTCAGGAAGGCTATCCACGACGATCGGCACCCACGCCGCTCGCGTCAAAGGCGACGCAGGCGACGACCACGCCGCCGCATCCGCACGATCGGCATCGCCGCCCGCGGTGCGCTCAGGCAAGGGCTCCCGGAGCAGGCGGAACTCGACCGAAAGCCCAGCGTCTTCCAGCCGCTTCCGGAGCGCCGCCAACGCCGCGGGCGTCGGACGCACCCACGCCGACCACCCGCCACGGCGAGGGGTCACCACCCGATCGGGGCCCCCGTCTTCAGACGCCACCACGGGCGACTCCGCCTCCGGCATCCCGATCGACGCGATCGTGTCGTCAGCGAGCGGAGCGGTCACGCTGAAGGAGTGATCAGGCCCGATCCGCTGCCCCGCGAGTGTCGCCATCAGCGTGTCAGTGGTCTCGCCCGAACCCGACCGCGCGCACACGACCAGGCGACGCGTCCCCAGATGCGGCGCCGCCTCGAACACATCCGCGAGCGCGACCGCGCCCCAGGAATCCGGGATCGGCGCTGGCTCGTGCGCCCAAGCGGGCTCGACCGGCTCCGCCGAGTCCACAGCCCGCGCGACCTCGAGATGTCCCTCCGCGTCCGCGTCCGACGGCGCCGCCGCGATCGTCTCGCTCGGCGCCCCCGTGCCCGCCCGCCACGACTTCCAGGCGCGCACCCCTGACTGGACCCCGATCCCCGCGACCACCAGCACCGCCGCCGCTGCCGCGACCCCGAGCGCGGCCCGGTACCGAACCAGGCGCGCGAAGATCGGCTCGCGGTAGGGCTGCACCACCGAAACCGGCGGTCCGTCGAGCGACGAGGGCGTGCGTTCGAGCGCCGCCAACGCCTCGGCATCGAGTTCGCCCAACGCGTCATCGAGCGCCCACGATCCCAGCCGCGCCGGCGCGCGCTCCGGCGTCGCCGACATCAGCGCCGCGCGATCCCCCCGCATCGCGCGCACACGCTCGGCCAGTTCCGGATCGTCGATCGTGCGCACGAACGCCTCGAACGCGCCGTCGTCCGCCTGCTCGATCGCCTCGAGCAGCAACGCTTCGCGTTCGGGCCCATCATTCGCCCTTTGCTGGGAGTGCTCGTCCGTCACGCCGATCCGTCCTTGCCTGCCGGGTCCCCGTCCGTTTCGGGCCCCTCGTCCATCGATTCCAACGCGTCCCGCATCGCCGCTCGCGCCCGGAACAACCGGCTCTTCACCGTCCCCAGCGGCAGGTCCAGCGCCGCCCCGATCGCGTCGTAATCCAGCCCGCGCACATCCCGCAACACCAGCACCGCTCGATGTTCGGGATTGATCCGGTCCAACGCGGCCTCGATCCGCGAACGGGTGGTGGAATCCCGATCGTCTCCCTCTTGGACGCCGCCCGCCGATTCCGGTTCCCCCCGCGCCGCGGACCGCGGGTCCGCAAACGCGTCCGGGTTCTCGACGGGAGTCGGGAGCCGCCCCGCCCGTCGGCCTTGCGCCCGATGCCAGCTCAGACAGGTGTTGATCGTCACCCGCGTCAGCCAGGTCGAGAACGCCGACCGACCGTCGTATGACCCGATGCCCCGGATCGCGCGCACCAGCGCGTCCTGCGCCAGTTCCGCCGCGTCGTCACGGCTCCCCACCATCCGCCGGCAGGTCGCATACACCCGGTCGAGCTCGGGCTCGATCAGTTCCCCGAGCGCGGCCCGATCGCCCGCCTTCGCGCGCGCCAGGATGTCCGGATCGGGGCCGCTCATCACCACACCCTACCGGGGTCGCCCAGCCGGTATGCAGCGTTCACCCGCGCTTCTTGCCGAGCCACGCGTGGAGCTTCTCCGCGCTCCAGGTGTTCACGCACCGATCGGGGGGCAGCCAGCCCCGCCGGGCGGTCTGCACGCCGAACCGGATGTTCTCGAAGTCGTCCGCGCTGTGCACATCGCAGTTGATCGCGATCAGGCACCCCGCGTCCACCGCGGCGCGCACATGCGTGTCGCGCAGGTCCAAGCGCAGCCAGTGCGCGTTGATCTCGAGCGCCACATCGTGCTCGATCGCCGCCGCGATCAATTCGTCCATCGCGGGCTCGAGCCCCTTTCGCCGGCTGATGATCCGCCCGGTCGGGTGCCCGATGATGTTCACCCGCGGATTCGCGATCGCCCGCAGCAGCCGGTCGGTCGCTTTCCCGGGCTCCTGCGAGAGCGCCGCGTGGGGGCTCGCGACGACGATGTCGAGCCACGCGAGGATGTCGTCGTCGTAATCCAGTGACCCGTCCGCGAGGATGTCCACCTCGCTCCCGTGCAGGACCGTGATGCCCTCGACGCGCCCGCGCTCCGCCTCGATCGCCTCTCGCTGCGCGCGCAAACGCTCGATGCTCAAACCGTTCGCCTGCACACTGCTGCGCGAATGGTCCGTCACCGCGATCGTGTGAAATCCCCGCCCCTTCGCGCCCGCCACCAACTCCGCCAGCGGGAGCGACCCGTCGGATTCGGTCGTGTGCGCGTGCAGTTCCGCCCGGATGTCCTCCACCCGGATCAGGTCGGGCTCGTCCGTGACATCGAGTTCACCCCGGTCCTCCCGGATCTCCGGCGCGAGCCAGGGCAGGTCCAGCGCCGCGTAGATCGCTTCCTCAGTCTCGCACGCGACGGGTTCGACGCCCCGCTTCTGGGGCGGCCCGTCGTGCTTCTCGTCGGGGGACTCGGGAAACAGGCCGTACTCGTTGAGCGTCATCCCCTTCTTGATCGCGCGTTCGCGCAGGCGCACATTGTGGTTCTTCGAGCCCGTGAAGTACATGAGCGCCGCGCCCCAGCACGACGCGGGCACGACGCGCAGGTCCGCCTGCACCGTGGGGTTGTCGCCCTCCGCGAGGCCCTTCCAGCGACCGAAGTCAGACGGCAGTTCGAGGCGCACGCTCGTCTTGGTTTCTCCGCTCGCGATGACCTGCACGACGCCCTTCTGCTCGCGGAACGCTTCGTGCGCGCGCCCCGGGTCGTCGGTTGTGACGAGAATGTCGATATCCCCGATCGTCTCGCGCCCGCGGCGCATCGAGCCCGCGAACGCGCAGCGGGTCACGCCCTCGACCGCCTCCATCCGCTCGACGAGAAGGTCCGCGAGCGGGCGCGCCATGCCCAGCAGCAGGCGGTCCCCCGCGCTCTCCGCGAACGCGAGCGACGCTCGGATCTTCTCGACCGATTTCTTGCCCATGCGGGGCAGGTCGAGGATCTTCTCCGAATCCAGCGCCGCCTTCAGCGAGTCGAGATCGGTCACGCCCATCTCGTCCCACAGCAGCTTGACGGTCTTGGGCCCCAGGCCCGGCACCTCCATCACCGTCAGCAGCCCCGGGGGCACCGCCCCGAGCAACTCGCGGTGCTCACCGATCTCACCCGTGTCGGCAAACTCCGCGATCTTCTCCGCGGTGCCCTTGCCGATCCCGTCGAGCGCCGTGAGCGCCGCCTGGTCGTGCGCGATGGGCTCCAGATCGGCGGGATGATCCGCGATGACGCGCGCCGCCTTCGCGTGCGCGTTCACACGAAACCGGTTCGCACCGGTGAGTTCCAGCAGGCTGGCCATCTGCTCAAATAGGTCGGCGAGGTCGCTGTTGAAGGACATGGGCGATGGTAGAGCGGAAAGCACGCGCTGCCCGGCTCATGCCCCCTGCTCGGCGCGGTCCCCGAATTCCTCGACCACGCGCTGCTCGACGGACGCGACGACCGCTTCCCGCTGATCGCGCGGGACGAGCATCAGCGCCGCCAGCCACCGGCGCGCCAGCTCAGGCCCCGTCGGTCGCATCATCTCGATCAGCATCCGCATGTGCTCGTTGGGCAACAGCGGATCCGATCCGATCGGCGGGAGCGCCGCCCCCGGTCCGTCCTCCCGCTTCTCCGGCGTCTCGCTCATGCTGGGCACTCCCCCGCGCGCCCGATTCCGCGGCCCGCAGCTTGATCTCTGTGGTCTGCACCAATCGCTCAAGTCGATCCACCCGGCGGATGAGCACCGAAACCGTGTCCGACAACGCACGCAGCAGATCGGGTGTGTCCGCCGTGCGCAGCGCGTGCGGCTGCACCTCGTGCCCGTGCATCGGGCCCTCTCCCGTGAGGAGCCAACTCCCGTTGAGTTCGAGCGACGCGCAGAAGTTCGTCAGGAACTCCACGCTCGGTGCCTGCCCCTGGAGGTATCGGCGGACCGATTCGGGGTGTGTGTCAGTCAGCTTGCCGAGTTGTCGGTAGGTCCGTTCACCCGCTGCGATGCGCAGGCGATCGTGCAGGGTCTTCGATTCCATGACAGCATGCTAACGGAGTCGGTTCTCATTGTCAGGATCATCAGTAGAGATTCCTGATTTCATACAACAGCATGATATTTCGAAAGCATCGGCAGGCAGATTGCTTACCCGACATCGCCGATCCCGAGGCTCTCGCCGTATCGCTTCATCAGGCGTCGGCGCAGCGTCACCTCGCCGGGCTCGTTGAGCCTGGGCGATCGGTCGATCCATTCCGCCGCGTCGCGTCGCGCCATCTCCAGAAGTTCGAGGTCCCGCGACAGGTCCGCGACCTGGAACGGAGGCAGGCCGGACTGGCGCGTGCCGAACAGCTCGCCGGGCCCGCGGATCTCGAAGTCCTTCTCCGCAAGGACGAACCCGCTGTTGGTGCGGGCCATCGCGTCGAGGCGCTTGCGCCCGTCCTCGGTGGTGGGCTCGCCGATCAGCACACAGGCGCTGGGCTTGTCGCCCCGCCCGACACGCCCGCGGAGCTGGTGGAGCTGGGCGAGCCCGAACCGGTCGGCGTCCTCGATGATCATGATCGTCGCGTTGGGGACATCGACGCCCACCTCGATCACGGTGGTCGCGATCAGGCAGTCGATGAGCCCGGCCCGGAACCGCCCCATGACATGCTCGCGGGTGTCCCGCTTCAGGCGCCCGTGCAGCGCCGCGACGCGGGAGCCCCGGAGGGGGCCTTCCTCGAGGCGGCGCATAAGCGTGCGCAGATTGGTGGGTCCGTCGTCGCTGTTTTCATCGATCGCGGGAACGACGACATAGGCCTGCTCCCCCTCGTCGAGCTTGATCCTGAGGCGTTGGTAGACATCGGGGCGCCGGTCCGGCGTGACGACGCTGGTCTTGACAGGCGTCCGTCCGGGGGGCAGCCCGTCGATCGTTGACACATCGAGGTCGCCGAACAGGGTCATCCCCAGCGTGCGCGGGATGGGCGTCGCGGTCATGACGAGCACATGGGGGGTGACGGGGGTCTCGCCGGCTTTCGTCGCGTGCGTGCGAAGGTGCGCGCGCTGGTGCACGCCGAACCGGTGCTGCTCGTCGATGATCGCGACCGCGAGCGAATGGAACTTCACCGTCTCGGTGAGCAGCGCGTGCGTGCCGATGACGATGTCGAGTTCCCCGGCCTCGATCTGCGCGAGCAGGGACGCCCGCTCGCTCGCGGGGGTCGATCCGGTGAGCAGCGCGAGACGGACCTCCGAGCCCTCGAGGATCGAGGAGATCGAGAGAAAATGCTGCTCGGCGAGCAACTCAGTGGGCGCGAGCAACGCGGCCTGGTGATCCGTCGCGGTTGCCATCAGCATCGCGTAGAGCGCCACCGCGGTTTTGCCCGAGCCCACATCGCCTTGGATCAGGCGATTGGTGGGCGTGGAGAGCGAGAGATCCCGCGCGATGTCCGCGACGACGCGGTCCTGCTGGGGCGTGAGCGTGAACGGCAAGCGGGCGCGGATGCGCGCATCGATCGCGTCGTCGTGCCGCAGCGGGGGGGCGGTCAGCGTGCGCCGCAGGTGCGCGCGCTTCATGTGCACGCCCAGTTGGAGGAGGAGCAACTCGTCGTACGCGAGGCGCCGCCGCCCGGACTGGTGATCGCCCTCGCTCTCCGGCGCGTGGAGCATGCGGTAGGCGTCGCGCAGCGTGGGCAGTTCGCGCGCGCGCCGAAAGTCGGCATCGAGATGGTCGTCGATCAGCGGGAGCGCGCCGTCCAGCACCGTGCGCACGCACTTCTCGATCGCCCGGCTGTTGATCGCCTCCGTCGCGGGATAGACCGGGCGCAGGCGGGCGTCGTACTCCGCGGGCTCATCGGACGAGGGATCCAGGATCTCGAAGCGGGGGTTGGCGACCTGCAGGCCGGGCCCGCGCTGCTTCGCGGTGCCCTGCACGCGCAGGCGCGAGCCGGGCCCGATCTTGTCGCGGAGATAGGCCTGGTTGAACCAGACAAGGTCGAGGCGACCGGTCTCGTCGCAGAGCACCGCTTCGAACCGTCGCTTGCGCCCCATCCCGCTCACGCGTGTCGCGGTGATCTCGCCGCGGGCGCTGATGATCCGCCCCGGCTCGAGGTCGGCGATGCCCGTCTCCGCTTCCTCGTGCTCGTACCGCATCGGGAGGTGCGCGATCAGGCGTCCGACATTCGGGAGGCCCATGCTCGCGAGCGCGTCGGCATCGCGGGGATGAATCCCCGGGACATCGCGGAGCGGTGTGGTGAGCACGAGCGTCGGCACGCCTGATTATGGCAGCGCCCGCGCGCCCGTTCAGAGCCCCAGCGGACGATCGTGGGGGGGCGCGTCATCGCCCGGTGCGTGCGTTCTCGCTTCGCCCTCGGGCTGGTTCGCGGGGTCGATCTCGCGCAGGTACGCCCAGGTGTAGATCCCGCTGGAGTGCCCGTCGCTGAAGGTGATGCGGATCGCGTAGTTGCCGACCAGTTCCGCGTCGGTCGCGACCAGCGGCCCCGACGACCCGCCCGAGCTCGCGGGCAGGACGGTCAGGGGGTCCTTTGCCATGTGCTTGCGGAGCTCGCGCTGATCGGCGCTGGGGCTCATCCGGCGCAGGTAGGGGATGGAGTAGTAGGATCCCGTGCCGTCGCCCCACTGGATCGTGAGGCCTCGGTCTTTCTTCAGGTCGAGCGCGGTGGGTGTATCGGATTGGCTCACGCACGATCGTAGCGGGACGGATTTCGAAAGGACCATGATGGGCGAGCGATACGCGGATCGGCTCTGCAACGCGATCGATCGGGCGGGCACCCCCGCGTGCGTGGGGATCGATCCGGTGGTCTCGCGGCTCCCCGCGTCCGTGCGGGCGTCGTCGGGCTCCGACGCGGACGCGGCGCGGTCGTTCTGCCTGGAGGTGCTCGATGCGCTCGACGCGGATCTCGTCCCCGCGGTCAAGCCGCAATCCGCGTGCTTCGAGCGATTCGGCGCCGTCGGTGTCGCGATCCTCGAGGATGTTGTTGCGAAGGCTCGCGATCGGGGGCTGCTCGTCGTGCTCGATGTGAAGCGGGGCGATATCGGCTCGACGGCCGAGCATTACGCGGCCGCGGCGCTCGGGCTCGGCGCCGACGCGGTGACGGTGAACGGGTACATGGGGCGCAGCGCCGTCGAGCCCTTCGTCGAATCGGGCCTGGGCGTGTATGTCCTCGTGCGCACGAGCAACCCGGATTCCGACGAGTTGCAAACCGAGCCTCTCGTCTCCGGGGGGACCGTCGCGCAGCGGATGGCATCGGTCGTCCACGATCTCGGGCGCTCATCGCGGGGGCAGCGGGGACTGAGCGATGTCGGCGCGGTGGTCGGGGCGACCAAGCGGGCGGATGAAGTCGAGGAACTGCGGGGGCTGATGCCCGACGCGCCGGTCCTCGTGCCGGGGGTGGGGGCGCAGGGCGGGACGATCGAGCAGGTCCGCCCGCTCGTGCGCGCCGGATCGCGGTCGATCGGCGAGGCGGGTGTGCTCATCAACGCGAGCCGGAGCGTGCTGTTCTCTGGCGAGGGCGGGAGCGACTGGGTCTCGAGCGTGCGCGCCGCGGCGGAGGCGTTCGCGCGGGAATGCGCGTCGATCACCACGGCGGAGTGAGCGCCCGCGTCCGGGGCGCGCACGAAAAAGCCCGATTCGGGCGAGCCGAACCGGGCCGGTGGTCACGAAATCGTGTTCGTGATGAGTGTGAGTCAGTTGCGGCGGCGGCGGATCGCCATGCCCATGACTCCCATGCCCGCGATGACCACGGCGCCGGGGGTGGGGATGAGGATGCCGTCGGTCTGCGTCGAGACGCCATCGAAATCACCGCCGAAGCCGCCGGGGCTCTGGAGGATGATGCTGACGGCGCCGTCGAAGACGCGATCGACGAGCTCGGCGATGCTGAACGAGCCGTTCGCACCGTCGAAGCGGGCGTCGGTGTCACCGTTATCGGTGAACTCGAAGTCCGACGAGGTGCCGCTGAAGAACATGAACCCGAAGGGCGCGAGGATGTCCCACGAACCCTGGACAGACGCGGTGAGCGTGTCGCCGTCAACATCGGTCAGACTGACGATGCCGTTCGCATCCGCGGAGCTGGCGGTGATGTTGAAGATCTCGAGCTGGATGGAGACATCCGCGTTGCCGAGACCGAAGAAGCCGGTATCGAACTGGGCGGTGCCCTTGTCGCCGATGAGCGAGGAGACATCGCCGCCGGACGCGAGGTCCGCGCTGTTCTCCGCCGAGGCGCTGAAGAGCTGCGACAGCGAGTCGTACGAGCCGTTGAGGTCGGTGTAGCTGTACGAGACGACGGTGTCGGCCGCCGCGAGCGAGCATCCCGCCGCAAGAGCGATGGCAATGGTTGAGCGCGTGATCATCTCTATCCGTTCCTCTCTCTGGCCGTGCGTCCCGCACGGATATTCTCGAATCGGGTCGCGGGCACCGTTATTCGGGCCCTGAACACCACGGGCGGTCCGCATTCCGCGGATCGACCGCAGACAAGGTGCGCCATCGGCACAGAGATGCCAGCGAATCACCCGGATTTGGCGTCAAAAGTTCTGGATTTTGCACAGACGCGCCGCGAAGGGCGTTTCACGCGGGATCGTGACCGGTCTTGGACGCGCAGAACATCGGTCCCGTCGCGTGCGGAGCGCGGGTGAAGGGTTGGTTTGATCGGATTTTGGACGGAATCACATCGGCTTCTTGCCGACGGTCACATCGTAGACATGCAAGAGTTTGTTCTTGTCGAAGACCATCTCGGGGCGCGTCAGGCCCACGATGTCGTACTCGGTGGTCATCTCGATCGCGTCCACGGGGCACGCCTCTTCGCACATCCCGCAGAAGATGCAGCGGAGCTCGTCGATCTCGAACTTGACGGGGTACTTCTCCCGGTCGTCCCAGGGGCTCTCGCCCGCCTCGATGTGGATGCAGTTCGCGGGGCACAGCGTGGGGCACATCATGCACGCGACGCAACGAACGCGCCCGTCCTCGTCCCGGTTGAGGCGGTGGACGCCCCGGAAGTTCGCCGCGTGCTGACCGCCCTCGGTGACCGGCATGTGCTCGCGGCGTTGCTCGGGATACTGCATCGTGCGGCTGGTCTTCCCCTGGCCGAACGAGGTGAAGAAGTGCCGCATCGTGGTGCCGAACCCCTTGAAAATCTCGGGGAGATAGACACTCTCCGAGCGGTTCATGGGGGCTCGCTGGATCTGGATGATGTCCTCGTCGCGGATCGCCATGGCCGGAGAGTATAGACCCGGATCCAACGCGCACGGGGAGTCGGTAGAATCGTGGCATGAGCCCGACGGGCGGCGGTAAACCACTCTTCGATCTGATTTCATCGGGTCGCCGAACGGACGGGGCGCCGCCGCCACCGCCTGCGCGGACGGACCGCGGGGAACTGAGCGCGCGCTCCGTCACCCTCCCGATGGTCTGGGTCTACGCGGGCGCGGGCCTGGTGCTGCTGCTGCTCATCGTGGGCTACGGCGTCGGGTATCAGCTCGGGACGAGCGCCACGCGGGACGCGGAGCGGCGTGCCGCGTCGCGGGACGCGGAGCGCGTGTTCGTCGATGATCCGCTCCGGGCGGAGGAGCCGAGCGAACCTTCCGTGGAGGGTTCGACCGAAGCCGACCCGCCCGAGCCCTCGCCCCGACCCCGGATCGCGGGGGGTGTGCTGCTGAGCAATGGGCGGACGGGGCCCGATCCGAGGCGAGAGGGGCTGAACTATCTCGAGCTGGCGACGCTCAAGCGAGAGCAGGCGGCCGAGGCGGTCCGATATCTCGCGACAAACGGTGAGGAGGCGATCGCGGTGCCGCTTGATCGGCGCGGGTCGGGCTCGAATACTTCCGACTCGTTCCGCATCGTCGCGATGGGTCTGGCGGTCCCCGGTGAACGCTACCGGTCGTCGGCCGACGCGAGGAAGCGGTTCGAGGAGCGACTCGCGCGTCTGGGGAGGGCCTGGGCGGACGCGGGCGGCGCGTCCGACTTCTCCGACCCGCTCTGGCGGAAATTCGGGGGCTGACGGGCGCGTCGGGCAGACGGGTGCACAGCGCCGCAGCCGCGGCGGACGATTGACGACGGGAGTCTGGATATGAGCCGCGATCCTTCGCTGAAGACCTCGGGCAACCTTGAGGGCAAGCGCAATGTGATGACCCGCGCCGAGCGCATCGAGGCGCTCAAAGCGGAGAAGAAGTTCGATCCGAAGAAGGACTCGGCGCTCGGTCTGCGCAAGACCAAGGTCACCGAGTAATCCGCGATCACGCCATCGGATCCCAAACGAGCCCGGCGACGCGAACGCCGGGCTTTTTGTGCGCACGCGGCGCGTGCTCTAGAGGGGGCAGGCGGGTGGCGCGGCCATACGCTTTGGTATGAACGCGACCTCGCTGCTGTCCGATCGGGCGCTGGGGATGGACTCGTCGGGCATCCGGCGCGTCTTCGAACTCGGCGCGACGCTTGACAAGCCGATCAATCTGAGCATCGGGCAGCCCGATTTCCCGGTGCCCGATGCGCTCAAGAACGCCGCGATCGAGGCGGTCGCGACCGACCTGAACGGGTACTCGCTCAACCAGGGGCTGCCGGACCTGGTCGTGCGCACGACGGAGTACCTCCAGCACGATGTGGGCTGGACCTGCGGTCCCCCCAAGGACGCCGATTCGCCGACGGTGCTCATCACCGCGGGGACGAGCGGGGCGCTCGTGCTCGCGTACATGAGCCTGCTGGACGCGGGGGACGAGATCATCATCCCGGATCCGTACTTCGTGAGCTATCCCGAGCTCGCGACGATGTGCGGCGCCGAGGCGGTGCGGTGCGAGACCTATCCCGATTTCAAGATGACCGCGGAGCGGGTCGCGCCGCTGATCACCGAGCGCACGAAGGCGGTGCTCTACTGCTCGCCCAGCAACCCCGCGGGCGTGGCTCTGAGCGAGCAGGAGTGCGCCGAGTTGCTCGAACTGTGCCGCTCGCGGGGGGTGCTGCTGATCGCCGACGAGATCTACGACGAGTTCGCTTTCGCGGATGCGCGTACGCAAGCAGCGGTCGGCGATGCGGGCGACCTGCGCTGCCCGAGCCCCGCGCGGCTCCCGGGCAGCGAGGACACGGTCCTGCTGATCCGGGGGTTCGGCAAGACCTACGGCTGCACGGGCTGGCGGCTGGGCTACTGCGCCGGGCCCGCCTCGGTCGTCAACGCGATGATCAAGATCCAGCAGTACACCTTCGTGTGCGCGCCGACGCCGCTGCAGGCGGGCGTGCTCGCGGCCTTCGATACGGACATGGGCCCCACGGTGCAGGCGTACGCGCAGCGGCGCGACATGATCTGCGAGACGCTCGGGGAAGTGACGGAGGTCGCCCGCCCCGACGGCGCGTTCTACGCGTTCGTCAAGGTCCCCGAGCGCCTGGGCATGACCGGCACGCGGTTCTTCGAACGCTGCGTCGAGGAGAATGTGCTCGTCATCCCGGGGGGCGTTTTCAGCGAACGCGACACGCACATCCGCCTGAGCTACGCGACCGACCCCGCGCGGCTCGCGGAGGGGCTCGAGATCATCGGGCGCCTCATGAGCGATTGAACACACCGCGCTCTGACTCGTCTTTGTGTCGCGCGCACCACCGATACAGGTAGGCTCGCGCGTTTTTTTTTGGCGTTTGCACTTTCATGGTAATCGCCTATGTTGTTCCGGAGCATCTGGAGCCAATTCAATATTATGGAATGAAAGGTTTCTCGAATGAAGCGAATGATGGGAGCGTGCGTTTTCATCGCGTCGTTGGCGGGCTCCGCAGCTCTTTCGCCGGTTTCCGCGAACGGGTGCCCGCCCGAGTTGCCGGTCCTGTGCGAGTGCTCCTACACCCAGTCGAACGGATTCACGATCTCGGCGAGCCGGTGCTGTCCCGACGGGAACGGGTGCAACTGCACGACCCTCCGAGATGAGAACGGCACGGTCATCGGGATCAGCGTGCGGTGTGTCCAGCCTGCGCCCGGTCCGGGGGGCGGCGGGCTGGGGTGAGCCCGTCGGGTTGTGTTCCTCGCCGCCGGGCGGGCTCGCGCTGCACCGCCTCGCGGTGGTGTCGTGAGAAGGGGATCTGCAAATGAGAGCACGACGGTTTCAAGCCCGGTTTCTCGTGGTCGGTTTCGTCTGCGTTGTGTCCGGATCGATCGTGCCGGGCTGTTCCGAGACCGATGGCGGGAGCGGCGCTCTTGTCGGCGCGCAAGGCGAGGGCGACCCCGCGGGCGATGCGGCGTCACTGCTGGATCCGGAGCAGATGGAACGCGTCGAGATTGTCAGTGCGTTGGAGGGGCGGGCGATCGAGTGTCTCGCTTCCGCCTTCGGCGAGGATCTGAACCCGGGCACGCGGACCGAGCTCGCGCGAGCGTTCGGGCGGGCGATGGATCTGTATGTCTTCGGGAACGCGGAGGACTTCCTCGCCTCGCTCGAGGCGGAACAATCGATCTCCGAGCAGGACGCGTCGCAGTTCCGATCGCAGTGGGAGCGGGCGTCGGAGGTCATCGGGCGCGCACCGATGGACGGCGCGGGCGTGATGGCCCATCTCGCTGTCGCCGGCGGGGAGCGGCTGGAGAGCAAGCCGAGGCTCGGCACGACGGTCGTCGAGGGAACGCGCCGCGGAGCGGGTGGGATCGGTGATCCCCGAGCCGCGGGTCTCGATGTCGTGGAGATCTCGGTGCCGATGAGGATCCGTCCGATCAAGGGCGAGA
>MDTD01062807.1_pt1 | contig 32930 bp, 34 predicted proteins | sample 811221 | NCBI WGS metagenome assembly MDTD01 (sample SAMN05326646, study PRJNA326480) | marine metagenome | isolation source: seawater | place: Pacific Ocean: South West | collected 2011
CCTGGGGGTCGACTTCGGTCATCGGCGCGTCCAGGTCGCCGTCGCGGACGCCTCGCACGAGATCGTCGCTCAGGGCGTTGAGACCTATGCCGAGACCACGACGTGGGACGAGCGCCTCCTCCTCGCGTTCGATCTCATCGATCGTCTCGGCGCGCGAGAGGGCTTGCACTTCGGTGCGCTCCAGGCGATCGGTATTGGCGTGCCGGGGCCGTACACCACCCATGCAGGAATGCCGGCAGTGACGTGGAGGAGCCAGGTTGCGCCCGACGGCATTGGCTCCGGCTTCGAGGCGCGGTTCAAGACGCCCGTCGTCGTAGACAACAACACGCGCCTCGCCGCGCTCGCAGAGGCGCTGCACCGCCCGGATGCGGTGCAGAACCTCGTCTACCTGCGCCTGTCCGATGGTGTGGGTGGCGGGCTGGTCGTCGCAGGACGGCTGGTCGCCGGATCGCGCGGATACGCGGGCGAACTGGGACATGTCACGTCGGATCCGAGTGGATTGCCTTGTCGTTGCGGGAAACGCGGATGCCTCGAAACCCTGGCGAGCGTCCCCGCGATCCTTGCCGCATGTCGCGCAGCGGGTGCTCCCGTCGAGACCCTTGCCGATCTGTCGGCAAGCGCGGCCACTGGGGACCCGGTGGTCGAGTCGATCCTGCGCAACGTCGGAACTGCGGTGGGCCGGGTGCTCGGTGCGACCGCGATGACCCTCAACCCGCGCGAGGTCGTCATCGGGGGAGAGATCGTCCGGATCGCTCCGGTGATCGTTGAGCAGGCAGCGACGACGCTGCGCTACGATCTGCACTCGATCCCTTCGGATCGACCGCAGATCGTGCGCGCCGCGCATCTGACCGACATCGGCGGCGCAGTGGGGGCACTCGCGGCCGTCTTCCATCAATCACCGCTTCTCGCCGGCTATCAGCCGGCGGATGACTCAGACCACGCGAAACAACTGCGAAGGAGCACGCGATGAACCGCGCCGCAGGACACGGCATCGGCCGAGTCGAATCAGGGAACAGGTGGTCGATATGACCGACAGCACCGAAGTTGGGGTGACGCCCCGTAACCCGGCTGGTGTCGGAGTGTCGGCGACGACAGCGTTGGCGGTTCCGGTCGGGCCGGGATCGCGGCGGGAGGCCCCGCGTCGCAAGATGAGTACCCGGTCGAAGCTGCTGATCCTGAACGCGGTGTCGATCGTCGGTGGTATCGCGATCTGGTGGATTCTCGCGCTGAACGGGTTCCAATTCCCGACGCCGCCGGAGGTCGTGCAGAAGGCGATTCAGCTATGGGGGGCGGGGATCCTCCAGCAGGACATCCTCGCGTCTCTGGGTCGTGTGCTGGCCGGCTTCCTTCTCGGGTCTGCGGCCGCGATCCCGGTGGGCTTCTTGATGGGCTGGTATACGGTCGCGCGTGGTCTGTTCGAGCCGTGGATCCAGTTCTTCCGGACGATCCCCCCCCTGGCGCTGTTGCCGCTGGTACTGGTGTTGCTCGGCATCGGTGAGATCCCGAAGATCTTCGTCATCTTCCTCGCGGCATTCCTCGCGTGCGTGATCTCCACGTACCAGGGTGTGGTCAATGTCGACCGGACGATGATCAATGCCGCCCGGGTGCTGGGCGCGAAGGACGGCACGATCTTCGCGAAGGTCGTCGTCCCGGCGTCGACCCCGTTCATCCTGGTGGGGATGCGTGTGGGTCTCGGTTCGGCGTGGGCAACGCTCGTCGCCGCCGAGCTTCTCGCTGCGCAGGCCGGTCTCGGTTACCGGATGCAGCAGGCGCAGCTGTACTACGACCTCGCGACGATCTTCGTCGGCATCGTGATGATCGGCATCCTCGGCCTCGTGATGGACCGGCTGCTGCTATTCGCGGAAACCAAACTCACCGGATGGCAGGAACGACGATGACCACGACCACCTCTCTCGATGCCGCGAAGATCTCGGTCCGCGACGTCCGCAAGACGTTCCAGTTGAAGAACGAGGAGTTCGTAGCGCTCGAGCGGGTCTCGCTCGATATCGCGGACAACGAATTCGTGACCGTCGTCGGCCCGTCCGGGTGCGGCAAGTCGACGTTGATGAACGTCCTTGCGGGGTTGGAGACCCCGACGTCCGGGCAGGCTCTGGTGGATGGGAAGGCCGTTTTCGCGCCGGGACCGGAGCGGGGAGTGATCTTCCAGCAGTACGCCCTGTTCCCGTGGCTCACCGTCCGGAAGAACGTCGAGTTCGGACTGAAGGTCGCCGGCCTGTCGAAGGCGGAGCGGCGCGAGCGCGCCGAGTACTTCATCCGCATGGTGGGTCTCGAGCTGTTCGCGGATGCACTGCCGAAGATGCTCTCCGGCGGGATGAAGCAGCGGTGCGCGATCGCTCGCGCGTACGCGGTCAACCCATCGATCCTTCTCATGGACGAGCCGTTCGGTGCGCTGGACGCGCTGACCCGTGTCAAGCTCCAGGAGCAGTTGCTGGACACATGGAGCCGTGAGAAGCGGACGGTGATGTTTATCACGCACGACGTCGACGAGGCGGTGTTCCTCGCGAACCGAGTCGTGGTGATGGCTGCCCGTCCGGGACGCATTTTCGACATCATCGACGTCGACCTGCCCTACCCGCGCACCGAAGAGGTCCGCCTGAGCCCCGAATTCGGCGAGCTGCGCAACCGCGTGTGGCACGCCGTCTACCACCAGGAACCCGGCATCGCCGCCGAGTCCTCGACGCACTGAGCCCGAGCCGGTACGTCACCCCACCCAACGAAAGGAAACACAGCAATGAGAATCACGACGAAGATCGCGGGGGTGATCGCGAGCCTCGCCGCGGTCGCGCTCCTGGCCACCGGATGCTCCGGCACCACTGGCTCCAGCGCGTCGGGGTCGACCGACGCCGCCAACGAGTACGACGATGTCATCAAGGTCAACTTCGGATACATCCCCGACTTCAATGGCACGAGTCTCCTCGCCATCGCGAAGGACCAGGGCTACTGGGAGAAGTACGGTCTGGACGTGACGACGACCTCGTTCACGAACGGTCCGCTGCAGATCCAGGCGATCGGCACGGGCGACCTCGACTTCGGATACATCGGCCCCGGCGCGATGTGGTTGCCCGCATCCGGTCAGGTCAAGGTCGTCGCGATCAATACCCTCGGTCGCGCTGACCGCGTGGTCGCGCAGGCGGGGATCAACTCGATCGAAGACCTCAAGGGCAAGTCCGTCGCCTACCCCGAGGGCACTTCGGGTGACATGATCCTCACCCTTGCCCTTGAGAAGGCCGGCATGACGAAGGACGACATCCAGGCAGTGCCGATGGATGCGTCCGCGATCGTTGCGGCTCTCTCGTCGAAGCAGGTCGACGGCGCCGGCTTCTGGTACCCGGCGCTTGCCACGGTCAAGCAGCAGGTTCCGGACCTCGTGGAACTCGCGAAGAACGAGGACTTCGAAGACACCATGGCCTTCCCAACCGCGTTCGTGGCGGGCAACGATGTAGTGAGCAAGGACCCGGACAAGGTCGAACGGGTACTCAAGGCACTCCGCGACGCGATCCAATTCCGCGCCGAGCATGCGGACGAGGCGATTCAGCTCACCGCCGCCTTCAACGCGCTGGACCCCGCAGCAGTCGCCGCAGACGCGGACAACGTCAAGATCCTCTCGCTCGATGAGCTCGATTCGATGACGAAGGACGGCACTATCGACAAGTGGCTGACGACCATGTCGGATTACTTCGTCGGAGCCGGGAAGCTGGACGGTCCGGTCGACGGGTCCGAGTTCTACACGGGTGATTTGTTCCTGAAGGCGGGCGAGTAGGACGGTGGGGAAGTCGAGGAACATCCTTTTCCTGATGACCGATCAGCACAGGGCGGACACGCTTGGGGCGTATGGGAATGCGCTGGCGGCGACGCCGGTGCTGGACGAGCTGGCTCGGACGGGGACGCGGTTCGATCGGTGGTACACCCCCACCGCGATCTGCACTCCCGCACGTGCGAGTCTGCTGACCGGTCAGGCCCCTTTCCGGCACCGGGTGCTCGCCAACCATGAGCGCAACGTCGGCTATCTGGAGGACCTCGCGGACGGGAGCTTCACGTTCGTGCAGGCCCTGCGTGAGAAGGGCTACAACACAGGACTGATCGGCAAGTGGCACGCCGGGACGGAGAAGAACGCCGCGGACTTCGGTTTCGACGGCCCCGACCTTCCCGGCTGGCACAACCCGGTCGACAATGAGGACTACCTCGGCTTCCTCGCCGAACACGATCTCCCGCCGTACGAGATCAGCGACCGCATCCGCGGCACGCTCCCCAACGGGGGGCCGGGCAACCTGTTGGCTGCCCGGCTCCACCAGCCCGTGGAGGCGACGTTCGAGTACTACCTCGCAACACGCACCATCGAACTGCTCGAGAAGTACGCCGCGGACAACGAGCGCGACGACACCCCGTTCTTCCTCGAGCTGAACTTCTTCGGACCGCACCTGCCGTACATCGTTCCGGACGAGTACTTCGACATGTTCGATCCGGACCAGATCGAGCTGCCGAAGTCGATCTCCGAAACGTTCGAGGGAAAACCCCCCGTGCAGCGCAACTACAGCGCGCACTGGACCTTCGACACCATGCCTCTCGAGGTGACCCGCAAACTCATCGCCGTGTACTGGGGGTACGTCGCCCTCATCGACGCGCAGATCGGGCGGGTCATGGACGCGGTCGATCGACTCGGCCTCACCGACGACACCGCCGTGTTCTTTACGTGCGATCACGGCGAATTCACCGGCGCGCACCGCCTGCACGACAAGGGGCCGGCGATGTATGAGGACATCTACCGCACGCCGGGTTTGCTGCGCATCCCGGGCGGAGTCGCCGGCCAGGTGCGCCAAGAGTTCGTCAGCCTGCTGGACTGCACCGCGACGATCCTCGACCTCGCCGGCATCGACCCCGCTCCCGCCGTCGACTCCCGCAGCCTCGTGCCCCTCGCGGCAGGTGAGCACCCGCAGTGGGCCGACGACATCGTCTGCGAGTTCCACGGGCACCACTTCCCCTACCCGCAGCGGATGCTCCGCACCGACCGCTACAAACTCGTCGTTAACCCCGACTCGGTCAATGAGCTCTACGACCTGCACCGCGACCCCGACGAACTGCAGAACATCTACCACCACCCCGAGATGTCCCACACCCGCGACGCCATGATGCAACGCCTTTACACACACCTCCGCGAACGTGGCGACAACTTTTACCACTGGATGACCACCATGTACAACGTCGGGGAGGTCGACTACGACCCGACCCAAAGTGGTCTCGACGAGACGACCTACCGCCCGGAGCCAGACGAGGACTCATCCGTCAATTCCACCCGACTCAGGGAGATCGCATGAACGCCCCGCGCAGACCCAACATCGTCATGATCCTCACCGACGATCATGGCTCCCAGGCGATCGGCGCCTACGGCTCGGTTCTCAATGCCACTCCCAGGATCGACGAGATCGGTGAGGGGGGCGTCCGCTTCGACAACTGCTTCGCGACGAACGCGCTGTGCTCCCCAAGCAGGGCATCGATCCTCACCGGTACCTACAGCCACATCAACGGGGTGTCGACCCTCGTCACACCGATCGACGCGAGCCAACCCACATTCGTCTCGCAACTCAAGGCTGCCGGCTACCGGACCGCCATGGTCGGCAAGTGGCACATGGGTGAGCACGAGGGGAACACGCCGGAGAGCTTCGATTACTGGGACATCCTCATCGGGCACGACGGGCAGGGGGAGTACTGGGAGCCGCTGTTTCTCTCGCCCGATGGAGAGCGCATCGTCGACGGATACGCGACCGACCTCATCACCGACATGGCGCTCGGTTGGGTCGAATCGCTCGAGGGAGACGACCCGTGGTGCGTGTTGATCTACCACAAGGCGCCGCACCGCCCATGGGATCCGAAGCCCGAGCACGCGGAGATGTTCAAGGATGCCATTCCGGTCCCCGAGACCTTCTGGGACGACTACGCGGGCAAGCCATCTTCGGTGCGTCGCGCTCTCATGCGCCTCGCCGATAATCTCAACGAGGAGGACCTCAAAGTCACTCCGCCCGAGGGCCTCACCTACGAGGAACTCGCACTGTGGAAGTATCAGCGGTTCATGGAGGATTACCTCGCGTGCGTCGCATCCGTCGACGACAACGTCGGCCGGGTGATCGACTGGCTCCGAGAGCGCGGCGACTTCGACGACACCGTGTTGATGTATGCGAGCGATCAGGGGTTCTTCCTCGGCGAGCACGGCTGGTTCGACAAGCGTTTCATGTACGAGGAGTCGCTGCGGATGCCGATGCTGCTGAGCTACCCGCGGCACGTCGGCGGCGGTCAGGTGTTCGACGGAATCGTAACCAACGTCGACTTCGCGCAGACCTTCCTCGACGCCGCCGGCGTGGACCCGCACGACCGAATGCAGGGCCGAAGCTTCTGGGCAGACCTCGTGGGTGATCCGGCCACGCCACCGGCGGAGGGAATGTATTACCGCTATTGGGAGCACGACGATGTCTTCCACCACGCGCCCGCGCACTACGGGTACCGCACGCGAACCCACAAGATCATCTACTACTACAACGACGGACTCGGGCTCCCGGGTACAGGGCCGTTCACCTATCCAGGCGAATGGGAGCTCTACGACCTGGCAGCAGACCCCGCCGAGATGCGCAACGTGTACGACGACCCGGACTACCGGGAGATCCGGGAGGAACTGAAACGGGCGATGTGGCTCGAGCAGGCTCGATTGGGCGACGAGCCTCACCGGAGTCAGCCCGTTCCCGATCTCGAGGTCTCCGACCGATAAGGGGATGCGTCTCGGGCTCGGGAATGGTTCCGTCCGCGTAGAGGTGCTTGTGCTTCTCGTCGGGGACCCAGGGACGGTGGGGGGCTTTGTGGTGCACCATCATCGCGAAGGTCGGCTTCGGTCTCGGGTACACCTCGTGGGAGATCTCCGACGCGTCGACCGACGGGTTCGTCGACGGCCAGATCACCCTCCCGGTCACCCTCGCGAACACGGGGGAGCGCGCCGGCTCTCACGTCGTGCAGGTGTATGCGGAGCGTCCCGACTCGGTGGTCGACCGCCCGACACGGTGGCTCGTTGGATTCGCGGCGGTGGCGGCGAACGCCGGGGAGACTGTCGAGGTTGCCATCCCCGTGCCCGAGCGTGCGCTCGCGTACTGGGAAAATGGGTGGCAGCTCGAGGCGGGGGAGTACACGCTGCGTATCGGCTCGTCTGTCCTCGATCTGCCGGGGTCTGTCTCCGTATCGATCTGACGACCGCCGTAGTGCGAAGGAAGTGATGTTATGACCGACGTTGCGGGCTCATGCGGCCCGTCGTGCTCGTGTGGTGCGCCGACGCGCGACTCGTTCACGCTTGCTGTCCCGCCTCGATCGCCTCGTCCGCAGGGCGGCGGGCGGCATACCGTTCCGCAGGTGCTGATCCCGGCGGGAACGTTCGTGATGGGGGACTCTTCGGGCGATCGGAATGCAGGGGACGGTGAGGTGCCGTTGCATGAGGTCGCGCTCGAGGGGTTCTCGATGGACGAGTCGTCGGTGACGAATGCGGCGTTCGCGGCGTTCGTGGGTGAGACGGGGTACCGCACGGAGGCAGAGGTGTTCGGGTTCTCGGCGGTGTTCCATCTCGCGCTAGCGGCACCTGCCGAAGACGTGATGGGGCCGGCGGCGGGGACGCCGTGGTGGTTCGGGGTGCGAGGCGCCGATTGGCGGCATCCGGGTGGGGCGTCGTCGTCGCTGGACGGCCTCGCGGACCACCCTGTCGTGCATGTGAGCTGGAACGATGCGGTCGCGTACTGCGCATGGGCGGGGCGGCGCCTGCCGACCGAGGCGGAGTGGGAATACGCGGCGCGGGGTGGCATCCCCTCAGCGAAGTATCCGTGGGGGGATGACGAGGTGGACGCCGGGGGGTGGCGCGCGAACATCTGGCAGGGGGAGTTCCCGCGGGTGAACACGCGCGAGGACGGGTGGCTGACGACCGCGCCGGTGCGTTCGTTCGCGCCGAACGGGTACGGGCTGTGGCAGATGGTCGGCAACGTATGGGAGTGGTGCAGCGATTGGTTCTCGCCGACCTCGTACCGGCACGCTCCGGCCGCAGCGCCGACGGGCCCGGCGTCGGGGAACGCCCGCGTGCTCCGCGGCGGCAGCTATCTGTGTCATATCTCGTACTGCAACCGGTACCGCAATTCGGCGCGCTCGCAGAACACTCCCGATTCGTCGATGGGGAACGCCGGGTTCCGGACGGTCGCGTCATGAGCGACGACAGGCGCTTTCCGGCGGCGGTGTTCCGTCACGGAGAGGAGCCGGATCCGCGGTTCACGCTCGCAAACGAGCGCACGTTCCTCGCGTGGATCCGCACGTCCCTTGCTCTCGTCGCCGGCGGTGTCGCCCTCGAAGTCCTCGGACTCGACCTGCATCCGGGGCTGCGTCTCGCGGCGTCACTACTGCTGCTGATCACCGGTGTGCTGACCCCGGGGATCGCGTGGGTCGGATGGATGCGAACCGAACGGGCGATGCGGGTCGGGGCGCCGCTACCGGCGTCGCGACTCGGCCCTCTGCTGGCAGTCGCAACCACCGGCGCTGGCGTGCTCGTGCTGCTCGCCGTGCTACTGCGATGAGCGTCCTATTCGACCCGGGACTGCAGCCCGAGCGGACCGAGCTCGCCTGGCGGCGGACGATCCTCTCCCTCGCCGTCGGATCGCTCGTCGCGATGCGCCTCCTCCCGGCGTTGTTCGGCCACGCGATCTGGATCATCCCCGGCATCCTCGGGCTGGTGATATCAGGCCTGCTCTCGGTCGCGGCTCGGAGACGCTACCGGCTCGGCAACCGCCTCCTCCTTGAGATCGGACACCGACCGAGGATGCCCGGGGGAGCGTTACTGTTTGCGCTCGCATGCTCCACGACGCTCATCGGATTTACGGGCGTCGCAGTGACGTTCGCTGCATGGTGCTTCTGAGCACACCCTCCGAGCGTGTCGGTGGACAGGGACGTTAGCATCGCGCGACGCACTGATCAGGGCGCGCGGCGTGCGTAAGAAGCGCGTAAACCTGAAACACCCGCGACGTCTCTGAACACCCGCGAACCCAGTCGAATCACCGCAAACGCACGTCAACGCCGCGCAGGATCCACGTTCAGGCAGGGTTCAAATCCCTACGTATTCCCATCGTCGGACCGCCGCAGAACGTGGGAACGGTTTGGGTAAAGTGGCTCTTCGGACATTCGGTGGGGGTCATGGGGTGAGTCCGCCGGCGGCGAGGAGCATGCGGAGCCGGTAGTTGTCGCGGTTTCGGTAGCCGCGGGCGAGGCGGCGGTGGAGTTCGATGATGCCGTTCACTGCTTCGGTGCCGCCGTTGTTCGCCCGGCTGGTGGTGAAGTAGGCCAGGAACGCGGCTCGCCAGCGGCGGAGGGTGCGGCCGAGGCGGGCGATCTCGGGGATCGGGCAGGTGTGGAATGTGTCGACGACCTTCTCGGCGATCCGCCGCCCCTCGGCGAGGTCCTTCTGGTGGTAGGCGGAACGCAGTTGCTGGGCGCACTGCCATGCGACGAACACCTCGTCGTGCGCGGGGTCGGCCTCGATCGCTGCCGCGAGCCTGGTCCGCTGCTTCTCGGTGAGGTTCTCGGCGCCGGCGCGGAGGATGGTCTGGATCCCGTAGAGCGGGTCGCCGGTCCGACCGCGATGCCCGAGGGTGTCTTGCTGGACGCGGCGGCGGACCTCGTCGACGGCGGCGCTGCCGAGCTTGACGACGTGGAACGCGTCCAGCACGGCCGTGGCGTCTTCGAGCTTGTCGTCGATCGCGGTCTTGTAGCCGGCGAACGGGTCAAGAGCTGCGACCTTCACGTTCTGCCGGAACGCTTCGCCGCGTTCGGCGAGCCAGGACGCGTAGGCCTTCCCGGAGCGGCCGGGCACGAGGTCGAGCAGCCTCGCCCGCGTCTTTCCGGTGCTGTCGCGGCTGAGATCGACCATCCCGGTCAGCTCCTTCGGGCCGCGCTTTCGGGGGTCTGTGTGATGCCAGATGTGCTCATCGACGCCGAGGGTGGTGACGTTCTCGAACCAGGACTCGTCCTCAGCCAGTTTGACCAGCTCGGGCTCGACGGCCCGCCACACCGTCTTCCACGACGTTCCGAGCTGACGGGCGATACCGTGCACGGTGGCGTGCTCGCGGCGCAGCTGCCCGATCGCCCAGCCGACGGCGCGCGTGGTGATCGACCCGCGCCGGGCCACCAGACCCGGGAGCTGCTCCACGAACGTCCGTCGCACGCATCCCACCTCGTCGCACCGCCAGACCCGCTGCCGCCACACGATCCGCACCCGCGTCACGCCGGGCACATCGTGAAGCACCCGTCGGCGACGTCCGCGGCCGGTCGCGACGACCCCGCACGACGGGCAGCCGGTCGGTGCCGCCGGGCTCGAGACGGTCACGATCAGCAGCCCGTCACGGCGGTCAACGTCCTTGACATGGACCCCATCGAGGCCGAGCAGCAAGTCGCAGCGGGAACACGGGCAGGCGGCAGAGCACGCGTCAGCGCACCCCGAACTATGGTGAGACACGTCGAGGTCCTCGGTTGGAGCAGCAGTTGGCGCTACTGATCCTCGGGGACCTCGACCCCTACCCGCCGAACCTCACCCGGCGAGCCTCACCCCCACCGAATGTCCGAAGAGCCGCAAATGCGGGCGATATGTGGGCGATCCGACGGAGGAGATTCTCAACATCGAATCTGTGGAGATCGGGGAGTCAACCGGGCCGCAAACGCCGCCGCGTGGCTGTTCCTCGCTCAGTCAAGGCTACGCCGCTCACGCTCGTGGATCCAGCAGGTCGCCGCGACGCAGAGGTCACATGCCCATCGAGGGGCCAGAGGAACGCGAGGGACTCGAGCCCGGCACGCGGTGGGGTCCCGTCATCCGTCGCTGCTCGTCCTGCTGCATGCGGTTGTAGGTCTCACGGGTGATCAGATCTGCAGCCAGCCCCTGCTGGCGCGCCCGAGCCATCATCCGGGTCGCAGTGCTGACGCTCACGTTGAGGTAGTCCGAGACGAACTTGAGCGGAGCGAGATTGATGGTGGATGCAATCCGGTAGAGGACGATCGCCTGGTCGCGAGCTTCGGTCGGCGTGCGATCGCTGTGTGCTCTCACGTCTGCGAGATAGGACGACAGCGGTTGGAACTCGCCGCCCTCTCGTGCGACCGTGACAATCCGGAACGCGGATGCCGCGACGAGCCACTGGACCCGCGCTTCGCGCAGCACCTGCGCCGTGACCTCATCGCCCTCGCCGACGCGGTCGACACGAACTGTCGCGGCTACCGCGCGACGCAGGGCGTCGTCATATTCGCCGTGGAGTCGGATGGCGCCAGGCACGCCGGGCTCACCCGTCACGATGACGTCCCAGGCAGTCGGGATGCTGATGCCATCGCCCACCTCGACTCTCTCGGGCGCGATCGACTCGACGACAAGTTCGGTCATGCGGCGAGTCTGCCATGCACAATTCTGGAGGGCAATGCGTGACGTGAAGAATTCATGTCGCGCATTGCTCAGTTTGGGTGTACGGTGTGCGCAAGTGCTGTCACACACTGCGCACAACCATGGGAGATGGAACGATGAACCAGACATCGACGTCGCTCGCGTTGACGATGAAGGCTGCTGCAGAACTCGTCGGCGTGGACTACCCCACGATCAAGCTCGGCATCGACAGCGGGACGATCCCGACTGTCCAGCTGGGTCCCCGACGGATGATCCCGAGAGCCGCGCTGCTGCGGATCTTCGGCGTCGAGCCCTGACTACTTGGGTCAGCCTTCGCCGGCGAGCATACTCACCAGAAGGGCGATCATCAGTTCCTTCTCTTTCGGGTCGCTCATCGCGACCATGAGCGTGATCGCTGCCAGCGCGTTGTTGGAGATCCGCGCCACGCCGCGCGCGTCGTCGAGCACCTGGTTGCGGGCAAGGAAGTGCACGAACAGCGCCGCCGCGCTGCGCTTGTTCCCGTCGGTGAGCGGGTGGTCCTTCACGACGAGGTAGAGCAGATTCGCCGCCTTCTCCTGCACCGTCGGGTATAGGTCCACTCCCCCGAATCCCTGATAGATCGTCGCCACCACACCGCGCAACGCGTCGCCCCGTTCGCCGCCGAACAGCGCGTCGGCCGGAAACTCCGCCCCGACTTCGTCGATCACCGCCCGCGCCTCGTCATAGGTCAGCGTCCAGGTCGGCACATCGCCGTCAACAACGGGTATCTCGCCCTCGTCGTAGTCGCGGAGCGCGCGCAGGCTCGGCAGGTAACGCGCGACGACTTCTGCGACGCCAGCAACAAGCTGGTCCGTCGAGCGTGACAGCACCTTCACAAGCGAGTCGAGCTCCAGGAGCCGGCGCTCGTTGGTCGCGATTCCCTTCAGCATGTACCGCTTGAGCACATCGGTCGACCAGCGACGAAACTCGACAGCTCGCGCCGAGTTCGCCCGGTACCCGACGGCCAGCACCACGTCGAGGCTGTACAGCGTCACGGGACGGTCGGAGGAAGCAATTTGCACTTTCTGCAAATTGCTTTCGGCATCGACCTCGGCATCGCGGATGATGTTGCTGATGTGACGTGAGACGCTCGATCGCGCGATCCCGAACAGCTGCTCGATATCGGCCTGCGAAGCCCACACGGTCTCGCCCTCCGTGCGCAGCTCGAGGGACACCACACCATCCGTGGACTCGAAGATCTCGATCGCCGACCTCATTCGCCTAGTTCACCACGAGCGGCCGACAACGCAGAACGATCGCACCGGGTCTGTCGCTCCGACATCTGACGCCCCGTGGTCGGCGTCAGCGCGACAATCAGGACCAGCACCGTCAGATCGACATCCCGCGCCCCGCGCTCGGCGCAACGTGAGGCCCGCGCGCGAAGGCATCGTGTCGATCTCGAACCTGCGCAGCCCGTTGCATCTCTGCCCGGGCTGCACGCACGGCATCCTGCATCGTCAACTCCGTGCTGCCGCGCAGCATGCAAGTCGCGACGTTCGCGCGCGCGGCGCGGCCGGTGTGTGCGACAGCGACCACCTCGTTGTGCTCGCGTCCACGGGTAAGGCCGACGTAGAGGCCGGCGGCGTCCACGTCAGGGCCGACGATCGAAGCATCCACCGTCTCGCCCTGTATGCCGTGCACGGTCGACGCGTACGCGAGTTGCACGTGCTCGAACGCGTAGTCGCGTGTGACCTTGCGCACATCCCCGCTGTCGTTGACGGATCGCAGCAGCAGCGAGTCTTCGGCGATCTTGCTGACGACCCAGGTGGCGCGATTCTCCACCCCCACACGACGATCGTTGCGGCGCGTCTGAACGGTGTCGCCGACGAGGATGCGCTGCTCCCCCATGCCCCACGCGAGAACGGTCGGGTCCAGTTCCCCGCGATCGACCCGCCGCTGCTGGATCTCGTCGTTGAGTGCGCCGGCGTCGCTATTGGCGCCGGTGACGAGCGCGACACGCTTGCCGCGCGCCTGCCATGCGAAGTAGGCGTCGATCATGTGCCGATGGGCATCCTCCGCATGGTCGACTCGTGTCAGGTGCCCGCGTTCGTCCAGTCGGCTCGCGATACGCGCCGCGTGCTCGGCATCGTCGGGATGCCGCAGCTCGAGCGTGAGGGCCGCGTACTCGGCATCCGCGAATCGGTGCACCGCGTCCAGCTCGACCGCGGCGCAAGCGTGCCGGACGGCGGCAGCCATGGCACCCACGTGTCCGACGGGGAGGGCTTGATAAGGGTCGCCGACCATGGCGACGCCGACACCGCGCTCGTGGGCGAGTTCTGCGAGCGCGTTCGCGACCTGCAGGTCGACCATGCCGGCCTCGTCGACGACAATGCGGTCCCGCGCGCGCAGGACGAAGCTCGTCGGGCCGTCGTAGATCGCTCCGGTAGCAGCATCCACGTCGCCGATCGACAGTCGATGCCAGGTCGTGGCACCCGCGGCATCCGTGCCCCACCGGAATCCGTGATCCGCGAGGAGCGCGTGGATGCTGGTTGCGGCCGCGCCGACCTCGCGCGCTGCAACCGAAGCCGCCTTGCGCGTGGGCGCGACGATGAGCATGCGTCGGCGTTGCGCGCTCAGCGCGCGAAAGACGACCCGCAGCATGGTCGTCTTGCCTGCACCGGCCGGCCCGGTGACGGCGACCAGGCCGTCGCTTCCGGCGATCGCGGCTGCGGCGACGAATTGCGCCGAGTCCAGTTGGCCGCACTCCCCACCGGCCTGCTTTCGCAGTTCGGTGGGGAGGAGGGAGCGTCCGGGCGTTGCGATTCGGTCGAGCCGGTGCGAGAGGAAGATCTTCGACCTCATCGTTTCGGTCGCCATGAAGACCTTGACGTGCGCGGGGGCGTCGGCCCCGCCTCCGAGGTCGACCGACTCGCGCAGCGCTCGTGCGGTGACGTCGTCGATCACCTGATCGAGGTCGGCACGCGCGGCGACGATTCCACTGCGTGAGAGCGCGCGGATGGCGCCGGCGCGCACGTCGAAAGCACTGAATCGCCCACTGGAGCCCACAGAGCGCCCGTCCGCGTCGACGATCGCCATCGCCGCGAGCAGGTCACGATCGAGCACCGCAGGATCGACGTGATCGAGTTCGACCGTGGCGCGCTCCTGGCGCAGGGTCTGATCGATCTCGGCGATCTCGTCGCGCACGACTGCTTCCCACGAGCCTTCATCGAGGCCCTGGGGCTTGTTCGGCCTCGACACCGCCCACGCGCGCCGATCGATCTGCGTCAGCGCGTCCATGCTGGGCGCGGACCCGCCGTGAGCAGACGTCCATTCAGCGATCAGGCGTGCACGGTTGGCTTCGATCTGCGCGGACCGACGAGACAGCGGGCGCACGGTAGCGGCCAGCTCAGCGATCTCGCCGTCGATCCCGATCGTGTAGCCGTGGCGGGCCAGCGCTGCGATCCACTCAGGATCGGTGCGCGCAGCAAGCTCACCTTCGGCATTCACAACGGTGTGCAGCTTCATCGCGACTCGGGAGTCGACGTTCGACCACCTGCCGTCGGCGCCGAGCACCTTCACGTTGAGCCACAGATGACGATGGATGTGCGGGTCAAGCGCGCGCGAACGGCGGTGCTGCAACTCGACAACCTCGAGCCGGGTGCTGTCTTCGCGGATGAGCCCGTTGTGTCCACGTCGGGCATTGAGTTGCCGCTGCCAGGTGAGGAGCACTTGGTCTCTCAGCCGGTCCTGCAGCGCTTCGAACTCTCGTGCGAGCCCAGGATGCAGAAGCGCGGCGATGCTGTAGGACTTCGGGTGATTGATCGTCCCGTCGAGCACCAAGTCAGCGTCGGGACTCAACCGCTGACGGCCTCGTTCCTCCCCCGTGATCGGATCGTGGCCGGTCAGCCATACGCGGAGTCCACCGGCGGTCAACTCGTCGCTCGAGATGGCACCGTTCTCCACGATGAATCTCGATACGGTCGCACCTGAGACATCGCTGTAGTTCTCGAGCGCTTCGACACCGTAAAGGTGCGGGAGGTGAGCATCGCAGGTGCCCTCCATCGCGTACGCGATCGCGTGGCGGACCCCGCGCGAATTAGCACCCCGTTTCCAACGCTCCAGGCCACCTCTCATGGCGCCAGGGTACGACCGGTTTTCTCGATTATCCAGGGATTTTTCCGAAGTGTAGCCAAGTGGCGGCGGATGCAGATTTGTGCATGCGGACCGGCCGCGGTCATCCCGTGATGCCTGCGTGCATCGTCATTCGCCAGGTGATCAGTTCGATGCTCGTCTTCGCCGTTCGGTCACCTCGTCGCGGCACTGCGTCGCGATGTGTCGGAGCCCCCTGTCTCGCAGCGGCGAGTCCGTTCGGAAGCCTAGAGCGATCATCTCGCGGTCGCGTTTCGGTAGCTCGGCAGCGGGGAGGCCCACTCATTGCTCCAGCGAGGTGCCCGCAGTCGCCCGGAGCAGGGCGGGCACTCCATCGGCCGGGCAATAGCAACGCGGCACTGGGACGACGCGGATTCGAACGGTGATTCGATGTCGCCGCGCCAGGCCTCGATTCCCTCGCGCATCGCGAGCGCAGCGATGATCAGTGCGGCGATCGAGTCGGCCCACGTCCAGCCGAAGAGCGAGTTCAGCAGCAGGCCGATCAGCACGGTGCCGGACAGGTAGATGCACAGCAGCAGTTGCTTGGCGTCTGCCTGGACGCTCTTGGACCCGAGTTCGCGGCCGGTCCGGAATTGGAACCACGCGAGTGCGGGCATGACGACAAGGCTCGCGACCGCGATACCGATGCCAAGCGGGCTGTGCTCAACCGGTTCGACGCCGGCGAGGGCGATGATCGCGTCGACGGTGACGTACACGGCAAGCGCGAAGAACGCGATGCCGATCGCCCGGACGGTCGGCTTCTCCCACCGTTCGGGATTCTTCCGGGTGAACTGCCATGCCACCGCCACGGCCGAGAGGACCTCGATGAATGAGTCCAGACCGAACCCGATCAGCGCAGCCGACGACGCGGCCGCACCCGCAGCGACCGCGATAATGCCCTCGAGGATGTTGTAGGTGATCGTGAACGCGACGATCAGTCGCACCCGCCGGTGCAGCGTCACGCGGCGATCAGCCGTGATCGCCGCGCTCATTGGACATCCTGCACACAGCAGCCAGGAACGGTACAGGCCGGGTCGATACACGGTGCGCTCTCGTCCACCGCGAGCGTCACTTCGAGCAACGAGGTCAGCGCGTGGGAAAGATGCGGATCGGCGATCTCGTACCGGGTCTGCCGGCCCTCAGGCTCGGCGACCACGATGCCACAGTCACGCAAACACGCCAGGTGGTTGGACACATTTGACCGGGTCAGCTCAAGCTCCCGCGCAAGCACAGCCGTGTAGCTTGGCCCATTCAGCAGAGTCATCAGGATCCGTGAACGCGTCGGGTCCGCCATGGCCCTGCCGAGCCGGTTCATCACATCCACTCGCGTGGCAATAGTCAGCACGCGATGACTATACAGTTTGTGCTGACCTATCACGTAGTCGCACTTCAGCCGGCTGGCAGAGTGAATCGGCTGCACTTTCGTTCCGTTCTTCAAGCAAGGATGGAACTCGATGAACAGGAAGTACTCGCCGGAGATGCGTGAGCGTGCGTTGCGGGTGTTCGCCGAGGCGCGGCCGGAGCACCCGAACATGATGAGCGCGGTCCGTCATGTCGCCGGTCTGCTCGGGATGAGCCCGGAGACGCTGCGCCTCTGGCGGCGCCGCTACGAGGTCGACGCCTGCACCAAGCCAGGCGTCTCGACCGACGCCGCTCAACGGATCAAGCAGCTGGAGAAGGAAGTCTCGGAGTTGCGGAAGGCGAACGAGATCCTCAAGGCTGCGAGCGTGTTTTTCGCGAAGGAGCTCGACCGCCCCTGACCGAGATGATCCGGTTCATCGACGAGTACCGGGATCGCTTCGGGTCGAGCTCATCTGCCGTGTCCTGCGACCGGCAGTGCAGGGCTTCCTCACCTCCCGCGGCTACCGCGCGGCGCGAAAGACCGCGCCCCGTCGGCCCGACAGCTGAAGGACGAACTGCTGGTGCCGGAGGTCGCGAGGCTGCATGCGGAGAACTACGGCGTCTATGGGCGCCGTTCACCACGCGGTCCGACAAGACGACGCCGCTGCCGAGTGATCTCGTGAACCGAGGGTCCAGACACCTCCGTCTCCAGCTCTTCCCAAACTCTTCCCAAGCGGCCGCTGGAACAGCAAGAACTGCGGAATCTCGCGGGAGAGCTCCCGATTGAGAAGCGCGATCCCTTCGTCTTTGAAATCTCAAACGGCCAGATTAGCGCTAGTTTCCGTCGTCGAGCGTGACCGAGCAATGCTCTGAAATGTCGGAAAGGGCTTTCATGGCGGAGACGGAGGGATTTGAACTCTGAAGGTTCGACATTTCCAACATTTCGACGGCCACAGTCCCGCATGATTCCGCGGAATCACTGCATTCCACGCTGTGCTCAGTGACGGTCGTTTGCGGTCGATTCTTCCCAAACGTTTCCCACGTGCCGGAGCCGTTCGGGCGAGCGATCCCGGGGATGTGCGGCCAGGCTACCACCCGCGTCGATCACGTCTCCGGCCACTCAGTGTTAGCCCGTGCGCGGCCGCAGGTCGGGACGTTCGTCCCGACCTGCGCCGTCCGTATCGGACGTAGGGTGGACGTGTCCTCGATACCCACACAGGGTATGCGCGAGGTCATCGCAGGTCTTGGTGACCTGTCCAGAAGGAGTGGTGTTCTGATGATGTGGGATGACGGCGACGGCGGCTACGACATGGGCTTCGGGATGGGCATGGGCTGGGGCTGGGGTTGGCTGTGGGGCATCCTCATCCTGATCGGGATCGGGCTGCTGGTGTTCGTGGCGATCCGGCTGAGCACGCGCACGAACGCGGCCCCGCCCGCCGCCGCACCTCCCGCGGTCGGCACGCCGGCCCCAGGGGCTGAGGTGTCGTCGGCGCGGCGGATCCTCGAGGAGCGGTACGCGCGCGGTGGGATCGACACGGATGAGTTCAACGAACGTATGCGTACTCTCAACGGCGCATGAGCGGGGGGATCACACGCCGGCAGGCTCTGACGATCGGCGCTCTCGGTGTGGGCGCGCTCGGCATCGGCGCGACCGGGTTGGTGTGGACGACGGTCGGATCGCAGACCTCCGGGAGCGGAACGGCGACCGCGACGTCGGGGGCGGCCGGGTGGGTCGAGCCGTCGGTGCTGGAGTCGGTCGACGGTGTGCTCGATGTCACGTTGCAGGCGGCCGAGCGGGAGGTGGAGGTCGGTGGCGCGTCGGTGCGGATGCTGACCTACAACGGCACCGTTCCCGGACCCACGCTTCACCTCCGTCCCGGTGATCTCCTGCGGGTGCGGCTGCAGAACGACCTCACCGACCCGACGAATCTGCACACGCACGGTCTGCTGGTGTCGGCATCCGACAACAGCGACAACCCGTTCCTGCGCATCGGTGCCGGGGAGAGCTTCGACTACGAGATCCAGCTCCCGGACGATCACCCGGCCGGAGTGTTCTGGTACCCCCCGCATCATCACGAGCTGGTCGCCGATCAGGTGTTCGCCGGCCTGTACGGTGCGATCATCGTGGACGAGGAGGACTGGTCCCAGGCGCCGCCGCGGGTCGTGGTCGTCTCGGACGTGACGATCACAGATGGTGCGGTCGCGTCGGTGTCGGGAGTCGAGCGGATGCTGGGACGCACCGGCGAGGTGCTGCTGGTCAACGGCCAGCCCTCCCCGACGCTTCCCGCGCCCGCGGAATCGGAGCAGCGACTCCTGATCGTCAACGCGTGCACGAGCCGCTACCTCGACCTGCGACTGGGCGACCTGGACGCCCGGGTGCGCGGGATCGACTCACACCGCCGCACCCCACAGTCCGCGGATCGGCTGGTCCTCGCCCCGGGGAACCGCGCCGATGTCGTGATCACCACTCCCACAGCGGCGACGGACCTGGTGGCTGCCGCCTACGACCGAGGACAGGCGGGGATGGGGATGATGGGCGGCGGTTCCACGACGTCGCCCGAGGCTGTCGTGCTCACCGTGGTCCCGGATGCCGGAGCGACGCCCCCCGTGGTCGCCGACCCGGTCGTGAGTACCCGCCGCGACCTTCGCGAGACTGCGGTCGACGGCACGCGGACGCTCACGATGAGCATGGGCATGGGCGGCGGCGCGGGCATGCGGTTCCTGATCGACGGGCGCGCGTTCGATGCGGGCCGGACCGATCAGAGTGTGACGATCGGGACCGTCGAGGACTGGACGATCGTGAACGTGTCGCCGATGGACCACCCGTTCCACCTGCACGTCTGGCCGATGCAGGTCCTCCGCGCGGGAAGCGCCGACGTTACCGGTGTGGACGTCCGAGACGTCGTCGACGTGCCCGCGGGGACGTCGGTCACGGTGCGGATCGCGTTCGACCGGTTCCCCGGCCAGACCGTCTACCACTGCCACATCCTCGACCACGAAGACCTCGGCATGATGGGTGTCGTCGACGCCGCGTAACCCCGCGCTCGCCCCGCGGGCTCGCCCGCCGGGCGAGCCCGGCTACGATGGCTGGGTGCCGAAGGGGCAGCGGATGAACGAGTGGTCGAACGCAGCGGGTGGCGGCAGCGCCTCCCGCCGGTGGTTCGCCGTGATCGTGGTGTCGCTGCTGATGGCCGGGCTGGTCGGCATGCACGCATTGTGGACCGGGTCCTCGACAGCACACACCGAAACGACGTCGACGCTGATCGCGGCCGACTCGACAGGGGGAGGCCATGACGCCGCTGCCGTGTCGGCATCCGTGGCCGCGTCGGCACCGTTGTCGGCGCCGGCCGATCTCAGCGCCGACTGCGCGGGGTGTGCGACGGTCGGCAGCCATGATGTCGCGGCGATGTGCGTGACCGCGCTGATCCTCATCGTTCTGCTCGCCGTTCGAGCTCTGCCCAGAGAGGTGCGCATCGGCGTCGCTGCGATGGCCCTCAGCCGACTTGTGGGCGCGATGCGCGCGAGTGCGCGCCCCTCCTCGCCGGATCTGACGGCGCTTTCGATCAGTCGCACGTGAGGGGTGCGCCCGACTTGTCGGGCTCGCCTGGTCTTCGCCGTTTCGGCGCCACCCCTTCACCTTGATCGAGAGAACCCTCATGCACTTCCGCGTTCGCGCGGCGGTGGCCATTGCCGCTGTCGCCACCCTCAGCCTCACCGCCTGCACCGCACAGACCACCACCGCGGGCGACGACCACTCGTCCGCCCTGTCCACCCACGTCCACGCGATCATCACCGACCCGGCAACCGGCACCACGATCCTCGGCACCCACGACGGTCTCCTCCCGGTCGATGCCGACGGCGGCATCGGGGACCCGATCGGCGGGTACGAATTCGACGCGATGGGGCTCGCCGTCACCGGCGACGCCTTCGTCGCGTCCGGCCACCCCGGCGCGAACACCCCCGCAGAGTGGGGATCCCCGCACCTCGGCATCATCCGCAGCGACGACGCCGGCCAGACCTGGTCCCCCATCGCGTACACGAGCGAGAAGGACTTCCACGCCCTGACCGCCGGACCCGACGGCACCCTGTACGGGCTCTCGACCGACGAGCCGGCCGTTCTGACCAGCACAGACGGCGGTTCGACCTGGACAGCAGCGGGCGCGAACATTTCCGCGTACGCGCTCACCGTCGACGACACCGGCACCGTCTACGCCACCACCCCCGGCGGGGTTCTGTTCAGCGTGGACGGCGCAGTCACCTTCGCGCCCGTCCCGGATGCGCCGACACTTTATCTACTGTCGGCATCCCCCGACCACTCGACGCTGGTCGGAGTCGACGTCGAAGGCACGATCTGGACGAGCGCGGACGCCGCCGTATCGTGGGTCGAAGCGGGCAGCGCGGACGGCCAGGCGCAGGCGATCGCTCTCACCTCGTCGGGAGAGATCGCCGTGGCCGACGACAGCGGGCTCCGGCTCCTCGGCGGCGACCAGTGATCCGGGGCCTGCGATTCGGGAGGCGCACGTGAGCGAGCAGGACACGAAGATCAGTCTCGTCGGCTCGGTGGCGCTGGGCACCGGGGTGATGATCGGCGCGGGCATCTTCGCGCTGGTCGGGCAGGTCGCCGGACTCGCCGGCGACTGGTTCCCGGTGGCGTTCATCGCCGGCGCCGCCGTAGCCGGTGTCAGCTCGTACGCCTACGCGCGGTACTCGAGCGTGAACCCGTCGGCGGGCGGCATCGCCATGCTGCTGAAAGACGCCTACGGCCCGGGCGTGGTCGCGGGGTCGTTCTCGCTGTTCATGTACGTGTCGATGGTGGTCGCCGAGAGCCTCCTCGCCCGCACCTTCGGCACCTACCTGCTGCGACCCTTCGGGCTCCAGGACTCCGTCGTGCTGGTGCCGCTGCTGGGGGTCATCGCGATCGCGGCCGCGGCGGTGGTCAACCTCGTCAGCAACCAGCTCGTCGAACGCTCCGCGCTGGTCACCGCTGTCCTGAAGATCGTCGGGATCGCAGTACTCGCGGCGGCCGGGCTCATCGGCGCAGCCGCCACCGGCGCGGGGTTCTTCTCGGACGGCTCGGACAGCGGAGACGGCTTGCTCGGGGTGGTGGCTGCCGTCGCGCTGTGTGTCCTCGCATACAAGGGCTTCACGACGATCACCAATCAGGGCGATGACCTGAAGGACGCCAAACGGAACATCGCCCGGTCCATCATGATCTCGATCGCGATCTGCGCGGTGCTGTACCTGCTGATCACCCTGTCGGTCGGGGCAAGCATCGGAGCATCCGGCGCGATCGATGCCCGCGACTACGCCCTCGCCGAAGCAGCCCACCCGCTGTTCGGCGCGTGGGGCGTCGGCATCACCGTGGCCGTCGCGGTGATCGCGACCCTCTCCGGACTGCTCGCCAGCCTGTTCTCCGTGTCGCGCCTGTACGGGATGCTGCAGGACATGAAGCAGGCACCCGCGCTTCCCGCGCGGGTGCCCCACCAGCCCCTGCTGATCACTGCCGGGGCCGCGATCGTCCTCACCGCGGTGTTCGACCTAGGCCGTATCGCAGCGCTGGGCGTGTTCCTCTACCTCACGATGGACATCGCCGTGCAATGGGGAGTGCTCCGTCGCCTGCGCGACAAGATCATTGCGCACCGCTGGCTGCCCATCGCCACCATCGTGCTGGACGTCGCGATCCTCGCCGCGTTCACGATCAGCAAGGTGCAGTCCGACCTGCTCACCGTCGGCGTCGCGGCGGGCCTCGCCGCGGTGATCTTCGCCGCACAGGCATGGGTCGTCACCCGTCGGCACCGAACCGAGACGAGCGGCCGATGACCCGACGCACAACGACGACACTGCGGCGCCTCACCGCGGCCGGCGCGGCGCTCGCCCTCACAGCTTCGTTGGCATCCTGCTCCGACAACCCCCTCTCCGACCAGTACCGGGCGGGCGACAACAAGGGGTTCATCGCCGCCGACGGCTTCCGGGTCGTCGAGATCCCCACAGCAGACCGCGGTCAACCCGTCACGTTCCAGGGAGTGCTCGACACCGGCGACGCCGTCACCAGCGACGAGTACGCCGGCGATGTCCTCGTCGTGAACTTCTGGTACGCCGCATGCGCGCCGTGCCGTGTCGAGGCGCCGGAGCTCGAAGCCGCGCACGAGGCGTTCGCAGACGAAGACGTGTCCTTCCTCGGCGTGAACATCTACGACGGCGCTGCCGCCGCGACCGCGTTCGCGGACACCTACGGAGTCACCTACCCCAGTGCCCTGGCGACCGTCGACGCGTCCGTGAAACTCGCGTTCGCGGAGAGGACTCCGTTGAACGCCGTGCCGACAACGATTGTGCTGGACCGGCAGGGCAGGGTCGCCGCCCGAGTCATCGGCCAGCTCAGCAGCGCCTCGGTCCTCAAGACGATCATCTCCGAGACTCTGGACGAATCGTGAGCCTCGTCGACGCCGTCGCCGGCGGGTCCCTGCTCGTCGCCATCCCGATCGCCGTGCTCGCCGGGCTGGTATCGTTCCTCTCCCCCTGCGTCCTTCCCCTGGTGCCCGGCTACCTCGGCTACATCGGCGCCGCCGCAGCACCCCGCACGACACACACACCCGCGCCTCGAGCACACCTCGACGAGCCGGACAGCACCAGCGACGCGGAGTGCCACGGCCCGACCGCGGCCGCCCCGGTATCCGCCGCTCCGACTCCGACCGCGGCTCTCACGACCGGTCGGCACCGTGTCGTGATCGGCGTGGTGCTGTTCATCGCCGGATTCACCGTCGTGTTCATCAGCGTGGCTATGCTCGGCGGCACCGCCGGAAGGCTCCTCCTGGAATACGCCGACCCGATCACCCGCGTCCTCGGCGCGTTCATCATCATCATGGGCGTGGTCTTCATCGGCGGCCTCCGGTTCGCGCAACGCACCATGCGGCCACGCGTGCGCGGAAGGATCGGATTGGCGGGAGCCCCCCTGCTGGGCATCGCTCTCGGCATAGGTTGGACACCCTGCATCGGCCCCACCCTCGCCGTCATCCTCGGGATGTCCTTCGATCAGGCATCCGCTGCACGCGGCGCGCTCCTCGGCCTCGCATACTCGCTCGGTCTCGGCATCCCGTTCATCCTCCTCACCTTCGGATTCGGCTGGGCGACCCGATCCGTCGGAGTGATGCGCCGCCACATCCGCCTGATCAACATCATCGGCGGAACACTCCTCATCGCGCTCGGCACGCTCATGGTCACGGGCCTGTGGACCGCGCTGATGTCGAACCTGCAAGGCGTGTTCTTGAGCGTCCCCCTCCCCATCTGACGACACAGCAGTCCCCGCACCCGACGTGGATCCCCTCCCGAGGGAATACCCCTAGGGGGTATCGTGGTTGGGGTGAGCAAGTCTTGTGAGGGACGAGTGGGCATCACCCATCCCACTCCACAGCGAGGGAGCACACCATGATCGACCCACACGCGCACCACCACCACGCGCGCACCACCACCGACCACCCAGACCCGGCGGCCAAGCCGACCGACGCGGCCGTCCACGACGAGCACGCCCGACACGGCGGCCATGAGGCGCACGCCGACCACGGTGCGCACGCCGACCACGACGCGCACGCCGACCACGGTGCACATGACAGCCACGGGGAGCATGCCGGTCATGACAGCCACGCCGACCACGGGGAGCATGCGGGCCATGGCGGGCACGCCGGACATGGCGCACATCATGTCGCCCAGTTCCGGCGGCTGTTCTGGATCAACCTGATCCTCGCCGTCCCGGTCGTGGCGTTCTCCGGCATGTTCGGGATGGTCCTGGGCTACTCGGTTCCCTCGTTCCCCGGAGCACAGCTGATCTCTCCCGTGCTGGGCACCGTGATGTACTTCTGGGGCGGCTGGCCGTTCCTCAGCGGCGCGGTCAGCGAACTCCGAGCCCGCAAACCCGCGATGATGCTCCTCATCGGTCTCGCGATCACCGTCGCATTCTTCGCATCCTGGGGCGCCACCCTCGGACTCCTCCACCGTGAGCTCGAGTTCTGGTGGGAGCTCGCGCTGCTGATCGTGATCATGCTGCTCGGCCACTGGATCGAGATGCGGTCCCTCGCGCAGACCACCTCCGCACTGGACTCCCTCGCCGCGCTCCTGCCCGACGAAGCGGAACGCGTCGAAGGCGACCAGGTCGTCACCGTCTCCCCCGCCGACCTCCGACTCGGCGATGTGGTCGTCGTCCGCCCCGGCGGCAGCGTCCCCGCGGACGGCAGGGTCGTGGAGGGCCGCGCCGACATGGACGAATCCATTGGTCACCGGCGAATCCCGCCCCGTCAGCCGGACCGCGGGCGACACGGTGACCGCCGGAACCGTCGCAACAGATTCAGGCTTGCGGGTCGAGGTCACCGCTACGGGCGATGACACCACCCTCGCCGGCATCCAGCGGTTGGTCGCCGACGCGCAGAACTCGACCTCGAGGGCGCAGCGGATCGCCGACCGCGCCGCCGGCTGGCTGTTCTGGTTCGCGCTGGGTGCCGCCGCACTCACCGCGCTCGTCTGGACGCTCGTCGGAGACCCGGACACCGCGGTGATCCGGACGATCACCGTGCTGGTGATCGCGTGCCCCCACGCGCGGGGTCTGGCCATCCCCCTGGTCGTGTCGATCGCCACCGAGCGCGCGGCCCGCGGCGGTGTTCTCGTCAAGGACCGCCTCGCCCTGGAGAGCATGCGGACCATCGACGCGGTCCTGTTCGACAAGACCGGCACCCTCACCAAGGGCGAGCCGACCGTCACCGGCATCTCCACCGCCGATTCCGACTCCGCCGAGACCGTTCTGGCACTCGCGGCCGCCACCGAAGCCGACAGCGAACACCCCCTCGCCAAGGCCATCGTGCGAGCTGCCCGCGAGAAGGATCTGACCATCCCGTCCGCTGCCGGCTTCACCTCGTCCCCCGCGGTAGGGGTGACCGCGACCGTCGAGAACCATGAAGTCCGCGTCGGCGGCCCCGCTCTCCTCGAAGAGCTCGGCCTCAACGAGATCGAGGATGCCGACGCGTGGCGAGCGGAAGGCGCGATCATCCTCCACGTCGTCCGAGACGGTCGGGCCATCGGCGGCCTCAAGCTCGCCGACGAGGTCCGTCCCGAGTCGCGCGATGCCGTCGACGCGCTCCATGCCCTCGGCATCGAGGTCGTGATGATCACCGGCGACGCCGAAGCCGTCGCCCACGCGGTCGGCGAGGACCTCTGCATCGACCGGGTGTTCGCGCGCGTGCGCCCCGAGGACAAGTCCGCCAAGATCGCCGAGCTGCAGGCCGAAGGCAAGCGCGTCGCGATGGTCGGAGACGGCGTCAACGACGCGCCCGCCCTCGCCCGAGCGGACGTCGGCATCGCGATCGGCGCCGGCACCGACGTCGCCATCGCCTCCGCGGGCGTGATCCTCGCCAGCGACGATCCCCGGTCCGTGCTGTCGGTGATCGAGCTGTCCCGAGCGAGCTACCGGAAGATGAAGCAGAACCTGTGGTGGGCGGCCGGCTACAACCTCATCTCCGTGCCCCTCGCCGCCGGCGTCCTCGCTCCCATCGGATTCGTCCTCCCCGTGTCCGTCGGGGCGATCCTGATGTCGCTGTCCACGGTGGTGGTCGCCCTCAACGCGCAGCTGCTGCGGAGCCTCGACCTCACCCCGGCGAACAGCGCCCGCACGATCCTCGGCCGCTGACGCCACCCGGCGAATCACCACGCAGACGGCAACGGCGCTCCCCTCAGGCAAAGATCCCGGGGGGAGCGCCGTTCGTCGAGTCAGCCCGTGGTCGCCATCACTGAACAGCCCGCGGAGTCACCCCGTTGCTGTGGAGACCGCATCACCGACCCGTGCTCATGACGTGGACGCAAGGCTGTACCCGGCCTCCTCGACCGCATGCCGCACCTGCACCGCATCCACCGGCGCCGTGCTGGTCACGGTCACCGTCGATACGCCGCCCGCCTTCAGATCGACGTCGACACCGGAGACACCATCGATCGCGGACACCTCCTCGGTGACGCTGCGCACGCAGTGCGAGCAGGTCATGCCCTCGACCAGGAACTGAGCCGACACCTCGTCGCCCTCGATCGGCTCCGCAACGAGGGCGGCCGCGTCCTTGGTCGCAGTGCTGTGGGAGGTGGGGCTGCAGCACGCGCAGCCGCCACCGTTGGTCGACCGCAGTCCGAGGTCCCGCAATCCCTGTCCGGCCATGATGTGCTCCCTTCGCGAGCGTTGAGTGAATGTGAAATGCGCGCTTCTATGAGCGCACCAGGCGCGCGATGGCCGCGTTCGCCTCACGCAGCTTCTCCTGCGCGACCGGCCCGCCTTCGCCGACGGCTTCCGCGACGCAATGTCCGAGGTGGTCTTCCAGCAGAGTCAGCGCAACCGACTCCAACGCCTTCGTGACCGCGGAGACCTGGGTGAGGACGTCGATACAGTAGGCCTCCTCGTCGACCATTCGCGCGATCCCGCGCACCTGGCCCTCGGCCCGACGCAACCTCATCAGCAGCGCCTGCTTGTCGCCCGAATATCCGTGTGCCATCCCGCACCTCCGTCGCACCATCCAATATACCCGCTAGGGGTATGGGGTATAAAGAGGCGCGACTGGGCGGATCCGAGTCAGTGCCTGTTGTCGACGGAAACAGCCATTGCCGCATCCCACCCACGATGTGGGTATATCTAGATAGGTAGATATACATATGCCCTTGAGGAGCACACTGTGACGATGAAGACGACGCCCGTTCGCGGGAACGAGCCGATGGCGGCGGGCCAGGCGTCCGCCCTGGCCGAGTTCCTGCGCACCCTGGGCGACGCGACCCGGTTGCGGATCCTGACCGCCTTGGACGGCGTGTGCGTGCCGGTCACCGCGATCGTCGAGGCCACCGGGGAACGCCAGCCGACCGTGTCTCACCACCTGCGCATCCTGCGCGACCGCGGTCTCGTGGTCGGGGAGCGGCGCGGCGGCTACGTCTACTACTGCCTCGCGACCGAGGGCATCCGCGACGCTCTTGACGTCCTCCAAGGTCTGGCCGGCGGCGAGCCAGCCGAGTGATCTCGATCTCCCCCACCGCCGACCCCGAACACCAGCCGAAAGGGAACCATCCGATGACCGCCCAGATCTCGCCGACTGCTCTCACCGTCGACGGAGGCGTCGACCTGCTCCTCCCCCGTGAGACACCGCTGGAGGTACTGGACGCGTTCGTGGCCTCGTGCAACGTCGGCGCGTGCGGGTGCGGCGACACCTTCGTCTCGCGCATCACCAATGTGGAACTGCACGACGAACCCGGACGCCGCAGGGTTCGGATCAGCGGCGACATCACCCCCGACGAGGTCCTCAGCGAGCTTGCCACCACCTCGCTGTCGCAACAGTCCTGACGACCCGACTGCGACTCGAGACCACCCCTCAGAAGCAACCCACGAGGCCCCCCTTGTTCGACTACGCCCAGCCTCCCCGCACAACAGGCGCCTCCCCCGCCGCATCCCGCTCCGCAGCTGACTGCTCGCCCATCATGGCGGACTCCGCGCGCCGAGCACCCAGCGGGAAGCCCGCGGGCAGACGAGTGCCGCGACGAATCGCATGACCGCCGCTACGCCGCCGCCGCGCCTCGGATTGCGGGAGAACGCTCCGCAGTTCGCGCTGCTCGTCGCCGTGAACGCACTCGTCGGGGGCATGGTCGGTCAAGAGCAGACCGTCCTGCCGTTGCTCGCGCGCGACGTGTTCGGGATCACCGGATACACCATGGTGCTCAGCTACGTCGCCGTGTTCGGAGTCACCAAGGCGATCTCGAACTGGTTCGCCGGCACCCTCTCGGACAGATTCGGACGCAAACCGGTGCTCCTGGCCGGGTGGCTCGTCGCAGTGCCCGTCCCGCTGATGCTGATCTGGGCACCCGACTGGGGATGGGTCGTCGCCGCGAACGCGCTCCTCGGGGTGAGCCAGGGCCTGACCTGGTCCACGCGACCGTGGTCATGAAGATCGACCTCGTCGGCCCCCGCCAGCGCGGTCTCGCGATGGGACTGAACGAAGCCGCCGGCTACGGCGCCGTCGCCGTCTCATCCCTCCTGGCCGGGTACCTCGCCACCGAATACGGGCTGCGCCCCGCACCGTTCCTGCTCGGCATCGCCTACACCGCCCTCGCGCTCATCATCACCGGCATCTTCGTACGGGAAACCCACGGACACGCCCACGCCGAGGCCGCACAACTCACACCCGCCACCACCCGGCCCAGCCAGGACGCCGGCCTGACGCACCGGCGGACCTGGTTCCTCGCGAGCATCGGCGAACCCGCGCTCGCCTCGGCCAGCCTCGCCGGGCTCGTGAACAACCTGAACTTCGGCCCCTCATGGGGACTGTTCCCCCTGCTGTTCGCCACCCGCGACCTCCCCACCGCGCAGATCGCGATCCTGTTCGCGCTGTACCCGGGCGTGTGGGGCATCGGGCAGCTGTTCACCGGAGCCCTGTCGGACCGCATCGGCCGCAAGCACCTCGTCACCGGCGGCATGGCCCTCCAGGCCATCGCCCTGGTCATCATCGGCGCCGGCAGCAGCCTCACCGTCTGGGCGACCGGGACGATCCTTCTCGGCCTGGGCACCGCGATGTCTACCCCACCCTCCTCGCCGTCGTCGGAGACGTCGCCCACCCCACCTGGCGTGCACGTGCCGTCGGGGTCTACCGCGTCTGGCGGGACCTCGGCTACGCCGTCGGCGCAATCATCGGCGGAATCGTCGCCGACCTCCTCGGCCTGCAGGCCGCGCTGTGGGTCGCCGCAGCGATCTCCGCGGTCGTCGCCGCGATCGTCGCCGGGAGGATGTACGAGACTCTCTCCACACAACACCGCAACGGAGCATCGGCCACCTGAGCCCTCTGCGGTGCTCCCAACGCGCCCTCTCCGACGCCGATCCGAGCGCGCACGACGGAGCCTCAATCGTGCACCATCCTGGCCGTACCCCACCCACCTCTTCCGGGCACTACCCGAGGTCACCGGTCGCCCATCATGCAAATACCGACAGTTGTCCGCAAGACACGCTGGTGCAGCTCGAGCGCACCCGCCAGCGTCCGCGGTCGGCGCTACCCTGACCCCGAGGTCACCCATGGGAAGCATCACGGCGTACGAGATCGCGGCGGGCAAGCGCTACCGCGTGCGCTGGCGCGATGACCAGCAGAAGCAGGTCGAGAAGAAGGGCTTCCGCACCAAGAAGGACGCCGAGCTCTACCTCGCGCACACCGAGGTCTCGCGCTCGAACGGCTCCTATACCGACCCCGGTGAGGCGCGTATCACTGTCGGAGCGCTGGGCGTCGAGTGGCTGCGCAACAAGAAGCACGCACTCAAGGCTTCCTCGTTCAGCTCCTTGAACACGTCGTGGCGGGTGTATGTCCTCCCCCGCTGGGGCGACGTTCGGATCGGAGACATTCGCGCGTCGCACGTGGAGCAATGGATCCGAGAGCTGTCGGAGGGCACCGCGACGACGACGCGGACGAAGAGCGCGAAGGCCGGCGCAAGCCCCCGGTCTGCAAGCGTCGTCTATCGCGCGCTCGGCGTGCTCGCCGGCATCCTTGACACAGCTGTGCGCGACGGACGCATCCCTCGAAACGTCGCTCGCGGCGCTCAGAATCTGCCCCCGAAACAGTCCCAGAAGCCGCGTCGCTACCTGACCCACAGCGAGGTCGTTCGCCTCGCCGAGGCGACCAACAACGACACGCATAGGACGCTGATCCTTCTGCTCTCGTACTGCGGCCTCCGGTGGAGCGAAGCGATCGGCATGCACGTGAGCGACATCATCTTCCCGAGACACCGAATTCAGGTGCAGCGAGCGGCGGTCGAGGTCGAAGGCAAGATCGTGCTCGGCACACCGAAGAACTGGGAGCGCCGGCTGGTGCCATTCCCGGCCTTCCTGGAAGAGCCGCTGGAGCAGCTGTGTCGCGGCAAGCGCGCCGACGATCTGGTCTTCACCGATCTGCAGGGCAAGCATCTGCGCCGCGCGAAGACGCAGCACGGCGTGAACTCGTGGTTCACCACGGCGCTCGACCTCGCCGACATCGAGCGGCTGACTCCGCACGACCTGCGTCACACCGCCGCGAGCCTCGCGATCTCGTCGGGTGCGAACGTCAAGGCCGTGCAGCGGATGCTGGGACACAAGTCGGCGGCGATGACGCTCGACACCTACGCCGACCTCTTCGACGACGACCTCGCCGACGTGGCCGAACGGATGAATCAGGGTGGGCTCAACGCGAACGTCGCGCGGCTCTGGGAGACCTGACGGGGCGTTTCGTCTCGCTGCGCTCGCTCAACGACCGACGGCGCATGAACTGCAACTAGCGGCTTTCGGACACGCTTTTCGACCTATATGCGCCAGAAGCTTGTGGGCGATTTGTGGGCGACTCGGTATCGCGCCGCTCATCCACGGGCGAAGAAAAGCCCCGCGATCCCTACTCTCGTAAGGGATCGCGGGGCTTCAACTCCGTGACAGCGGCAGTGGAGATGGGGGGAATCGAACCCCCGTCCATCGCTGGGTCATCGCGCCTTCTCCGGGCGCATTCTGTGAAAGCGTTCTGCTCGGCTCCGACCTTTGTCACAGACACCTAAGTCGACAAGCCCAGCCTGGGAGAAGTCCCGCGTGACGTCCAGGCGCCGTCACGCAGCAAGATCCCTTAGATGACGCTAGGAACCGTAGCGGGATCGCCTACGGGCTAACGGACTCGGGCTCGCTGCTCAGGCAGCGAGGGCGAAGTCAGACTGCTTCTTATTGGCAGTTATTTGTTTGCAGGGGGCGTTTACGAGATAACCCCGCATCCTCGGCCCGCTTCTCGCGAATTCGCAGACGATGTCGAAACCGATCATCCCCGTGAGTCCTTCTTGCGAAGGGCCGCTGTCACACTGTGGAGTTTCGAAGGTTCGCAGATGCAAAGCACCCGAGCGTTACAGGATACAACGGATGCCGCATCCCGCGCATTCCCGGTGCTCAGCCACACGACGTAGAGTCGCACTCATGCGCGATGTCATCATCACCGTCCGCGGCGAACACGAGACCCGGGTCGCTCCCGAAGAGGCTGTGGCACGGCTCACGATCAGGACCGAGGGCGGCGAACGAACCGACGTCATGGGCAGAGCGACGGATGCCGCAAGCATGCTGCGCGCCGCGCTGACCGCCCGACAGGATGCGGGCGAGATCCGCGAGTGGTCCACCGGTCGGCTGGCCGTCCGCTCCGAGCGCCCGTGGAACTCCGAAGGCAAGCCGCTGCCGCTCGTTCACCATGCTTCGCTCGACGTGTCGGCCACATTCGCCGATCTCGATGCGCTCTCGGGATGGCTCGGTGAGATCGCCGAGCTCGACACGATCCAGATCGATGGGGTGCAGTGGATGCTCACCGACGCGACCCGCAAGGCCGTCGAGGCTGATGTCGCCGCCCAGGCTGTCCGTGTCGCGATGACCCGAGCGACCGCCTATGCCGCCGCCCTCGGACTTGCCGAGGTCACTGCCGTCGAAGTGGCAGACGTGGGCCTGCTCGGTGGCGGATCGCCGGCTGCGGCATCCGGCCCGTCGCCCCGGATGATGATGGCGGCGAGCCCGATGGACTCCGCGAGCGCCCTGGAACTGCAGCCCGCCGACATCGTGGTCAGCGCAGCCGTCGAAGCACGCTTCAGCGCCCGCTGACCGGGCGCGCGGCTACTCCCCCAGGCGGTTGCGGGTGCGCATGGCGCGTTCGGCCTCGCGCTTGTCTTGGCGCTCCCGCAGCGTCTGGCGCTTGTCGTACTCGGCCTTACCCTTGGCCACCGCGATCTCGACCTTGGCGCGCCCGTCCGAGAAGTAGAGCTTCATGGGGATGAGCGTGTATCCGCCCGCCGAGACAGCGTGACTGAGCTTGATGATCTCGTGTTTGTGTAGCAGCAGCTTGCGCACCCGCTTGGCAGCGTGATTGGTCCAGTGGCCCTGCGAGTACTCCGGGATGTGGACCGCGTCCAGGAACGCCTGACCGCCGTCGATGTACGCATAACCGTCGGTGAGGTTGGCGCGTCCCTGACGCAGGGACTTCACCTCGGTGCCGGTGAGCAC
>MDTD01188392.1_pt1 | contig 32929 bp, 33 predicted proteins | sample 811221 | NCBI WGS metagenome assembly MDTD01 (sample SAMN05326646, study PRJNA326480) | marine metagenome | isolation source: seawater | place: Pacific Ocean: South West | collected 2011
AACTCAACTCAACTCAACTCAACTCAACTCAACTCAACTCAACTCAACTCAACTCAACTCAACTCAACTCAACTCAACTCACTTCTTGGACGATTCAAGTCCTAAACAAGATTTGCAAATGATTTCTTTTTGGATGGAATCAACCCAAAGCCTTCGCGATGGTTTGCACCTTCTGCAGATACTCCAAAGGATAGCTCCCCATCTTATCAATCAAAATTTGTTTTAAAGCTTGGGCGGGAGTTTTCTGTTCAATAGTGATGTAGTGATCGAAAGCGCTTGCAATGGCAATGCATAAAATCGTTGGATCGATGTCCTCTTGTCTCGCATGACTTGGGAACCCAGATCCATCCACATGTTCCTCATGAAGGCGAATGGTGTTTCGCACCCAAGGGCTTACAAAGGCCAGCTCCATCATTTTGTAGCCCACTAGGGGATGCTCTTTGAAAGCCAAGTCGGCTTCGGGACTGGAAACCTTGAAATCCCACGGGGATTTCATATAGGCAATGTCATGCAAAAAGGCCCCTTGGATCACTTCAAAAATGGGCTTTCCAGGTTCATCTGCCATTTCGGAAATCAATCGACTTCCTAGGGCTGCCGTTCGAATGGAATGTGCGGCCCATTTTTCTTGGAGCCCTTCCCCTAATTCCAGATGACAAAACAATTCACTGAGCCGTTCTTCTTTGGTGGAAAAAAAATCGTAAAACAAAGAGCAGGTGTTTCGAAGAACTGCGTAATTTTCTTCGGAAGAAATGTCTGCTCCGTAAATAACAAGAAGACTTTTTTGCTGCTGGTAAATGGCCTGAACCTGTTCTTGAAGGCTTTGTCCTTTGGACTGATGGAAGACGTTTTCCAAATGACGTGATAAGTATTGAATGAATTCCGAATACTGTTCTTTGACCACCAAAAAATTTTTTAAAGAATCCTTTTTACTGAGTCGGTCAATTCTTTCCATGAGGCGAACGTCATTTCCGCGGCAGTATAAAATGGGCTTTCCGGCGGCTTCCACATAGATGTCAAATCCCAAATTGGGATCTTTCAATGACTTCAAAAATTCCACAGGAAGTGAAAGGGTTTCTGAGATCGATCGCTTTAAGGACATAAGTCATCTTATCAGTCCTCATGGAAGCTTTCCAAGACCCAATCACACAGTTCCTTGAGTCTGGGCCATTGGCGAGATGCGTGTTCCACCTCATCTTTGAGTTCTGTCACATTTTGGTTTGCAATGACAATCAATGCGTTTCTTTTAAGTCCGAAGCCACGCGCTCGAGACAGTGGGGACTCCTTAAACTCCGACAACAATTCTTTATTGGACTTTGTCAGAATCTTTCGGAGGGATTCGATTTCTTCAGAGGTCTTTGAAAAGCGCACGGGCTCGGTCAAGGATTGCATCAGATCCTTTCCATACTTTTTCTCGTTCCAGGGGCATACCGTCTGACACAAATCGCAACCAAAAAACCAATCTCCCATTTGCTTGCGTAAATCTTGATCTGGAATTTTTTTAGACTCAATGGTCAGGTAAGAGATGCATTTTTTTGCATTTAGAATTCGATTTTCTTCCAGAGCATTTGTCGGACAAATCTCGATGCATTTGGAACACTTGCCACAAAAATCCAAAGTCCTTTCTTTGGGAGCTTCTAAGGAAAGGCTGGTGAGGATTTCTCCCAGGAAAAACAGAGAGCCCTGTTTTCGGTCGATCAGGCAGGTGTTTTTTCCAATCCAACCCAGGCCTGCGCGATAGGCCAGATCTCTTTCCAGAAGAGGCGCGGAATCCGTGAAACATAAGAATTCTTCGCCTAAAAATTGTGCCTTTAATTTTTCAGCGACTGCATCCAGCTCCTCTTTAAAGGTCAAATGATAATCCCGGGATTTGGCGTATTCAGCGATTCGTAAAGGCGTAGGTGTTGTCGAGTTTGGGAAGTAGGGTTTTGCAACGACGATGGCACTTTGAAGGCCTTTAAAATGCCTCGTAGGCTCCTTCTTGAACGGGAGGTGGGTTTTGAGGTATTCCATCTCGCCGTGATATCCCTTGTGAATCCAGTCCTCATAAGCTCCAATTGAAAATGGATTTTCTAAGGGAGAAAAGCCATAGTGTTCAAACCCAGCTTCTTGAAGCAGAGGTTTTAAAATTTCGGTGAAGGAGTTTGTCATTTCGAATTCGACATCCCAGTTTTTAGCGGCCATTCAGGCTCACCCACAAGGTGAGTTTGTTCTTCAAGTTGTGGATACTTTGAAGGGCGCGGGCCATCAAGCCTTTATCGTAGGTGGGGCGGTGAGGGATCTCTTGTTGGGCCTTGTGTTGAAAGATTTTGATGTGGCCACCAGTGCAAAGCCAGATCAAGTGGAGTCGCTCTTTCCAAAGACGGTTCCTATTGGGAAGGAATTTGGAGTGATTTTGGTGGTTGGAGAATCCAAAGATCTTCAGGTGGAAGTGACCACCTTTCGTAAGGAATCGGATTACAATAAAAAGCGCCAACCCCAAAAAATTGAATTCGCAGATCTTCAAGGCGACGCCTCTCGCAGGGATTTTACAATCAACGCGCTTTACTTTGACCCCCGGGAAGAAAATTTTGTGGATCCTTTTGGGGGGCAAAAAGATTTAAAAAATCACCTCTTACGAGCTGTGGGTGACGCTGAAGAGCGCTTGACAGAAGATCCTTTGAGAATCCTTCGGGCCCTTCGATTTTCAGCGGTGTTGCAGTTAAAAATGGATTCCTCTTTGAAATCTGCAATAGGTGCAACTGTGGGGCTTGTTAAAGAGTTGTCTAAGGAGCGTGTCTTTGAAGAAATTCAAAAAGTTTTAAAATCTAATCATTGGCTTGAGGCCTTTGATCTTTATGAGAGCTTCAAATTGTTCGAAGTGTTGGAAATCTGCCCGGGTCAAAATTCGAATTTGAAATGTCTTTTTAAACTGTCTAACGAGGACCGGAGTCAATTAGAGAATTTCGGGCTTGAAGAAAAGTGGGCAATGTATTGGAGTGAGGCCATGATGGAAAAGGTGGATGAAAGTCTTCAAAATTTAAAAGCATCGAAAGGATTTCGTAAACGGGTGCTCTTTGATTTGCAATCCTTTGAAGCTTGGTTGGATGAGGATTTGAGGCAGGGTGAACGAATTCTACTGCTCTCAAAATCCAAAGAGTTTGGTTTGGAAGCGAAATCTTTTAAAGAATATTTAGGACTTCGAATGCATGCAAAATTCGAAGGAGAATCTTTGAAAGATCAAACGGAATCCTTGGAGGACGTTTTTCGAGCCTATGAGTCTTTGGTGAACGCAGAGGGCGATCTTCCAAAGCCCTTGGTGACGGGTGAGGTTTTGTCTTCCCTTAAAATAAATCAAGGCCCCCTGATGGGAGCCTTGATTGAAGAATTCTATTTGCGCCAGATCGAGGGCAATTTGAAATCCCTCGAAGGTCTTGAAGATCAGGTTAAGGAGTTTCTCCGTACCAGCATCGAGGTCTAGTTCCAAGAGTGAAACCATCACTTTCCACGCAAGTTCCACGAGCCACGTCGTTGTTGCTGAGGCTTTCGTCAAATCTCTTTGTGCAAAGTCCACCTTGAAAGTAAGTGTCCAATCGGCACTGAGTGGCAGGGTGAGCGTTGTCGGTGCGGCTCACGCGGCGACGGTCAGGAGTGTTAAACTGCGGGTCTTGAGTTTCTTGGCGAAGGTCTCTGAAAAGTGCGGTGACAGACATCCCTGCGGTTCCAATGCGTGCACAAAGATTGATTTCTTCTTGAGTGCTCCACGCTTCACGACACTTGGAAACCAAGAAAGGATCCAACTCATGGGTTTCTGCAAAACGAGCATTGTCTTCGGCCGTCCATACTCTTCTTAAACATTGAAGACCTGCGAAATAGTCCGATTGGCCTTCGTTGCTGGCCCAAGTGCTGAACCATCCTGTTTTAGGAGCTCCGCCCATGTGGTGGCCCACTTCGTGACAGGCAACCAATGAGAATCCGTCTGCGGTGATTTCCGAATGACGGGCCAAACCTCCGTACATATTTACAATGTAGGTGGAACCTTGTCGTTGTGCGGACGCGTTCACAGTGTCGTTGTTCCATTGGCGAGAGATGCGCAGGCGGCCACCTTCTGCGGCAATCAACGGAGCGTAAACCTCTTCGATGCGATCAAGGACTTTGTTAAATTCTGCTTCGTTTAAGCCTCCGCCATTTTCATTCTGCACAGAAACAGAAATTTTCATGTCGTTTTCAGGCAAGAAACCTTGGCAAAGCTCATGAATGTGAAGTTGAGAGAAGCTGAGCGTGGCCGCAGCGGCAATGCCCAGTCCAAAAATATGAAGTCGTTTCATTGAAATCCCCTTCCTTAGGTATTTAATGAAACCGAGTCTAGTCCCATTCTGGAACCAAACAATTAATAAAGACGGGGATCTCGACTAGGGTTTAGGATTTCTGGACTTTGTGGCAGTTCCACGATGTTTTCGCCAATTGTGCTTTTCATCGTGGTATCTTGCGTCCCATTTCTTCCATTTTTCTTCGGGGAGTTTGTGACGGACCTGTCCGTTTTCGTCAAAAATGTCAGGGGATTTTCCAAAGAGAAAGTGAATGATTGATTTCATGGGTGCCTGGCTCCTTTAAGCTTTTCTACGGGCTTCTTTTCAAATTTAGTATGTCTTCCAGTCATTCGCAAGCTGGGGCGACGTGCCACCTACGATCACCACTCCAGAGCCGATGGGCTCTCCATAATCCAGCCGTTTGTTCCCGGTGGAGAATTCGATAAAGGCGCAGATTTTATAGTTTCCGTTGGTTAGAAGGCCTGCGCTTCCGCCGGATCCGCTGAGCCAAGTGGTCAGTGTGGCTTGAACAAGAATGGAAGATTTTGTGAGGCTTTGATTTTCGACGAAGGCATCAAAGTAAGCGTTTCGTTGAGTTTCGCTCACTTCACTGAGTGCGGTGGCGCAGTCTGTGGAAAAGTTTCGAGTGAGTCCAAGGAATAAAATTTCACCGGTTTCGCGGCATTGGGAAACCACTTGGGCGGAAGAACACTCCACATCCACATTGGGAATGGCTGATTGGTCGGAGCCTTCATTCTCTACGCAACCAGAGAGAGCAAATGTGGCGAGAGAAAGTGCGAACGCAAGATGGAAATATTTTTTGAAATTCATGGGGACAACTTAAAGTCCCACTGAAGAATTGGGAAGAAATTTTAAAAGGAACTATTGGCAAATGATGTCAGAGTTGACGCAAACATCTCCCGCTTCTTGGCCCATTTCTTCAAAGCCGGGTCGTGAAGGATCCAGTTGAGCCAGTTTGCGGTCGATGCAGGCATTCCACAGTTTCTTTTTGCTGTCTAAGGACAGGTCCGAAACGGTGACAGATCCGTCAGCGGCCAGTTTGCAGGATTGAGCAAAGCTCATCGTCCCTTGGCTCAAGATCATTGCAGCAGTAAGTGTATAAATCAGTTTTTTCATTTTCCCCTCCCAATTTGTGGGTCCTACCTGTTCTTAGAGCAAGAGGAGGGCCAAATCTTGAATCGCTTAAGTGTTTGAAAATATGGAAGAAAACCTGATCTGCGAGGGGAGCCGAGCCGGGCGCCAAGTTCAAAAGAGCCCCCATGTGCCCCTTGGGGGTCATCAACTGTCTAATCTTTCGCCACCTCTCTCATGGGGCGGGGAGTTAGAGGGTTTGGAGGAATTGGATGAGCTGGAGTTTTTCCTGCGGAGAAAGCAGCTCTTTTCCGTTCTCGAGGAAGATTCCCTCGTCATGTCCAAAGCGGCTGAGACCCGGTTTCCTGGAGTCGTAAAGCATTTCCCGGGAAGTTCCTTGCGGGGGTCTTCTCTGAGGGTAGCCGTTGCAGCGAAAATCAAAATCTGAGTTTGGATCCTCTGCAGGTCGCGCCCAGTAGCGCACGGGGCGTTCAGATCCTCTTGTCAGAACCGCGCAAAGGGACGGTGCGGAGTTGTTGTGAAAGTACGGCCATCGGAGCCAAATGCCTTCCAGGGGCGGGGGCACATAGCCCTCTTGAGGTTCAATCCAAATTCCATTGGCTTTGGAAATTTCCAAATCATTTAAAACTGTGAGGGATTCCATTCCCTGATGTCTCAATGGATCCGTTCCCACATCCACCACGGAAGTGCGGTGAGGATAAACCACCTTAAAAGTTTTCAACTGTTCGGCGAGTGAAAGTTGAGAAGACTCAGGCAAGGACCAATTTTTTTCGTAAACGCCATGGCACTTGGAGCAATGGTCATTGAAAAGTCTTTCGCCCGCTTTGGCTTCTTCAAGGTCGATCCAATGTGCCGGAAAAAAATCGGTTACAGGAGGAGGGGTGCTCGAGAACACGGCTGTGGTCAGTTCTTTGATGACGTCTTCATTTTTTGAAAGCCAATTTTCAATGACTTTTAAATCCGCACCCCGACCGATTTCGTTCCAAATGATGTTTGTAAATATGGGATTTCCAGAAACCACAGACCCGTCGGACAGCCAGCGATTTTTATATTTCAACCCCCACCAAACGGCAGGTTTGCTGTCGGCCACCTGATAATCCAAAAGATCCGGTCGCTTGCGGCCATCGATCTTTGTGGCATAGGCATCAAGATTTCGTTTGGCCAGCGAAAGAGCCACCTGCGCCAAAGAGGTGTCCAGCCCCAACTGCACAGGTTTTTTGGCATCAATAAACTTTACGGTTTCTTTGACCTTCCTAAACATTTCAACTTCTTCTGGAGTGGCTTCTGTACTCCATTGAAAGATGCGATCCGAAATGCGAGGGGTGATCTTTAAACCTCGATGGAAAAAATCATTGGCTCGCGGGAAGCGATTGGACATTCCTAAAATGCGTTTTCCAAAAACGGTGTCCGAGTGGCATTGGGCACAACTTAAAGTAAATCCTGTGCCCGACGGAGTCTCCATTAAAGTCAACCCCATGCGATGTCCCTGTTGGGAAATTCTTTGCGCAGGAAAATCCTTGGGCCATTGAGTGTTTGAGACGTGCGGAAATTTTTTAAGTCCTAGCCATTCTTCCATTTCATCAAAACTTTGAAAGGGGGACACCACGCGAAGAAGTTTTGAAACCCATTTCACCAACGGATTTGCGACCTGACCTTCCAAAATTCTTTTGATGGGGGCGTAAGGAAGAAGAAGTCCGGTGTCCTCTACGGGGTAGTAGAGTGCATGCTCATAACCCTTCTTTCGCGCAATTTGAAACTGTTCCAGGGACAATTCATAAGGATTGGCGCGGGGGTCAGAAATGTAAGCTTCTTCGGACCAATCCTGCGCAAAGGCTTTTGAGGCAAGGCTCAAGGAAAGTAAAAGTAGGAGCACAAAGTTCAAAAGTTTTTGAGGCATAAAAAAACCTGCCTCGCTCAATAGGAAATTTCAAGAATTTCCACTTCCAAATCCCCTGCGGGGCGACGAATCAAAACCACATCTCCCACATTCTTTCCCATCAAAGCCTTGGCCATGGGAGATTTCCAAGAAATGTGATTGGACTCCGGAGCAATTTCGTCCTCTCCAACGATGCGGAAGATGCGAATCTTTCCCTCTTCATCTTCCACTTTAACTGTGGCAGAAAAAACCACGTGTTTAGACGTGATTTCTTTGGGGTTTACAACCTGTGCGGATTCGATGCGGTCTCTTAAAAACTTGAGTCGTCGGTCCACTTCGCGCAGGCGTCTTTTGCCGTAAATGTAGTCGCCATTTTCACTGCGATCACCGTTTCCTGCGGCCCATGCGACAGTCTCCACCAATTTGGGGCGCTCCACAGAAAACAGCTGGCGGAACTCCTCTTGAAGCTTTGAAAAACCCTCGGGTGTGATGTAGTTTGGCGCTTTCATGACGTGGTTGACTCACTTTCAAAAACAAAAAATATCGCCTAGGAACTTTTCGTGCAAGTCCTGCACACGGGAATTGCGATGCTGTGACTTTACGCCCTTTGTTCCCAATTTTTTAGTGGGCTTTGCATTGACGGATTCCACGTCTCAAAGAATCTTAAATGAGATCTCCATTGAGAGGTGGCATCCTCTCGGTTTGATTCCGCCGGCTCCCAAAGATCCGGGGCGGGTGTGCGATTTTTTTGACCGAAACGCTAAAACTTGCAAGTCATGGGTCACTCGTCCCTCAGAGTGTTCCTCGTATTTCTGCTCTAAAGAATTGGAACTCCAAAAATCCGCGCTTAAAAAAGAGCAGCTCAGCGCACAATCCAAAATCTTTTTTGAGTTTGAGTTTCAGTTGGCTCAACAGGCGCTCTTAGCCAGTGGTTTTTCATCGAAAAAAGTTTCTCAATGGACGGAGGAATGGAATGCGTGGGTGAACGTTTCAAAAGCGCTTTCACCAGATCCGTGGTCTTTGAGTTTGAAGGATCGTGAAGAGGTTTACAAGACCATTTGGAGTTGGGTGCGGGCCCATTCCTGGGAAGATCTTTTCAATCGGGTGGAGAAGCCCTTAGCAATTCAGGTGGAATCTGAGGTAGAGATTGGCGAAGGGACTTTGGCCTGATATGAAGGTCCCATGAAAACCATTGCCGAACGCCAAGCTCAAGTGATTGAAGAATTCTCTAAGCTCTCCAATTGGGAAGAAAGATATAAGCTTCTTATTCAAAAAGGTAAGGCTTTGCCTGATCTTCCTGAAGATAAAAAGACTGCGGACGCTCTTGTGAAGGGCTGCCAAAGTCAGGTGTGGCTTCATGCTTCTTTGGATGAAAACAAGAACATGGTTTTGCAAGCGGACAGCGATGCTTTGCTGGTGAAGGGAATTGTGGCTTTGCTATTGGAGGTGTTTTCTCCGGCATCCCCGAAAGAAATTCTTTCATCGGATGTGAAGTTTATCGAACAGATTGGTTTGGGGGAGCATTTGACTCCCAGTCGCGCTAATGGGCTGATGGCAATGATCAAACAGATCAAATATTTTGCCACCGCCTTTGCTCTTTTGGAATCAAGAGGTCTTTAACCATTTGATCGAAGGCTTTTTCTCCTGAGCTGCGCAATCGCGAAGATACAAATTGATGAGATTTTGGTAGGACACACCGGTTTCTTCCGCCAGTTTTTTGAAATATTCAATTGTGGGTTCATCTATTTTAATAGTGATTTGCTTTTTTAATCGCGAGTTGTATGCGCCACGCTTTCCTTTTGAAAAATCATACTCTTTTTTCATTCTATACCTCTTCGTAAGTGAGCCGTTCTCGTTTTGTTGCTTTTCGTGCAGATGGGGTCGAAAAAGTAACTTTGAGCTTCGTCAAAAGAGACCCCATGTTTCTTGATGTTTGACGTGTTCTTTTTGGGGTCCCAAGAAAAGTTATTGTGGAGGCCGTCTTAATCGATGGTGGCGTGAATGCGGTGAGAGTCGTCGTTGTCTTCCAAAGCTGAAAGCAAATCGAAAACCTCTTGTTTTTGCTCTTCACTCACCTGAGTTTGATCTTTGGCTTTGTAAGACAACTCGGCAGCGCTCACATCCCAACCGCGCTCGATCAAAGCGGTTCGGATGCTGTCCAAGTCTTCCGGGGCTCCGTAAAAAAGCACCACGCCCTCTTCTTCGTCGCGCTCAACTTCGTTGGCGCCAGCTTCAATGGCCTCTTCTTCCAAATCTCCAGGAGAAGCGTGTTTTCCTTGAATCAAAGAAACTCGATCAAACATCCATGCGACGGCTCCGGTCTCGCCCATGTTCCCGCCGTTGGATTTAAATATGTTTCGAATCTCAGCCACGGTGCGGTTGCGATTGTCGGTTTGGCACTCCACGATCACGCCCACTCCATGGGGGCCATAACCTTCGTAGGTGACCTCTTCGATTTCATTTCCATCGGTCAATTGTCCGGAACCTTTTTTAATGGCCCGCTCGATGGTGTCTTTGGGACAAGAAACTTTTAAGGCCGCGTTCACAGCCATTTTCAATCGGGAGTTGGCTTCTGGGTCAGGGCCGCCCAATTTTGCAGAGACCGTGATCTCACGGGCCAATTTTGTAAACAACGCGCCCTTTTTTTGAGCAGCTTCCAATTTTCCTGCGGCTTTCCAACCTTTACCCATAGCATTTTTCCTTTATAATCTTGCAACCATGACGGTTTACACCACAGAGTTCCCGAACCCCCTACTGGAAGTCAATGTTTGGCGCAAGATGAAGGATATTGATCTTGTGGCCGAACAGGTTTTGACGCGTCCAGAATCTTTTCGGATTCCAAATCTTCCCGGGAGGGACGTGCCCCTTCGAAAGGAAGGCGAGCGAGACGGAGGAAGAAAAGGCCTCTCTCAAAAAGACGGCCGCGCGCGCTTGCTTCACGATTTGGTGGGCATTGAGCTTCAAGCTTTTGAGTTGGGATTAAGAACTTTGATCGAGTACCCCGAAGCTCCAAAGTTTTTTAGGGAAGAACTTTTGAAAATCACTTTGGAAGAGGCGAAACATTTAAAACTGTGTTTGGAGGCTTTGAAACGGATGGGCTATGAGTTTGGCCATTGGAACACTCATCTTCATTTGTGGCAAAGTGTGGCAACCAAGGAGCCACTGCTGGATCGAATTGTGATCGTGCACAGATATTTAGAGGGTGCGGGGCTGGATGCATCAGAGATGCTTTTGAACCGACTGACCGGAGTTGATGATCCGGTTCTCAAACAGGTTTTAAAAGTGATTGCCGAGGAAGAAGTGGACCATGTGCGCTTTGGATCCCAGTGGTTTCAGAAACTGGTCAAAGAATCGGGCGCGGATCCCGATGAAGATTTTAAAGTGCGAATGGATCGCATCAAACACCAAGTTCCGGCGCGCCACATTCCCTTGGCCAAGGAAACGCGAAAAAAAGCGGGCTTTAGCGACGGCGAACTTGAGACCGCGGAGGCCGTGCGGGTTTATTTTTTAACAGAGCCTCCACTTCCTCGCCGGTAAGATAGCGCCATTTGCCTTCGGGAAGGGGGCCCAACCTTACCGGTCCGATGCGAACGCGCTTTAAACCCGTCACTCGAAGGTCCACGTTTTCCATCATCTTTCGAATTTGGCGCTTCATGCCTTCTACAAGTACAATGCGCAGCTGCTCAGGATTGATCTGCTCCACTTTGCACCTTTTCAATCGCCGTCCTTCGATTTGCATTTGACCTGAGGACAAGCGTTTTAATTTTTCTCCGTTCAGTTGCCCTTCAAAGCGAACCAAATATTCCTTTTCCATTTCGACCTGTTCGCCAATCACGGCTTTTGCCACACGCCCATCTTGGCTGAGCAAAATCAAACCTTGAGACTCGATGTCCAGTCGGCCCACGGGGGCAAGCCCCTCCTTGATTTTAAATGAAAATGCGTTGTCTAAATCGTCCTGGTTGGATTTTTGAATCAGGTCCAAAACAGTGGGGTGATCCTTGGCGGTGGAGTGACTGGTGTAGCCCACAGGTTTGTTCAAAATGAGACTGGCTTTTTTGGCAAGTTTGGATTTGGCCTGTTTGTTCAACTCAATTTGATCCGACGGCAAAACCTTGGATCCCAACTGATCCACAATCTCGCCGTTGACCCGCACAAGCCCTTTGGCAATCAACTCATCGGCTTCTCTTCTGGAACACAGGCCCAGTTCGCTCATTCTCTTTGAGAGACGCACCTTTTGATCCAAAAAAATCTCCTTTTGAGTGACTTGAGTCCGAACACACCGCGTGGAGGTCGAATCTGATTTTCCAAACTGCGGACCCTTGGTACAATAAGAGAGTCTTCGAAAAAGAGCAATGAACGCTCTTAAGGAAAGGGGGCTTTGAAAAAATGTTTGATCGTTTGGCCCTGCTTCAAAGTGCTTTGGTTTTATTAGGAGTCATCGTTCTGATTGTGAGCGTGATCTACCTGTTCGTCGTGGACTAGTTGAATTTCATCAGTTCGAGATGAAAGCCGTTCTTTGGAGTTTCTTCCAATTCTATATGAGTTGCGATTTCGGATTTCCACGATTGAAAGCGGAGGGCAATTTCAGAAAGGACATTTTCTCCAGTGGGTTCTCCGGAAAGGTTCTTGCCCCAGTTCTGTTTGTGAAAATCGCTTAAAATATTCTTTTTTATCCAAGCCAAAAATTCAGCCTCTAAACTTTCGGAGACGGGCGCCCTTAGGGTGACCTTCAAAAAACTGGAGTGGCCATGAAGGGGTTCGCTCAATTGCTCCAGGCAATGGAAGCCGTGCAGAGAAAATCGATAGGTCTTGGTCAGGCTTCTCACGATTGACAGTCCACCCACAGGTCTTCAGTTTCAAAAAGTCGAATGCGACAAAGCTTCAACTTTTTCTCCGTCAAGAGAGCCGCTAATTTTTCAAAAAGAAAAAGAGCAATGTTTTCGGTGGTGGGAACTTTTTCTAAAAATTCCGGAACCTCTCTATCTAGGAATTTTCCTTGAAGGGGAGTGACGGAAAGTTTTAACAGATCGTCCAGATCTCTTAAGTTTAAAATCATCCCAGAAACAGGATCCACGGGGCCTTCCACAAAAGCTTCAAGCCGGTAGGTGTGTCCATGACCAACAGGAGAAAAACAAGCGCCAAACTCCTTGAGGTTTTCATCCTGAGTCCACGATTTAACTTGGTAAGAATGAGCGCAATCAAAATAAAGGGCTCGGGAAAGCTGCAAAGCCGGAGTCATAAAAGTGAAATTCCTCCATCCACCGTCCACAAGGATCCTGTCACCCAAGAGGACTTTTCAGACGCCAAAAAATAGGCGGCTTCGGCAATGTCTTCCCCGGTCCCCATGCGGCCCAAGGGCTGGGCCTGATGTGCGCCCTTTCGAGTTTCGCTGTCTTCCTTTTCAAAATGAAAATCGTGAATGGGTGTGTCCACAAGACCGGGGCAAATGGCATTGGCGCGCACACCAAACTCGGCCCACTCCAAACTTAAAGTTTGGGTCCAGTTGTTGAGTGCGGCTTTAGAGGCCGAGTAGGCCGAGGTCATGGCCACGGGCCTTAAGCCTAAGGTTGAGGAAATGTTTACGATGGAAGTTTGATCTTTTTTGATCACGTCTTTTAAGGCGTGGGTCAATTGGATGGGTGCGTAGAGATTGACGCGAAATTGGTGTTCCCAAAGTGAAAGCGGGGAATCTTCGAAAGATTTTCGTTCAAAAATTCCGGCGTTGTTGACCAAGGCTTTCAATTGCAATTGGTGCTCTTCTAAAAATTTTAAAACACTGATGGCAAACTCGTCGGTGCGTTCTTTGGACGAAAGGTCAAAGGTAAAATTTTGACTCTTGCCAGAGAGTTTTTTGGAAACCTCATTCAGGCGCATCTGGTCTCTGCCGGCCAGGCCGACGAAGTATCCCATTTCCGAAAATTTTTTTGCGATTTCAGCTCCAATGCCGCTGGAGGCGCCAGTGACCAGGGCGAATTTTTGTAACATAAGAGTTCTCCTTCAAATCTCAAGTCCAAACCTATGACAGAGACCATAAGGAAAACAAATAAAAAAACCGACAAGTCGTTATGAAGCTTGTCGGTTTTGGAGCCAAGGTCTTTGTTTGGACCTTTGCTCTGTGTTTGATTTTCGTGGTTTGATTTTTTAAGCGGCGCTTTTGTGGCGCGCTTGGAAGGCCATGTATTTTTTGTCAAAATCCGAAGGCTTTGACCCTTCTTTTGTGACCAATCCTTCTTTAAACCATACGAAATGATCTTGGCAAAAATTCATCCGAGAGGATTTTTTAGAGCAGCCTTCCGCCACGCAGCGAGTGGGAAGTTGAGCGACATTGTCGGGGCGTGGAGATTTAGAAGCTTCTTTTTTAGACATAGTTGAACTCCTTTATGTAACCTCTTTTCGGGAACTTAAAGGAAAATCTTTAAAGCAGCACTTTAATGTCTTATTTTGAGACGGATTTTTTCTGCAAGTGATTTAAAAACAGCTGATTCAGGGAGTTCAGTTCCCACCCCGTGTAAGAAGGGTGAACCAAAATTGAAAAATGCATCTGTCCCAGAGGAATCATATGTGCATCACCAATCAATTTCTTTAAGCCCTTAGAGCAGAGTTTTTTTAATTTTTTAGGATCAGATTCTCGCTTCATTTTTAAAAGCAATTTATCAAATTCTTTGTCTTTGAAACGGATGTAATTTTCAGGGTGTTCGCTTTGAAAGTTTTCAAGGGCAGCCAAACAGGTGGGGCGATCTAGACTCATCCCCTTTCGAAAAAGTGCGGGCGGGGAGGTTCGAAGCCACTGCAAGTAGACCTTTTGCTCTCGACCCTCAATTTCCGTAGGAAGGCTCAAGTGATTCTTCCACTGGCCTTGAAACCACTCTACGGCGCGCTTGATATCTTCTCCGCCCATTTGACTGTACGCAAAGGTGGGCTCGAAATTTTTGGGCCACGAGAGTTTTTGTGAGGTGGGTTTGGGCTTTCTCGGATAGCAGTCAAAGCCTGAAAAAAAGGAACTTGGGATTGGGGGGCAACCGGGCTTTCCTTCGCTGTCGAAGATTTTTTGAAAGCCCTTTTGGTCAAAGCCCAGCATCAGGCCCTTTCGAAGTTTCGGGTGATCTTTAAGGGCGGGGCCAAAGCCAATGTAATCAAAACGTAAGACCGGAAAGGCGTAAAAGTCCGGAGTGTTTTTGAAGCGGGGGAAGAGCTCTGCTGGAACTCTTCGGGCAAATTGGATTTTTCCGCTTTCGTAGAGTTGAACTGTTGTGGTGTCGGACTCCACCACAAGAACTTCAAGCTTTGAAACATAATCCTTGGATTTAAAGATGTAAAGGTTTCGGGAAAGGCCGTAACCCCCAGACTTCAAAACGCTTTTCACAAAAAAGGCGCCGTTGGTTGTGGGCGTGTCCGTGCCGCGGAATCTGCGCTTCCAACTTTTGTGCCGAGGAAAGAGTGCCGGGTGGACCCACTTGTACATAAATTCTTGGTCGTCTTTGGAGAAGGTCAGTTGAAACTTCTTTGGGGATAGAATTTTAAAACCCAAAGCGGAGTTTTCTTTTTTGCCCTGGTAAATTTCCCGGGCGTTTTTCAAATCAAAAAGCAGGTGAGCCTGAGGCGCGCCATTGCTCGGGTTGAGTAAAAATAAAAAACTTCGCAAATAGTCTTCGGCGGTGACTTCTTTGCCATCGGACCAGTGGGCCTCTACACTCAATTCGCACTGCAAACTTAAATGGTGGATCCATTTGCACTGGCCCTCGTCCGGCTCCAATTGATCGTCTTTGTTCCATCGATAGAGTCCTCTGGAAATCAGCGTGGTCAGGTAATTTCCGCCGGCCGAGGATTGCATCTGCGGATCTAGGCTTGAAGGATCTGCAAACAGAGTCAGTCGAAAGGGCTCAGGTTCTGCGTGAAGATTGAGGGGAAGGAGGACTGTTGTTAAAACAGAGCAAATCAGCAAGAGGACTGGCAGACGTTTCACAATGAGACAAATCCAGAGGGATTCCAGAAGCTTTGGGGAAATATTCAAAGCTTGCCCTAAAGTTGAACTCGACTCATGTCGATACGCCTTAAGTAGGGACGGTGTCTTCGAAAGGATATCAATGAAGGGTCTAAGGCGATCAGCTTTAATGGTTTTTTTGCTCCTGTTATTGATGAACTTCAATAACTGCGGAGTGTATGAAACTCCGACCCAAACGGCCAGTGATTTCACATCGCTTTCTTGTCAGAGCGAAACGGACTGTGTCACCGAGAGCAACCTCAATTTAAAAATCGAAATTTTGCCCCAGGATAATTTCCCCGTAAACAGTGCGCTGGAGGCCTTTAATATTGGTGGGAATTGCAATGAGGCTGGTTTTCAGAACCATCAGATCTCTTGGCAATTGCTTTTAAATGGGGTCATTGTTCGCCATTCGGGGATGTTGATGCGAGGGAAAACTTGGAACACCACCTGTGTTAATGGAAAATATAGGCTTTTCGTAGACTTAGCCAGTACGGGGGAAGACCCAGTTGATCGTCGAGGTTTGAAGTACGGCGCAGGTGCAGGGCGCGCCGCTTATGACTTGCGGGTTGAGATCTCTGCGCAGAGCGCTTCTGGCGGATGGGTGCGAAACACCAGTCAGGGCGGCACCAAAACCATCACCCTCGTCCCCCTCTAGAATCGTACTATTTAGTAGATCATTCGTACTACTTTGTGGTACCCTCATCTCATGATTGAAAGTCTTGTAGGAAACAAAACTGCGGAAAGAGTTCTTCTTTACATCTCAAATTATGGAGAGGGGCATGTCTCGGGAATTTCTGAGGCATTTGGCATTCCAAAATCTCAAGTCAGAAAGCAGCTTCTTCGACTGGAAGAAGGGGGAATTTTGGTGGCGCGAAATGTGGGAAATATGCGCGTGTTCCAAATAAATCCACGCTGCCCCTTTCGAAATGAATTGGAAGCGCTCCTTGAGAAAATTTTAAGACTGCTTCCAGAAAAAGAGAGGGAAACCTTTTACAGAGATCGTAAGCGACCCCGAAGAACGGGCAAAGCTCTATGAGTCTTTTTCACATTGGAATGTCTCTTCAGGAATTTGCAATCGCACTTGCTCGGACTTTGGAGAAAAAGGGAATTGGAGTGATTCTTACGGGCGGAGCTGTTGTCGCGATTTATTCCGAAGGAAAATACGTCTCCAAAGATGTGGATTTTATAAGTTCAGAGGATCATGAGGTGATCAAGGCAGCGATGATTGAGCTTGGTTTTGAAAGTCGCGGGAAAGATTTTTTTCATCCTGAGTCTCCCTTCTCGGTGGAGTTTCCAGGCTACGCTTTAATGATCGGAATGGAGCCGATGAAGCCCGCCGGAAAATTGAAAGAGGAAGGATTTGCTCTCAAACTCTTGTCACCCACTCAATGTGTAATGGACCGGTTGTCCGCTTATTATCATTGGAAGGATCCTCAAAGTTTAGAGCAGGCGATTCTGGTGGCACAGGCGCAGCCCATAAAGCTCAAGCAAATCAAAGAGTGGTCTGAAAGCGAAGGGATGATTGATCGATACGAAGCCTTTTTAAGGGCATTGAGAGATAAGAGATAACCCTTCTGATGTGGGCGCCCTGAAAACTCAACTAGTCCTTCGTACGAAGGCCGGACTCTTGAAGAGCGGTGTCCACGTAGCTTTCCCACTGGGGAAGGCCCTCAAGGCTCAAATCTGGAAACTTCAAATGCCGCAGTGGAAACTGTCGAATGTAGGTGGCCTTCAGCTCCACGGGCACGTGAGGGCGGTCGTTGAAATACGACAACACATGGGCGAATCCGCTTTTCACATGAAGCGTGTCAGAGATCTCTGGAAGCAAAAAGTGGTTGATGACCTGACGGGCCTGTTCTTTTTGAGAGCTTTTGGAACCCACTCCAATCAAAAGAAACCAAATGTTCGAACCATCTTCCAATGCTTCAAAGTTAAAGTTCTTCTTTAGGAGTTCGGAGTCCGCAATTTGCGAGTTGGACACCTGAAAAACCTCGCGGGATTTTAATTCCTCCTCAGTGAGCTTTTTTCCCGGGTGATGGATGGAGCCCAGGCGAGAAATAAATTTTTCCACATCGGATTTGGGGTCTCGATTGTAGCGTCCTTGTTTTTGAGGATCGATTTCCAAGTCCTCATCCTTCATGCGCACATACATTTCAAGGCTGGGGTGGTTCATGGAGAGTTGTTTGCCGTGACCGGGCCAAAGGTTCTTCCAGGAGTGGGGAAGTTTGGAGTCTTTTTTAAATGCATATCCATTCAAACTCCAGCCCAAAGGCACAAAGTGAGTTTGCTGTTCGTCAAAGGGCAGGCCGCGAAATTCCGGAGCCACTCTTTTTAAACCCTCAAGTTTCATGTAATTGAAATTGTCCAACCATTGGGTTTCAGAAAGGTCTTTGGCCAAAAAAGAATGGGCGCAGATCAGGTCGTACTCGCCTTGGGAGTTTGCAAGAAGGCTTAAATATTTGGACCAGTTTTCGAAGTCTTCCCGAACAATAGAGACGTTGAGTTCTTTTTCGATCTGATCCAAAGCCGTTTGAGGGATCCACTCTTCTTTGCAGAGCATACGCAGAGATTTCTTGGAAGATTCCGTTTGAAACAAGGGGCCCTTTTGAAAGCCCCAGAAAATTCCCGCAGCAAAAAAAACGGCGGCGCTGATAAAAAGCGCCTTCTTGTAGAGGTTCATTCCCCTACATTAGAAGGTTACTTCTTTGGGGTCAAAGGTCACGTTGATGTCTGAGCCAGATGGGGGGACGTGGCCTTCGGAAAATTGAATGGCGTTTGAAGCCTCAATGTAGGTCCAGTCGCTGGCTGGAAGTTCCGCACCGTCCACAAACACTTTAATGGTTGAGGGGACAGGATTGGCTCCGCCGAGGCTAAATTGTGCAGCCAATTGGACAATGTTTCCGGCCAAGCCATCCAATTCATTGGCAAAATCACCGCAAAGATTGGCTCTTTTTCCGCCGGACTTGTCGACCAACTCGTGAATGCGAAGGGGAACTTTAGAAACTGCGTGCAATTGACCGGCACAGGTGGGGTCATTCAAATCCTGAATGGTCACCGAGTTTACGCTGTAATTGCGTTTTTGCTCCGAGGAAAGCGTGAGGTTGTCCAAGTACTCTTTGTAAGAATCCACAGTGTACAAAGTGGGGTAGCTGTAGTTTTCGACCAGGGTGTTTCCAGGGTGAGAGAAGTCCTCTTCGTCGGTCACAATGATCACGGCGAGGAACACCCCAGGTCTTAGGAAGCCGGCATTCAGTGAACTGTTCAAGGCAGCTTTCATACTTTGAAGGCTGCGCTCGTCACCGCTTCCGCTGGTTCCCTGCATGATGTTGGTGATGAAATTGTTGTGAAGATTTGGAGTGAGCGGATTCAAGATGTAGTAGCCCGAGTGAGTGGCTCCAAGTCCATCGCGGAACCTAGATTTGTACTCGGCGGGCAAGTTTTCCCAATAGGGGTTGTTCACGTCATAGTCTTGGGAGTGTTCAGGAAGACCTTTGAAGGCATCAGAGGTTGTGACCGCAATGTTAAAGTCAAACTTTGCATTTTCGAAATTTTGAATAAAGGACGGAAAGTTGTCCGCAAGGTTTTGTTGAGAAGGGGCCATGGATCCAGAGTTGTCGATCACCCACAGCACGTCCACCTTGTTGTCTTGAGTGGCTTGGCTGAACTCTTGATTCGTAGAAAGAATGGAATAAGAGGCTTCCTTTGGAGAGCATCCCACTCCCAAAACAGAAACAAGCAATGTGGCAAAAATCATTTTTGTCTGAAATCGCATAGCGCCTCCTTATTAAGGCTTTAAAAACGTTTGGACCGGAGAGGGGGTCTGGAGCAGGCGCGTACATGCAATTAAGAGTTTTATCGATCAAAGCCCAGTCTGGCTAAAGGGAAGTTGATGGGAAAGACTCTATTCAAAATGAATTATGACTCGGCGAATATTTTTGCCGAAAATGTCCAACTTTTTGATAAACTAAAACTCAGGTTCTATTGGGCCTAGAGAGGAGGTGGTGCGTATGAGTTATGACATGTGTACGCAACAGGAGGTGACCGCTTCTTAAAGTGTTACTTTATGAAACGTTTCATAAAGACACTTTAAGATCTCGGTGACTTTTTGTTGCATAAGATCTCTAGGCCAGAATCTGAAAAACGGTTCTGGCCTTTTTTTATTTCACTCTCCACTAGACCAAAGACCTAGACTTTTTTGCGAGGACAAAATCACTTGTCTCGCCCCCAGACTTTTTCCTATGCTTTGAAATGTGGGGGGGCGATGGAAGGCAGGAAACCTCGTATGGAAGCAAGGATGCTTCCCATCGCCTTTTTTCTTTAGGCGCTCAAAGCCATCCCACAAATCTCAAATTTAACTTTAAAATCGATCAGTCCTCCGCAGCCGCATTAACGCACCAAAATCTGTAATCCGTGCGTTGGCGGTGACAAAGATCGGCGCATTTAAAGAGCTTTGGACAAGAGCTACAAATCCCTAGGGTTCAAATCAAAATTAGAGCATTAGAGGGGCTGCGGGCTGGCCTCGGATTCGCAACCCTTTGAGGACGGACAAAGGGAGCTCTATGAAGATTGCAAATCAAACCTCTGGAAAAGGCCGAAATTCAAAGTTTCTTCTTTGGGGGGCTCTTGGAGTTTTAGGTGCGGCGGTTGTCGGGTGTGCTCCCGCTTTCGAGGCTCAAAATCCCGTTGTGAAAAATGGCTCCACGATTTTGGATCAGCCCTTTGATCCGAAAGTTCCCACTCCAAAATTAGAAATGGACAATGCCGGCAAAAAATCTCAAGCCGCTCTGATGGATGAAAAACCCTTCTTCGAAGGTAAGAAAACCATCGAAGTTAAACCCTACAAAGCTCCCCCCAAAGCCGTTCAAAAAATTGAAGAAGAGCGAAAGTATTACGGCCAGCCCACCAGCGGAATTCATTTGGCGGAAAAGGCTCAAAACTTTGAATTGAAGGGCTTTAGTTTCACTGTGGATTTGGATCAAAAGAAAATGCGCTTCAAAGGGCAGCTGAATAAAAACGGCGAGCTTTTAGAGGCCATCGATCTTGAGGGGACTTTCAATCCCGGAGCCACCCTTTGGTCTTCGAATGATCTATTTCCCATCGATGAAAAACTGCGCTCCGAAAGACGGATTCAGGCCACTGCGATCTGCTTAGATGTGAATGTGTGTGAAAAGGTCGCCGTGAGGTTTTACTACCTGTACAACGGAGAAGTTTTGGAACTTCACTTTGAGCGCGGAGCGGTCTCTGTGGGAGCGCGTCCTCCACTCAAAGACAAAATTAAAAATCCCTCTGAAACAGAAGAACCTCTTGAGCCACCCACAGAGTTGGGTCCGCAAGAAGTTTTAAGTGATTTGGGAGAGCTTCAAGAGGTGGATGCCGGTGAAGAAAATGATGATGTCTATTTGGACTTTTTGTCTCTTGATCACCAAGCGGTGCCTGTTCAGCCCGGCCAGCCAAAAGCAAAAGAGGGCGGCGATGATGAGCTTCTCCCTCCGGATCAAGATGCAGAAGATGTGGAGGAAAACTCCGGCACAGATTTTAAAGCCGCACTGTTGGCGCCGGGGCCCACGCAAACTCCCGCACCCAAAACTTCTTCGGACTTCGCCATTCGTGGGATCGAAAAATTTGCCACGGACATTTTAACCCGCTCGGTTCCTCAGGCCATGAGACTTTACAACCGAGGCTCCCTGGTTCGCGCCTCCACCTTTCCGTTGGACGCGGACGGGGTCACTCGAAGGGATAGAAGTTCTCGAAATCCCGTTTATGCGGCGGACATCACCATTCAGTACATTTTGGAGGCGGCAAAGGCCACGGAAGCCAAGTACCCCAATCGTCCCCCCATTTCGGTGGGCCATTTGTCTGCGAAGAATGGAGGGCGTCTTGGGCGCCACAAGAGCCATCAAAACGGACTGGATGCGGACATCGCCTTCCCTCATAAGACCTCTTATACGCGGTCTTTTTGGGTGGCCTATGATCCGAAGTCGGGCCGTCACAGCAACAAGTTGGATGAGGAGCGTCTGTGGGAGTTTTCCAAGCAGCTGGTCTGTGCAAAGTACAATGGAAGCTCTCCGATCAACGCCATTTTTATCGACAGGCACATCAAGACCCGCATGTGCAAATATGCTAAAAAGATAGGTGAGGATTTGAGTGGAAACTCCTGCGGAGCCAGAACTTTGCGCTCTTACTACCATGTGGGGGGTCACCACCATCACATCCACGTGCGGTTTCATTGCCCGGGAACAGAGGGCTGTACCCCGCGACCATTGCCTCGAAAGGGCCTGGGCTGCTAATTTGCCATTAGCTCTTGACTCAAGGCCCCCAAGTCCATTAGGTTTCTATGCTTTAGCGAAGAGATTCGACTTCTAAGCGAGAAAAGCGGGAGATTCATGGCAAAGTTGAGCATGGTTAAAAAGAACGAACGACGTAAAAAGCTTTCTGACAAGTGGGGCCCTATTCGTGCCGAACTTCGTAAAAAAGCTGTAGATATGAAACTTTCTGATGAAGAGCGCGATGCCGCTCGATTGAAACTTCAAAAAATGCCTCGTGACACTTCACCCACTCGAGTGGTGACCCGTTGTCATCTGACAGGCCGTCCTCGTGCCGTTTACAGAAAGTTTATGCTTTCTCGTTTGGCGTTTAGAGAATTGGCTCACAAAGGTCTTCTACCTGGAGTGACCAAGTCTTCTTGGTAAGACCCGTCTGATTTAAAAATTTTGAGATTTGTTTTAAAGGCTTCTGACTCAGAGGCCTTTTTTTATGCCTCCAATTTAACGCACCGATTACAGATTTCGAAGCTGGTCTTTTTTGGGGGCACCTTTCTCTTCACCCGTCGTGTCATGGGAGAGAGGAATCCTCGAGTTAACGCATCTGTGCTACCAAAAGGTGCGTGGCGCCTAAATGAAATGCCTAAATGGGAAGAGGAGAGTGCGATGTTCAAAGCGATGATGTTGGCTTGGGTATTGATAGGGATGGTGGCTTGTGCGTCCAAGCCGGTGGACTGGGCGCAGGTTGAAAGCCAGTTGGTCTCAAGCTCTCAATCTCAAAAATTCGGAGCCCTTCCCATTCTTCAGGGGCCGACCTCCCCCACGGAAACAGTGTTTCGCGTCCTTCACCCCAAAAAAGACTCCTACCGATATTTTATCCAAGGGAAAACTTATCAGCACTGGGTGGACCCACGCACCCAAGCTCTTAAATATCACTCAGATCAGGTCATGGATGAGTTCCGCATAGAGGTCAAAGGTGATCAAAATCCCTTAAAGCTCTACGTTCTTAAAAGTTCCGGAGAGCTTGTGGACACTCGGGAATTTTCATTTCTCCCTGCGAAACAAAACAATCTGAAAGTGGTGATTGCCTCCTGCATGGACGATCAATTCCCAGAAGTTCAAAAGATCATGTGGAACCACGTGTGGGAGAAAAATCCCGATGCGCTCTTTTTGATTGGCGACAATGTCTATGCAGATGCCCATTTGGATGTGCTCACTCACAAAAAAATAAAGCCCGGAGACGGCGAAGCTTATAGAGCTTTGATTACTCCTAAAAACCTAGAGGGACGCTACATCCAAACTCGACAAGATCTACTGAATTTTCGAATGAAAAAACTGATCCCCACTTTTAGCGTTTGGGATGACCATGACTATGGAAGCAACAATGGCGGCGAAGATTTTGCTTACAAATCTGAAGTCACAAAATTCTTCACTCAGTTTTTTCCGGTGGAAAATCTGGGGAAAAGCTTTGCGGAAAAAGGTCCTGGGGTGTCTTCGGTGATTCGATTTTCAAAAGTGGATGTCTTTCTTTTGGATGATCGCAGTTTCCGCACGTCTCAAACTCACTTTGGCAAAGAGCAATCAGAGTGGTTGTTTCAAAATCTAAACCCTAAAAAACTGAGCGTTCTTGTGAGCGGTGATCAGTGGTTTGGCGGCTATCACAAATTTGAATCTTTTGAAGGAAACCAACCTGAAGATTTTAAAAATTTTCTTCAAAAGCTAAAATCCAAAAAAGCCAAAGTGTTTTTTGTCAGCGGAGACAGGCACTTAACCGAAATCATGAAAGTTGCAAAAAAACATACGGGCTTTAAAACTTTTGAAGTCACCACCAGCGGCATTCACGCCAACATGTACCCAGGCGCATTCAAAAGGGATCCCAGCCCCAATCAGTTGATTGGAGTGGACGGGGAGTTTAATTTTTCCACATTCACTTTCCATTCAGGTCCCAGCGGAAAGTCGGTAAAAAGCATCGAGGTCGAGTCTCAGGGCAAAGACAAAGTGTTGTTTCGAAAGACGTTGAAAATCACTCGATAGCAGATCTTTAAGACCAACGGCGAGTCAAAATTCCCCTTGAAAATTCCGATGAAGGCGTATGCTCAAACGTCTTCGTGCGGAAAAAATCTTTTGGCAAATGCTCGGCAAATGGACCGGTGGTTCCACCGATGTGGAGCGTTTGGAGTTTCTAAGAGGTTTGCCGTTTTTCAAAGACCTGTCATTCTGGCAACTTCGCCGCATTTCTGAAGTGATGTTCGAGCGCACCTATGACCGCGGAGAAAGCGTTTTCACTCAAGGGCAGCCAGGTGCTGCGCTTTTTGTTTTGGTGGAAGGCGCTGTGGAAATTGATCTGTTTGAAGAGCACACGCACACGGTTTTAGCTCGGCTTGAGAAGGGCCATTTTTTTGGAGAACTTGCGCTCCTCGATGACACTCCCAGATCTGCATCCGCAACGGCTTTAAAGCCCACAAAAGCATTGGCACTTTACCGCACCGATTTGAATCGCATGGTCCAGGTGGATCCCCACGCAGCCGCGTTGATTTTTAGATCCCTTTCTACACTGGTCAGTGATCGCCTGAAAAAAACCAACGAGTTGATTCGCAACTCCGACACCGAAGTTCATCCTGACATGAAGGCGGCTTCGTAATGAGAAAGCTTCAAGTCTTTTTTGTGCTTGGAGCCATTGCCCTCGCTCTCACTTTGGTTTGGTCCGTTTCGGTTTTGATTCCACCGGTTCTGGTGGGAGTGGTTTTTGCCTATGTGTTTCGTCCCTTAAAGGCAAAGTTTCACTTTTCCTGGCTTCCCCATGAAGTGGGTGTGTTTTTGGCTTTTGGATTTATTTTGATCGCTTCGACTTTGGTCTTTTTTAAGGTGAAGAGTTTTCTTCCCAGCGAAAAAGAAAAGATCGAACTGAAAATCCGCTTGGATTACCGTCTTCACAAAAAATACAGCGAGATTTTCATCGACACACAAAGCAGCTTTTTAAGCTCCATCGGGAAAGAAATCGCACCGGCCTTTCAGTCGGTCAGCTCGTTGCTCGAGATCACCCCTTACGAACAAGACAAGGTGGAAAAGTTTCGTCTGAGCCATTTGAAAAAAAAGCAGCGCATATCGGACCGTTACTACGAGTATTATATGGCCAATCAAAGGCGCAGAAATGTGGAGCAAATCTACCGCGAACCTTCGGCGGTTTTGACTTTTGATGAGAACGGCGAAATGAAGGCGGTTCAAACCGAAGAAAAAATCAATCCAGACAAAGCCAAAGAAAAAGAGCAGTCCAGTCAGCTCTTGTATTTGCTGTCACTGTGGATGCTTGCACCCCTTGTTTTTATCTTTTTAATTTTCGACAACGGCCAGATTCGGCGGTTTCTGGTGAAGTTGGTGCCGAATTCTTATTTTGAATTGACTCTCACATTGATTGACCGTCTGGACGAAGCCATTGGTCTTTACCTGCGGGGAACCGCCATGGAGTGTTTGCTGGTGGCTCTGAGCACCTTTATTGGAAGCTTGGTCATTGGCCTACCTTTTTCTGCAGCCGTGCTTCTGTCCATGGTGTGTGGAGCTTTGAATGCCGTTCCTTTTTTAGGCCCCATGCTGGGTGGCCTTGCACTTTTAAGTTACGCGCTGATTGCCGAAGATATTCACCCCTTGCTTCCGTTTTTAACTTTAGATCATCTTCCGGTAGCGGCGTTGATCGTGGCCGGAACAGTTCAGGTGTTGGATAATATTTTCTTCGCGCCGGTGGTTTTGGGCCGAGCGGTCAGCCTTCATCCACTGGTTGTGATCTTGTCGCTTTCGGCGTCTTCACTTCTCTTTGGGGTGGTGGGAGTGGTGTTGACCATTCCCACGGTGGTGGTTGTGAAAACCATTGTTCACACCCTGATCACGCAGCTCAAAGCCTATCGTCTGATTTGATTTTGCAATTCAAAATTTAGAACAGCATTGGTTTGAAAATCGCCATGGATGCGGCAATGCCCGCCAAAATCATCCACAAGGTGATTTGAAAAAACGGAGAAAGCATCTTTCGTTTTGCGACGGAGTAAGTGGCTCCCACCAAAAACCAAACGCCCAATTTCACCCAAACCCATTGGGGGATTCCGGAAGTAAGGCCTAAGCGTGCAAGCAACCCAAAACCGGTCACTAAAAGAAGCGCTAGTCCCAATCCATGAAAGAGCGCAAAGATTTTTTTGTGAGAATAGATGTACGCAGCCAGTCCAATGAAGATGAAGAGGAATGAGAGAATGTGAGTCAGTTTGTAGATTTCGTAGCTGATCATCGGGAATCTCCTGGAGGTTAAGTTTTGAAGCCTTTGTTTTTATGGTCTTTTTGATCTTTGTCAACGGAGATCGGGTGACGATTAGCGCTCTCAAGACTCCTAAAAATGAAAGAAGGGGAAGTAGCATGGGCTCAGCTGGATTTGAGGGCCACTTCAGAGAGGAATATGGATTGCTGCTCTAAAAGGTGGAAGGTTTTTGGGCTTAGTGAAGACCTAGGAGGTCCCAAGAGATGAAGGCTCTTATGATTTTGCTTTTTTCATTCGCAACGATGTCTGCAAATGCAGACATGTTTCCAAATCCTCGAAAAGCTTTGAGCTGCAAGGCCAGTGACAAGAACCCCGTAAAGTGTTTGGTGTGCTCAATTTACTTTGAATCCAAAGGTCACACTCCAGCCCATTGGGCCGATCAAGTGGAGACGGGAAGATCTATGCTCACCCGAGTGCTCGATCGAAACTACCCCAACACGATGTGTGGAGTGGTCTGGCAGGGGCACGACCGCGGCGATCGCCGTTGTCAGTTCAGTTGGGCTTGCGATGGAAAGGACGATTTTATTCCCGGCGGAAGAACTTTGCGCCAAGTGGTGGAGTCGGCCAAGGAAGCTGTAAATAAGGGCCCCAATGGATATGTGAATTTTTATGCGAATTGGATGACGGCATCTTGGGCAAAAAACTGTCGGTCACGTGTCCGAAAAACCAAACACACTTTTTGTGATCTGGGATTTCGTTATGCGGGTCCATTGTGGGTGCGGGATGTGTTGACCAACTTGGAACAAATCTTAGCAGTTCGAGGCGAGACGGTCCCTGTTCCCACCTTTCGTCCCACTCCTGTGCAAGAAGTGATCGAAATGGCTGTCGAAGAAGGCGCGCCCTTGGAAGAACAGCAAGCCGCCTATCTCGAAAGCCAAATGGATCCAGAAGATCATGAGATTTTCGATGCGATCCACGCCGAGAAATAAAGATCGTTTAAATTCGAACTTCGAAATCTATTAAGGATACGGTCTCACGTTGAGACAGTGGAGCTCAACTCACGAGCTAAAAGTGTACGTCAATGATGGAAGCTTTACGGAGTGGGAAGCTCTTTCTTTACAGACGATCAGTTTTATTCCGATGGGTCATGGAAGTCATTCCTAAGAGGGCTCTCTCTGCCACTTTCACGGGTCGAAGGTTCGGGAGCTATATAATATGCGACTTCCGCGCTTTTAGGACCCCTCAAGTCAAAATAAGATTCTTGGCAATTCAATTTGAGACTTAGAAACAAGATTTGTCACAAACATAAAATTTTAGAAATCTTTTGTCTCAGTTTGAGACCCCACCCCTTAACCTATCCTGTGAACCTACCGATAAAGTTTCAAAGGAGCATTCTGTATGTATCTTAAGGTTGTGAGGGGAATTTTGAATCTGTCTCTAATGACAGGAGCACAGTTGCTTTTCGTGACAGGGCAGATTTCCTATGCAGCCTCAGGAATCACCTATCAAGGTCGTTTGATGAGCCCTACAGGAGCTCCAGTCACTTCGAGTTCGGTTCAATTTAAAATTCAAATTCGCACTCCAGGAACCGAAGACTGTCTGTTGTACGAAGAAATTCAAACCTTGGATCTTTCATCCACAAAGGGAACCTTTGCTTTGTCCCTTGGAGATGGATCTGGCACCCGCCAAGATTCCAACTCATGGAATCTTTTTGACTCCCTTTCGAACCGCAAAGCTTTTACTTTTTCCGCAGCTGATTGTACCGCGGGGACCAGCTACACTCCGGGTGCAACAGACAACCGAAAGTTCCGAGTTCACTTCAACGATGGAAGTTTTGCAGGCTGGGAATCTCTTCCCGTTCAAACCATCAATTTTATTCCCATGTCCATTGAGTCCTATGCCGTAGGCGGGTTTCCCGCGTCTTCTCTATTGAGAGTTCAAGACGGTGGAACTTTGGGAACTCCTTCCGCTTTGAGTACAGCTCAATACAACGAGATTTTGGCACTTGTTGGTGGCACATCTTCTTTATACACCAAAGCGGGGCAGTTGGGTGGTTCCAATCTTCCTGCGCTGACCTCGGGTCAAACGGTGGTGAGTGACGGAAGTGGGGGCTGGAGTGCAGCGACTCCATTGACATCGGAAAGTGATCCAAATGTTTCCGCATTTGCAAAAGCCTCTCTTCCCACCTGTGGAGCGGGAGAGGTGTTGAAGGCGGACGGAACCAGTTTGAGCTGTGTCACGGACACCAGTGGAGGAACTCCAGCGGATGCCACCGACTCCACAAAGGGAATTGCGAGCTTTCCTGTGGCTGGGGGGCTATCTGTTTCCTCAGGTGCCGTGTCGATTCCGGATCAGGGTTCAGTGACTCCGGGAGCCTATCCTAAAGTCACGGTCAACCAGAAGGGAATTGTGACTGCGCACAGTTCATTGTCTGAGGGTGACATTCCAACTTTGAGCACAGCTGGAAAAGTGTCAGGAGATGCCATCACTTCTGGAACCATTGCGGGATCGACCGCAGTCAACACTTCGGGGAACATCACAACTTCAGGGAATGTGACGGCCACGGGCAGTTTGTCGTCGGCGTCCTTGTCGACACGGCAAATTGATCTTTACGATTCTGACAACACGAATAAAATCACCCTTGTGACTCCGGCGACCGGGGATTTGACGTCAGATTATTCTTTGATGTTTCCGACTTCTTTAGGCTCTGCCAATCAAGTTTTGGGAATGAATGCGGCGGGCACCGCTTTGGAAAATAAATCCATCACTGCCGGTTCGAATGTGACCATTACTCACTCTGCAGGAGGCATTCAAATCTCCGCCTCTGGAGGAGGCTCTGGCTTAAGCTCTTTAAACGGTGAAACTGGTGGCACTCAAACCTTTGCCGTTCCAGGAACTTCAGGAACAGCTCCTGGGTGGTCGTCCAGTTCAAACACTCACACCTTAAATATACCGATGGCGTCAGCTGCGGGCGTGACCGCAGGTCTTTTGAGTAAAACCGATTACGACAGTTTTTCAGGAAAGCTGTCAGCAGTTTCAGGAAGCTCACTTGCTGATACAAACATCTGGGTGGGGAATGGATCTGGTCAAGCAGCAGCGGTTGCTGTGTCTGGAGATGCCACCCTTTCAAATACGGGTGCTTTAAGTGTAACCAAGATTCGTGGGACTTCGGTAAATTCGAGTGCTCCCACATTGAGTGGACAAGTTTTAAAGTATGATGGAACCACCGAATACGCCGCTGGATTTATCAATGTGGCAGACATCAGATCTTCAGTAACTCCTGGAAATGCGACATTTCCCCTGACCTGTACGGCGGCACAAACTTTGGTTCACTCCGCAGTGACCGATCAGTTTTCTTGCACCAACATCGCCATTGCATCGACTGCGGTGAGTGGCCTTGGAACGGCTGCAGCTCAAGATGTGGGAACTGGGTCTGGAAATATTCCTCAACTGGATGGTTCTGGAAAAATTCCCACATCCATGCTTCCAAGTGGATCGGGTGACATTTTGGATGGAGGTAACACCACCGGATCAACCGTTGTGATCGGAACCAATGATGCTCAAAGCTTGCAACTTGAAACAAACAACTCTCCTGCAATGACCATTTTAAGTGGTGGCAATGTGGGGATTGGGACCGCGACTCCAGGAAGTCCACTTCATGTGCGAACCAATGTGAACGGCGGCGGTCAAATCCACTTGGAAAATGACAGTGCAGGAACATTTGCTTCTTCTCGAGTTCGGATTGAAAATGACTCCAACCGGCAATTGGATTTGTACGTGACTGGTTCTGGCAACACCAATGAGGGTGCGGATTTGGCCATTGTTCAATCTTCTACTTCTCAAGGCTTGGCACTAAAGGCTCAGTTTGCAGGGACTCCAGTTAAGATCTATGCCGGTGGCTCTGGCGCCTCAGATGAGAAGATGCGTATTCTTTCAAGTGGGTATGTAGGTATTGGTACCACCGTCCCAGCTTCAGCTTTGGATGTGAACGGAGCCCTCACCACTCGCGGAATGTCTGTGCCAGCCACTTCTCCGGCAGGACAAGGGCGCATTTACTTCGACTCCACAGCAAACAAATTTAAAGTGTCAGAGAACAACGGCGCTTATGTGGATCTTGTAGGTAGCGGCGGAGGTTCGGGCGATATCGTGAATGGTGGTAACACCACCGGTTCAACCGTTGTGATTGGAACCAATGATGCTCAAAGCTTGCAACTTGAAACAAACAACTCTCCCGCAATGACTATTTTAAGTGGTGGGAATGTGGGGATTGGAACAGCAACTCCAGGAAGACTTCTTCATGTGGAAGGTCCAATCCGAGTTGCGGCGTCAGCTCTTCCAGGAACTCCTGCGGCAGGAGATATTGCCATCGACAGTGGTGATGGAAACAAACTGAAGTATTACAATGGTTCTGGTTGGCAAACCTTGGGAGTGGCTGGTTCAGGTCTCTCCTCTTTAAATGGTGAAACTGGTGGCACTCAAAGTTTTGGAGCTCCGGGAACTTCGGGTACGGCTCCTGCGTGGTCGTCCAGTTCCAATGTTCACACTTTAAATATACCCATGGCTTCTGCCGCCGGTGTGACCGCAGGTCTTTTAAGTAAAACAGATTACGACAGTTTTTCAGGAAAGTTGTCAGCAGTTTCGGGAAGTTCACTTGCAGATACAAACATTTGGGTGGGGAATGGATCTGGTCAAGCGGCCGCTGTTGCAATGTCTGGAGATGCCACATTGGCCAACGATGGAACTCTGACTTTGGCAACCAGCGGTGCTACAGCGGGCACTTACAAATCAGTGACAGTGGATGCAAAAGGTCGTGTAACCGCGGGAACCAATCCGACCACACTCAGTGGATATGGAATTACCGATGCGGTTCAAAACTTGGGCGGTGTAGCGACCATGGCGGCTGGAGCTGATGCTTCAAAGCCATTGGCTGGAAATTCAGGGGCCGTTTACTTGGCCACCGATACGCAGAAGATTTACCGGGACAACGGAGCCACGTGGGATGAGATTGCCAATGTTTCAGCGGGCGGAAGTGGCGATATCGTGAATGGTGGTAACACCACCGGATCAACGGTTGTGATTGGAACCAATGATGCTCAAAGCTTGCAACTTGAAACAAACAACTCTCCCGCAATGACCATTTTAAGTGGTGGGAATGTGGGAATTGGAACCGCAACTCCAGGAAGACTTCTTCATGTGGAAGGTCCAATCCGAGTTGCTGCATCAGCTCTTCCGGGAACTCCTGCAGCAGGAGACATTGCCATCGACAGTGGTGATGGAAACAAACTGAAATATTACAACGGTTCCGGTTGGCAGACCTTGGGAGTGGCTGGTTCCGGTCTCTCCTCTTTAAACGGTGAGACCGGTGGCACTCAAAGTTTTGGAGCTCCGGGAACTTCAGGCACAGCTCCTGCCTGGTCGTCCAGTTCCAATGTTCACACGCTAAACATACCAATGGCTTCTGCAGCCGGTGTGACCGCAGGTCTTTTAAGCAAAACCGATTACGACAGTTTTTCAGGAAAATTGTCAGCAGTGGCTGGAAGCAGTTTAAGCAACACCAACATCTGGGTGGGTAACGGTTCGAACCAGGCTGCCGCCGTCGCCGTGAGCGGAGATGTGTCTTTGGCAAATACCGGAGCGATGACGGTGACTCAGATTCAAGGGACTGCAGTGGACAACAGTGCTCCCACATCGAGTGGACAAGTTTTAAAATATGATGGAACCACAGAGTACGCCGCTGGCTTTATCAATGTGGCCGACATCAGATCTTCAGTAACTCCAGGAAATGCGACTTTTCCTCTGACCTGTACCGCCGCACAAACCTTGGTTCACTCGGCAGTGACCGATCAGTTTAGTTGTACGAACATCGCCATTGCATCAAGTGCAGTGACGGACATCGCAAGCAATTACTTTGCGCAAGATGGAAACAGTTTTTCAGGAACCGCCACTCTTGGAACAAATGATGCGAACTCTTTGGTTTTGGAGACCAACAACTCTCCTGCGCTGACCATTTTGTCTGATGGAAAAGTAGGGGTGGGGACCTCGACTCCTTCGACTAAGCTTCATGTGCTTGGCCGAATTCGAGCAGACGAAGATGCTGGATCTTCTGCAGGGACATCCAATGTGATGACCTTGATCGCTCACAATGGCTCTGGAGCAGGAGCTGATGGAATCACCAGTCTCTTGGGCTTTAATCTTGAAACCGAAACCAATGGAACTTTTGAGCGTGGTGGGGACATCTACGTCACAGCAACAGATGCCACAGCCGGCACCTTGGATGGGCGTATGACTTTAAGAGTTTATAACAATGGTTCTGCAGTGGAAGCTTTGACGATTCTTCCCAGTGGAAATGTTGGAATTGGAACGACGGCTGCAGGATCAGTCCTGGATGTGGACGGAGCGTTCACCACTCGCGGAATGTCTGCGCCTGCAACTTCTCCTGCAGGGCAAGGTCGCATTTACTTCGATTCCACTGCAAACAAGTTTAAAGTTTCAGAAAACAATGGTGCCTATGTGGACCTTGTCGGCAGTGGTGGTGGAAGTGGAACTGTGACTTCTATAACTGCGGGAACCGGATTGAATGTGGGAGCCGGTCCTGGCGGATCCATTTCTACAACCGGAACCTTGAATTTGGCGAATACTGCGGTGACCGCAGGCAGCTATGGTTCGACCACCCAAGTGGCCACATTTACCGTGGATGCTCAAGGACGATTGACTGCTGCAGGAAACGCCACGATTTCGGAATCAGATCCAAAGATGCAATCCTTGACCACCGGAGAGGTGGATCAGTTGGAGAACATTGGAACGACCACAATTACTGCCACTCAATGGGGATACTTGGGAGCACTTGCTGGAGCGCCACTGACCAGTTACACGGAAACAGATCCACGGATGCAATCTTTGACCACCGGAGAGGTGGATCAGTTGGAAAACATTGGAACGACCACAATTTCAGCGACTCAGTGGGGGTACTTGGGTGGGCTTGCTGGAGCGCCACTGACCAGTTACACGGAAACAGATCCTCAAGTGGGAACATTGACCAGTGGAAGACTTTGTAACAACAACGGAACTTCGATCAATTGTGCGGTGACTGACAACTCGACCAACTGGGATGCGGCTTACACCAAGACTCAAAACTTAACTTCTGGTGAAGTGTCTCAGTTGGAAAACATTGGA
>MDTD01028426.1_pt1 | contig 32924 bp, 20 predicted proteins | sample 811221 | NCBI WGS metagenome assembly MDTD01 (sample SAMN05326646, study PRJNA326480) | marine metagenome | isolation source: seawater | place: Pacific Ocean: South West | collected 2011
CCACCTTCCAGCAAGATCCGTTCAGCAAAGGCACGGGCTGCTTCCACATAGGTGGGATCATTGAGTAATACCAAGGCCTGCTGTGGGGTATTGGAACGAGGACGACTCACTGTGCATTCTTCACGGCTGGGAGCATCAAAAGCTAACAGCGACGGATGAAGGAACATGCGTTGCCAGTGAGTATAAAGTCCTCGACGATATATTTCGTTGCCACCGGACAACTGCCAGGTCCGTTTGGGGAAATTCATATGCTTCCAGTATCCTGCGGGCTGATAGGGTTTTACGCTTATTCCTCCCACTTCGGCATTAAGCAAACCGCTGATCGAGAGTGCTGTGTCCCGGATCATTTCTGCTTCCAGACGGAATTGAGACTGCCGAGCATATTTGTGATTGTATGGGTCTAAGGCAGCTAATTTTTCAGTCAATCCTGAAGATTGCTGGTAGGTATTGGAGGAGACAATCAGGCTGACAATATGCTTTACATCCCAGCCGCTCTCTACAAATTCAACAGCCAACCAGTCCAGTAATTCGGGGTGAGTCGGACGCGTTCCCTGTGCACCGATGTCGTCGAGAGGTTCTGCCAGGCCGTGACCAAAGAAGACTTTCCACAAGCGATTGACCAACACTCTGGAAGTCAACGGGTTATCCGGATCAACCATCCAGTTCGCGAGGTCCAGTCGGTTAGGTCGACGTCCTTCAATGGCAAGCGGTTTCATGAATCCGGGGACAAGTGGAGAAGCCTCCGCACCCGAATCGTCCATCCAGTTTCCTCGTGGAAGTACTCGGATCATACGGGGTTCACGCGTGCGTGTCATGAGTGTCTTAGGAGCGGAATCATTGAGTTGCTTTAGTTGTTGTTGTAGTTGAGCAATTTCGTCTCGTTGTGGTTTTAATTCACTACTATTGTCACGGTAGTAATCCGACAGTTTGTTCTGTTCGGCATCGGCACGGTCTGCCAGAGGTTTCGCGACGATTGCTGCAACGTCTGCTGGAACACTACTATTGCTATGCGTGTAGTAGAAACCAGCGCCGCCTGCTCCCTGCGAGATTTTGAGCAGGATTTGGTTTTTACCTTCCAGCAGATCAACAACGACCTTTTCCTGATCGGCAGCAGGACCTCGGGAAACTTTATTGTTGAGGACTTCTTTTTGGTTTACCCAAACTCGAATTCCGTCATCACTTCCGAATTTCAGTTCGACCTTAGTTGCGGCCTTTACTGTCAGCGTTCTCAAGAGGTAGTGTGCTGCATTGGGAGTTTGATCCAACGCATGGATGGTGCCGTCTGCGAATTCTTTTTCAGACCATTTTTTGTCGCCAATGGCAACGGTCAGATCAATGGCCTCCGCTTCGTTAACAAAAGACTTGTCATGAGCCTCGTCGAAGCTTGTCGCTGAAATAGGGCCGATGTACTGCCATTTGCCTGCAGTAATGCTTGTATCTGCTTGCTTTGCCAGTTCAGCTTCCCAGGCCTTACGAGTATCATTAAGTTCACGAGAGATAGCATTCAAAGCTCCTTGCTTGTCAGCAATGTCCTTTGTTTTGTTGGCAATCTGGTCAGCCAACATTCCTGCGATGACAGGGAAGGCAGGTGCATTACCGACCCCGACTTCATTGACGTCTGCAAAGAATGAGGCAAAGTTGTAGAAGTCCTGCGTGGTGAACGGATCATACTTATGATCGTGGCACTCAGCACAGCCCAAGGTGACTCCCAGAAAAATCGATGCCGTATTACGGACTCGGTCTGCCGAGTATTTGGCTAGGTATTCCTTTGCCTGAGCCCCGCCTTCATCGGTAGTTTGCAGCAACATGTTGAACCCGGAAGCGACTTGCTGTTGGAGCGTGGCGTCTTTCATTAGATCCCCTCCTAATTGCTCTCGAACAAACTGATCGTAGGGTATGTTGGAGTTAAAGGCGTTGATAACGTAGTCACGATAAGGAGCAATTTGACGCGTTTTGTCCGCATGATAGCCATTACTGTCGGCATACCGAACGATATCCAGCCAGTACATTGCCAGCCGTTCACCGTATTGAGGTTTGTCTAGCATCCGTCGAATCAGATTGGCATAGGCATTGGGGTCTTTGTCGTTGACAAAGGTGGAAACTTCTTCGGTACTTGGTGGCAGTCCGAGTAAGTCAAAACTGAGTCGACGAATTAAGGTAACTCGGTCTGCGGCTGAACTCATATTGAGTCCTTCGCGGGAAAGTTCAGCCAATACAAAGTTATCAATGGAGTTGCTGGTCTTATTTTTGGGAGCTTGTGGTACTGCAGGGCGATTGGGAGCGATCCAGGCCCAATGTTGTTTCCACTCTGCTCCCTGATCAATCCAGTTTTTTATGAGTTCAATTTGATCGTCTGTTAGCTTTTTACGAAAATCAGCCGGAGGCATCATTTCGTTTTCATCGGTGGATGAGATGCGTCGAAAGAGTTCGCTGGCACTGGATTTTCCCGGTGTTATTAGAGGAGTGTCGCGATCTGAGAAAACACTATCCTTGTCATCCAGACGCAATTCCGCTTCTCGTGTGTTTTGATCCGGACCGTGGCAGGCAAAGCAATTGTTAGACAGTATCGGACGAATGTCCCGATCAAAGTCTACTTCTTGCGCCTGTAGCAGCAAGCTTGGAAAGGCAGCGATATAAAGTCCAATGGAGACAGAGAGAATACGGCGAGTAATCATCTTCAATTACCAGATCTTGAATGTGGAGTTTAACCAGATTGTTTTAGTAAGCTAGGGAGTTGGGTTAAAGTAATTCCCTGTTACTTAATTCGTTATTATAGCTCACGATCGGGCATGCGTGGTAGGGAAGCGGAGTGGACTAGAGAGCTTCTGTGTGTCCGTCGGATTCATACACTCGCAAATGCTGATTGGCTTCAATGTCAATCAGTTTGGTTTCTTCACCGGAAGGCCACGCAATGGTGATGGAATCAACTTGCTGATGCTTCTGAAGACCTATGTGCACTTTTGCCTGAGCTTGCGACAGGAAGTTTACGACGGGAAAGAGTTCCCGTTGGACGGTCAAATCTCCAGCTTTGACGATGATTTTAGCCCCGATGCCAGCCGAATTACTTTGTTCACCCCGAAGTGAAATAGCCAGCCAGTTTGTTTTGGGGAAGTTGTTTTTATAGACAACCAGAGCGCCACCTCCGACCTGTCGCACAAACAACTCCGGCATGCCGTCTCGATCGATATCTGCACCAACTACCGTACGGGAATCTCCGCGGTTATCGCTGCCAGACAGATAGGAGATATCTAAGAAAGAGCCGTTGCGATCATTGAGAAAGCACCCGTTTCTTTCATAGGCACTGAGGTTCTCTTTGACGTTTGAAAACTTAAATGGATTACCCACCCAGAACTCGCCATTGTCTTCATCGACATCCCGTAGCTCGGGAACAGAGGCAGTGCAACTAAAAGGCTGTGACACGACAGCCAGCCAGACGCAACGTCAGCCATCCGACTTGTCTTCGGTGACACTTTGGAAGCCTACTGGAGCATAGATTTCCTGATAACCGTCACCGTTTAAGTCGATAGCTCCTGTTCCATAGGCCCAGCCGACATCATTGACTCCTACGTCTCGCCCAATGCGTACGAAGGTACCGTCTCCTTGATTGTGATAGAGTTCGTTACCGGACACGAATTCTTCGAGCTGTGTTTGGATGTCGTGTTCAAAGTCGTCATAGAGACCTGAACGGATATTGCCGACGATACGCTCTCCTGCTTTGGAGTACATATTAGCCAGATAGGGGTCACCAAATCCGTCGTTATCGATATCCGCAACTGTGATACCCATTGAAAATCCGCCATGAGCCCCTGGGAGTTCAGCCAGCGTAAAGGTTCCGTCTCCGTTATTCAGGAAGTAATCGTTTTGTCCGAATTCACAGGCAGTCATATAATCCGGCCAGGAATCACCATTGGCATCGAACCAAACAGCAGAGAACGCTCCGGTGCCTAATCCAATTGTCCCGGATGACTCGGTAACGTTTTCAAATTTGAAATCCCCAAGGTTTCGCCAGAGCCTGTTTTCGGAAGCTCGTTCGCCATCGGTTTCTGCATTTATCCAGCCATGTGCTCCTTCTTTGACAACCACTCCGACTTCCATAAAGTCCAACAGACCGTCTTTGTCAAAATCAACCAGTGTGATACTACCGAGTTGTTTGGCTAAGGGGACGTCAAATTCCTCTTCAGTCAGTTTTCTAAACTTGCTACCTGATTCATTGACGTACATGGCCTGCCCGATGATTAGGTCTTCAAAGGTGTCATTGTTGAAGTCAGCGACAACGGCTACTGGTTCTTTAATGAATCGCTGTAGACCGACTTGCATCGTCTGCTCCTCAAACTTCCCAGTCCCGTCACCTACGTAGAAGAATAATCCATCCAGATCGGTTAACAAGAAGTCTGTATTACCGTCCTGATTGAAGTCATTAGCGAAAATTCCTCCGGTCACGAACGGACGCATCTGCCCTTCGGGGTAATCGTGTTTCCAGTTGTCACGCAGTCCTAAAGTGGTCATGCCTGTTTGGTTGGTAATATCCTGCATCAGGTAGTCGTTGGAGTTTCCGTATTTTCCTTCGTAGGGCGAACAGCTCAGAATGTATTCCTTCAGGTCAGGCGTATCCTCTGAGATAGCTGCAATCCGACAGTTGAATTTGAGGGAAATGAAAGCAACTTTTCCCTGAGCGTTTTTTCCGGATAAGGATAATTTGAAACTTCCCTGCCAGGGTTCGTCGAACTTGCCATGGGATTCCGGCATCATTTGCATGACCTTAAAGCCGGAACGCTCTAGAGTTTGAAATCGTTCACGCAATTCACGAATAGCTGCAACAAATTCCGATTTGTTCAAGCTGTCCTTAGGTGACTCGGAATTCCAATTTTTGAAATATGCAAAGTCGAAATCGCTCTCTGTTCCATTTTCCCAAACAAATAATTGGCCTTCGAAATCCGGGGCAAAGAAGGTACTGAACCGTTCCCATTGTTCTTTTTCAATCGCTTGATTGATCTTAGGAAAAGCCAGGTCTCCTAATACAAATCCACCAAAATGCTCGACGTCCTGCAGGTACTTGGCATCTTCCTCAGAAATTGCCAGGGATTCCATTTGTTCGGGGGGCGAAGAATCCTGAGGGTTGATAATGACTTCCGAATTTGTATTTGATTCGTTACCTGGATCGTCCGAATTACATCCTGAAATTAGGATGCCAAGAAAACAGACTATGAGTAAGCGTGAGGTAGACAAGATTAAAATCGGTGTGAAGGTATGGAAATCTATAATAGGTATATAACATTCAGCCTAATTAGGCCCGAGGAAAATACAATCTATTCTGACAAGCCGAGTTACTTGGAGGAATTACTTGGAGAGGTCGACTCGATTTGAACCAGAGGTGTACTTTCTGTCCAAATGAGTGTAGCCACCATCGACGTAGTGAATTTGTCCGGTTGTATGCAGTGACCGTTGAGAACTGAGGAAGACCACCATGTCAGCAATCTCCTGGCTTGTAGTAAACCGTTGCCCCAAGGGGATAATGTTCTCGATTTGTCTTTTGGCTGCGGATGGATCTTCGGATTGCTCGATGAGTTCGGCGTAAAGCGGAGTCCATGTTTCCGCCGGTACGACGGTGTTTACACGGATATTGTCAGCGGCCAGATCTAAAGCCCATTCACGTGTCAGTCCGTTGATGCCACCTTTGGAAGCGGCGTAACCACTCGTGCCACCCTGCCCAGTTGCAGCGACCTTACTACTGATATTGGTGATCGCTCCTTGCGATTGCTTTAACGCATCTAAGGCATAATGAGCCATTGCATAGTAGTGGATAAGATTTCTTTCTAACGATCCAATAAAGGCTTCGGGACCGTCCGAAAGTGAGATGCCATCATTGACACCGGCATTGTTAACGAGCACATCGATGCGGCCAAAAACATTCAGTGTCTTTTCCACTGCCTGCTTGCAGGCGTCGAGGTTAGTTAGGTCTCCCTGAATAAAAAGACATTGTTGCCCCTGGGCAGCATATTCAGCCTCTAAGGCTTCTCCTTCGGCCGTCGAGCGATTGATATTGGCGACTCTGGCACCTTCTGCCATGAAGGTACGAGTAATGGCTTCGCCAATTCCCTTCGAACCACCGGTAATAAGAACAACTTTACCCTCTAATCCTAGATCCATTTCAATTCCTCTTACTTCGCGTCAATGTCGATCCCTAGATTATCGTTATTGAATTCAAATCCATTTCCGTCAATATCCACAAATATCGGATTGGCAACGGCTGCCGGTTCAAGAACGCCCCAACGATCTCCTTGAACCGGCCCCATCTGCAACCCCTCTCCGAGGGTGGCCACGATAATATGAGTGTCTTCGGTTAATGACAGTTCGAACGTTTCACTAAATCGGGTTACCGAAGTTGCTGGAAACATCTTTGCGTTGTTACGCCGCGTGTAATTCAAATTGGAAGCCGTTCGTCCGTTAAGGAAGATCTGAACGCGATTAATGTCAAACCAGTTTGGACATTGCACACTGATATCCACTTTGACTTTACCACTCAGGCTCACGAGATCATCACCGGGCCAGGCAAAGCCTCGCTTTTCCCCTCGGACTTTTACTTTAAGGAAGGGGCCATTGGTCATAACAATGTTGCCCTGTTTACAAGCCGAGACAATATTTCCGGTTTTGATACGGCCAGGATTATCGGTAGGCGACAGGATATAATTTCGCAGGTATCCGGAATCATGGTTGTTGTAATGGCAGTCAGAATTGACGACTCCAGGAATGCGGTAACCTTTATTCAGTAGCTGCATCCAATAGAACATGACTGGTTCACGGCTCTTGGCGGTTGGTGGTAATTCCTCCGGCACTTGGAATATAGACTGTGGAGGATGCACTTCCATGGTGTCCATATAGTTGAGCATTTCGCGAAAACCCCCGTCCGCTTGATTGTCGCGATCTTTGTCCCGCCAAATCTGCATGAGTGTGGGGTGATCTTCCTGCACAATTTTATTGGCGTCGTTATCCCAACGCTTGAGCTTCTTAATTTGAGTGACAGGATTGTCTTCGATGGTGGGGCCTCCGCCATCCTGAGTTCTGGGTTTATGAATCAGTGGAAATGCGTTTTGGTGATTTACAGGTAGCTCGCGACCGGTCAATTCCATTCCTGGCACTGTCCCCATTAAATGCTCTGCTTTGAGCTGTTTTAGGATCGGACTAAACGAATCGATGCGTTGGTGCTCGGTGGCTGGTGAATACTCGATATTTTCAGCCAGTAGTGTAAGGATTCTTCCAAACTGATCGGTTGTGTTATCACCCGATGGTGAACTGTGCGTGTGGAAATCAGCGCTGATCCATCCGTCTGAGTCGATGACCTGCTTCAGAGAAACATTAAGTTCTGTTGTTTCGCCTTCCTGAATAACGACATCTTGAACGGCGGCATTAAACTCCGGGCCGTGACTGATAAAGACTCGGTAACTACCTGGAAGTAGAGGGTGATCCACTTTACCCCGGGTTGCGTAAAAGAGATTCTCTGCAAAAACCGCGTTTTGCTTCGGAGCAAAGTTGGGTGTGGCGGTATCTTTGAGTCCTTGAAATGAGAGTTTGGCATAGATGGGTCTTCCTTGACCGTCGGTTACCGTGCCTTGTAGGTAGCCTGCCTGATTCAACTCAATACCCAGGTTGAAGGCTTCACGCACATCCAATGCTAATTCTTGGGGCGGGCGACCTGCTGCATTGACGATTGCGGTGTACTTGCCTGGCTCCAGGGAAAATTGACAAAGGCCTTGGGTATTCGTTCGGATGTCTCCAATGGTTTCCTCTCCCTGTTTAATCGTGAGCAAGGCATTTCCAATGACTCCATCCTGATCAAAAGTTTTGAGCGAAACCTTAAATTGTGAGAATTTGTTGAGCGAGTTGAAAATGCTCTTAAGTTCCAGTAGGCTTCCGGCCGGAATTAATTCTCTTAGAAATACCTCATGCTGCTTCGGTTCCAGCTCAAAACCGGAGTTTCCGTCGTTGGCTGGATATTCCAGTATTCGCCCCCCACTACCTGTTCGCTTGATCTCTCGTTCCTGTGTCCAGACTCCGTACGCTTGTCGAAACCACTGATCGTTGGCCCAAAATGAATTCTTGTTTCCGCCTAAAATAAATGGACTGTCCGCTCGGATGGAATCCTGCAGACGGAGCATAATCGTTTCGTCGGAAGTATTTGCATACTGAGTAATAACGCGTAGCGTCTGATCTCCGTCGGCAAGTGAATACACTAAGCGAGCTAGACTTCCGTCCTCATTCTTGAGACTGGTCATATGAATGGCCACGCCCTCACCGTCGTCGACGAGATTGATTGACTCAGGGTTTGTGAATGAGTACTGCTGTGCCGTTGGGTAGAAACAACCGAGCTGGTCGTTGTTGGAGTCGTGGCGTGTTAGATCCAGTACACAGCCACCGACTTCCCGTATCGTCAGGTTGGCATTGCGAGTGGGAGTGGGGTTGGCGATAACAGCCGTCAGGATGTCATTTCGCAAAACATAATCACCATAGATGGCATCCACTTCCTTTCCGGCAGGAATCAGTTCATCCCAGTTTGCCGGAGTGAGTTGATGGACTTCGGCCCCAGTAGCAGGGTGGTACAAAAATAGAGTCGCGATAATGGAGCAGAGCGTTACTATTCGCATATTAAATTTCTTTCAACAGTGGGTGTGTCAATTGTTGCTTTCTTTTGCCAGAGTCCCCGGAGGAATGCGGCTCCAGTAGTTGAGGTTCTTTCGATCGTTTTCCTGTTGTGGTCCAGGTGTACTACGACCATTGGCGAATTGGGTATTCATCAGAGCGTACATCTTTTGGACGATTTCAGGATGCTTTAATGCCAGGTCATGTTGTTCTTCTAAATCATCCTTCAGATTAAATAACTGGACAAAGGGAGCTTCCAATAACTGATCTCTGGTAGGTTGCTTCCCAAATTCATTCACCGCGGCAGCCCAGGCGTCCATCTGTTTGGGGACATTGCCATAGACTCCCACTGCACCGCTGCCTGGGCAAAGACAGAGTTTCCAGTCACCCATTCGGTAAGCCCATCCATGCGTCCCCTGAATTTGAAGATTAGTCCTGATGGCGTCGCCTTGAGGATTACTCAGAAGAGGTAGATAGCTAATGGAATCGACTGCCTGATCGGTTGATAATTCGGAATCAGTAATGTCCGCGACTGTGGCTAACAGATCGTTGAGTCCGATCAGTCGGTCACAAGTTGTTCCTGGTTTGATTTGTTTGGGCCATTTAATCAGGAAGGGGATGCGAGTCCCTCCTTCGTAGACAGAAAACTTGTAGCCGCGGAGTGGACCAGCCGGATAATGTCCTTGGGCTTCGAGTCCTTTGACATTGTCGTAGGTTGCTTTCAGGATATTACCTGCATAGGGAGCAGGGCCATGATCTGAGGTGAAGATGACGATGGTGTTGTGGTCTAAGCCATGTTTTTTCAGAGCATTCAAGGTAGAGACGATGCAATGATCCGTCTCATAGACAAAGTCTCCGTAGACACCAATGTCCGTCTTCCCCTGAAAGTCAGGATGAGGGCTTGTGGGTGTGTGGGGAGAGGTCAGTGCGAAGTAGAGAAAGAAGGGGTTGCCGGACTTCGCCGCTTTAGCATTGCGGGCAATGAACTGATTGACTTCACCCCGGAAGGTTTGCAGCACTTCGTAATCTTCGAATTGTTCTTCGGTGGGACCAACACGGTTAAACGCACTCCAGCCACGTTGTTTGTTGACTCTCCCCAAAAAACTCTGATTACGTAAGTAGACATACGGATACATGTCGAGTGAACCGGGAAGAATGAAACTGTAATCAAATCCATGATCGTTTGGCCCGGCTTTGACCGGCTTGGCATAGTCCACGTTACCGATTGTCTGTGTCTTGCCGTCGGTGGTTACCATCTTTAGCCCGAGGTGCCATTTACCGATATAGCCGGTTTGATATCCAGCATCATTTAATAGATGTGCCAACGTATGATGCCCAGGTGTAAATCGCGGAGCGATAAATCCCCAGGGGCCGCTGCCAGACTGCCCTTCAATGCGCCAAGGATATCGACCGGTCATAATCGCTAGTCGACTAGGGACACAAACCGAGGCAATGGAGTGTGCATCGGTGAATCGCATTCCTTCTTTAGCAAGTTGCGTCATCCCCGGTGTGGGGACTTTACTTCGTTCCAAACCAAAAGGCGCGGCGTCACCATAGCCCAGGTCATCTGCCATGATGTAAATTATGTTAGGTCTGTCAGTGTCGGCTTTAATCGCAGGTGCAATGACAGTCGGCATGGTCAGGCATGTAATAACAGCGATGAATCTCGTATAGGTCATGTTGTCGTCGCGTGGGTCATGAGGAGCTGATTTCGCAAAGTGCTTATCGTTTATCGTACACATTTGATGAGTGACCTATGAAGTATTTGTGAGGTGCGAATACTAAATTCAATCTTCGCCCTCCTATCTTGTAGAATGAAAAATTCAATTTTGTTAACCAACGTTGTTTACAGGAAAGTCCAGACATCATGGCGAAGATTGTAGTAACCGACTACACATTTGAGGACCTTGCTCCAGAACGAGCAATTATCGAGGCTGCAGGGCACGAACTGATTGGTGCAAAATGCGAGACGCAACAGGAACTAGTTGAATTATGTGGCGATGCAGATGTTGTGATCACACAATTCGCTCAGGTGGATTCCACGGTGGTGGAGGCAATGCAATCAGCCAAGGCCATCGTCAGGTATGGCATAGGCTATGACAATGTTGCCTTTGAAGCAGCGGCTCAACGAGGGATTCCTGTTTGCAATATCCCTGATTACTGCATCGATGAAGTCGCGGATCATACTCTGGCTTTTATACTCGGCGTTACCAGAGATGTGCGAGCCAATAATGCATTGATTGCCGAAGGAAGTTGGGGGCTGGCTAATGGTGTTTCCACCATGGTGGCATTGAGCGATCTGACGATCGGTGTCATCGGTTTGGGGCGTATTGGCAGAGAGGTTGTTGCGAGACTACAGCCATTCAAATGCAGAATTTTTGCTGCCGATCCGATCGTCACACAACAACAGGCTCAGGAATTGGGTTGTGAATTGGTATCGCAAGAAGAAGTGTTTGCTCAGGCAGATTTACTAACTCTGCATTGTCCGTCCCTGGAGTCAACCAAGAATATGGTGAATGCTGCATCCCTGTCGACCATGAAGCAGGGAGCCATGATTGTGAATGTTGGCCGTGGAGATTTGATTGATCTGGAGGCCCTTGTCGCGGCACTGGATTCCGGGCAAATCCTTACGGCCGGATTGGACGTTTTCAGTACAGAACCACTGCCAAGCGACCATCCTGTTCGGAATATGAAAAATGTTCTGGTCTCGTCTCATATCGCTTCGGTCAGTCCTAAAGCGATCAAGAAACTCCGGGAGTCGGTAGCTGAAATTGCTCTCGCTGCGATATCAGGCGATGCATTACCTAATGTGGTGAATGGCGTGAATTGAAATGGCCGTTGATATTACACCAATGACGATCGACGTTCCGGATAGTGTCTTGCAGGATTTGCAAACACGTTTGGAAATGACTCGGTTTCCAAATCAGGTTTCGGGTACCGGTTGGGAGCGAGGTGTTGACCTTGATTACATGAATGAGTTGGTGGATTACTGGCTGCATGAATATGACTGGCGTGAACAGGAACGACGCCTAAATGCATTCCAGCATTTCAAGGCAGACGTTGAGGGCCTGGGAATTCACTTCATCAAGCAAGAAGGTAAGGGGCCTAACCCGATGCCGTTGTTCATGATGCACGGTTATCCATGGTCTTTTATTCTGCTGCTTAAAATACTCCCGATGTTGACGGATCCTGAGAGTTTTGGGGGTGATCCGGAAGATGCATTTACGGTCGTGATCCCATCCATTATTGGCTATGGATTTTCGGACTACCCGGATCAACAGGGGTTTGGGTTTCAGCATCATCCTGAAAAGTATGACAAACTCATGACGGAAGGCCTGGGATTTGAGAAATACGGAATTGAAGGGGGTGACTGGGGTGGTTTTATTACGGCGCCTTACGGATTTCATTACCCAGAGAATCTCACCGGTATTCATCTCAATTGTCTATTTCCTCGATTAGGGGATGAACGTCCTGAACAGGATAAAGATCCTGATTTTTTGCGTGGGTTGGGCATGAAGTGGGCACCTATCAAGCCGGAAGATCCGGAAATGCTACAGTACTGGAAAAATGTTGAACAGTATTGGATTGATGAAGGAGCTTATTGTCATCAGCAAATGACACGTCCCCAGACGCTGGCTATGGCCATGGCTGACTCGCCGGTCGGGTTGGCCGCTTGGATTATTGAAAAATGGAGGAACTGGTCGGGGTGGTATGAAGACTTCGAAGAGTTGTTTCCAAGGGACATGCTGATCACAAACGTCATGTTGTATTGGGTGACCAATTCGTTTTGGTCAGCTATTCGGCTTTACAGTGAATCCTATTACAACGGCTGGGAACTTCCTCCCGGACAACGCATTGAAGTTCCTACCGCGGTCGCTGCATACCCCCATGAACTGGCGCCGATCGTACGGAAACGCGCCGAGATGTATTACAACGTCGTGCATTACAACGACTATGATGCTGGTGGCCATTTTGCAATTCATGAACGTGCTGAAGAGATGGCCCGTGACTTACGAGAATTTTTTAGACCCCTTCGAAACTAATAAGACAATGACTTGTGAAAAGGTTGTAGTCATTAGCTTAGATAGATTGTGCTGGAGAGCAGAGTGAATCCTACATTTGATGAATTAAAATCGTATACCCAAACCGTCCTCCAGGCCGTGGATCTATCAGAATCAGATGCAGCAGCGACGGCGGAAGTGTTGGTAACAACCGATGCCATGGGCGTCTTCACCCATGGGACTAAGTTACTTAGCGGTTATGTGCGAAAATTGCAGGGAGGTGGCTATCGAATCAATACTGCTCCGACCATTGAACGTCAGGGCCCAGGGTGGGCGATTGTTAATGGAGAGTCTGCGTTGGGGCAGGTTGGTAGTCAGTTTTGTATAGAACTGGCAATGGAAAAGGCCGCCAATGTAGGAGTTGCTTACATTGGCTTGAAGAATACCGGACATATTGGAGCGGCCGGATATTACACACAAAAGGCTGCGCGTCAGGGTTTTATCGCAATGGTCACTGGTAACGACATTCCCAGCGTGGCTGCTCCTGGCTCGAAAGGACCGGTTCTGGGAAGTAATCCAATTGCTTATGGTGTTCCCGTTCCTGGTCGAGATCCGATTAATCTGGATATTGCCACAGCGGCTGTGGCTGGCGGTAAAGTATACGCGGCGCATCAACGCGGCGAAGTGATTCCCGAGAACTGGTTAATTGATGCAAATGGGAAGCCAACTTCAGATGGTAGCCTCTACCCGGCTAACGCTTCATTGGCTCCGATGGCAGGTCACAAAGGGTACGGCTTTGGCTTATGGTGCGAGATTCTATCCGGAGCCTTGCCTGGCGGTCACATGACCTGGGATGTAGGTAGTTGGATGTTTGATCCGACTGATACACCGTCCTATCACAACGCAGGCTTTATTGTCATGGACACCAAAGTCATTGCCGAACAAGACGATTATGCCCAGCGGATGAACAAGCTGATTGATGAAATTCACGCGGTCGAGACTGCCGAGGGCGTGGCAAAGGTGCTCCTTCCCGGGGAACGCGAATGGGCCAATGTTTCTAAAAGTCAGGAAACTGGGATCGATCTTCCGGCCGATGTTCGCGTGAAACTGACCGAAACACTGGCTTTGGTATCAGAGGTTCCGACATGGCTGGCATGAGCCATATCGGTATGATTTCCCGCATGCAGTATTAGAAACTGCTATTCTGAAGTGATGTAATTGATGGAATGACAGCGAGATTAGAGAAATGCACATAAGACACTGGTTGGCGGCATGCTTGGTTTTACTTGGGACTCACTCGGTACAGGCACAGTCTAAGTTTATTGACTGTTCCCTGTTGGTCGCGCCGGATTACCCAGCGACCTGGCCTACCGCTCCTTTTCCGCGGTTTCAGATCATTCACCAACGGACAATTGGCCTTGATAGTGCCTATAACGTGGATGCGCTTGTCATCGATGGCAATACTGGTACGCAGCTAGATGTTCCGCCACATTCAGTGGCCAGACCAGATCTTAAACGTCCGAAGTCAGGTCCTTTTGGCTTAGCTTACACCGATAAAATTGAACCATGGCAGTTTGGTGGTGAAGCCTGTGTGATAGATGTCCGGGACTTACTAAATCAGGCTCCCAATGGAATTAGTCCGCTGGTAAATCGTGAACATGTTCAGCGATTTGAACAGCAGCATCGTCAATTGCGTTTTGGAGATGTTGCGTTATTTCGTAGTGACTATACCGACCGCTACTATCGCCCTTACCCAGTTGGGCATCGATTTATCTCTGAAGTTCTGGATGGTAACGCACCGGGATACCCGGATCCCGATCCGGATTGCATGGAGTTTTTAGCGACCAGAAATGTCATGACACTAGGGACAGACAGTGCCAGTATGGGGCCGTTGCCGAACTTAGCGGAGCCGACGCATTATGCAGGACTTAAGTATGGAATGATTTGGACCGAAAGTGCTACTAACCTGGGCCAGCTTCCTCCTACCGGTTCCTTCTATATCTTGCTTCATCCAAGGCATAAAGATGGAGCGTATGCTGAGGGACGAGCATTTGCAGTTGTTGGTGGTGACCTTCCGGCAAGATTGATCGATTCAGCAAAGAACAAACGGGCAATCGACTTGTCTCCTACTTTGGCTCAGGGTTATCCATTGACCGCTCCAGGCTTCTCCACGGGTCTGCATCGTCAACCGTATCTGGATGTGAATTTCTTGTATTCAGAATATTTAGATATGTGGCATCACACTCACATGATGGACAGTATGGCCGGCACAAATCTGGTACCGCCGTCTTATGCGTTACCTAAACCAGGTACCAAAGTTCAGTATGCTCCTGAAATTCGCGGTTGGTTGGAAGAGTATGAACGTCAGTATGGAAAGCGAGGATTCAGTGACCTGACAACAGAAAAGGTTCCATTGGATTGGACTAGTGGTGAAGCACGCGTAGTCAACGTTCGTGAGTTGGTGGGTTCAACGAAGAAAAAGAGCTGGCCGAATTCTCCAGAAATTACGGTAGACCACATTAAACAGTTCGAAGCCAAAAATGGTGAACTCTCAGCGGGAGATGTCGTTATTTTCGAGACGGGGCATGTGGATAAATATTTCAAACCGGCGCCCGCTGATACAGGTGTTTGGATTGATCCGATCAAGGGGGATTCTGAAGGCTGGCCAGCGCCCGGGCCGGCAGCGATTGTCTACTTGAAAAGCAAAGGCATTCGTTGTGTCGCGACAGATGCTCCGGATTTAGGTGGAGTCAATGAAAAGCGAGCGTTAATGACCTACTGGGCTTTGGGAAGTCATGAAATGGTCGGCGTTGAGTTTTTAAATAACGTGCACAAGATTCCGGCAGGAGGATATTTCCTATTTGCTGCGATTAAGATTCGGGATTGTCATGGTGGGCCGGGACGAGCCATCGTCCTTCACTAGAATCAACCTTTACTAAAATAGATCTTGATTGGAAAACAGCTACCCAACTATGTCGCAAGCTAACTCTCCTCACGACTCCACTCTGCCTAAGACAGCTCTACCTACCTGGTCTTATGGGGAATTAACTGAGCCTAAGCGTTTAGGATGGAGCAATATAAAGGGTTTTATTGGCCCCGGTATTGTCATGTGTGGCATACAAATCGGTGGCGGAGAGTGGCTGTTGGGTCCGGAGATTACGGCCAAGTATGGCGGTAGTCTGATGTGGATTGCTACGATCGCCATCATTTGCCAGGTCTTCTATAACATGGAATGTGGTCGGTATGCACTCTATACCGGAGAACCGGTATTCACTGGGTTTATGAGAAATAAGCCAGGCCCCAGTTTTTGGATTGGGACATTTGCGTTATTCAATATCGGAGCTTTGATCCCTGCACTTTCCACGACCGCGGCTGCTGTGGTCGTCGCATTGTTTATCGGGGAGGTGCCAGGTAAGGAATACAATACGACATTATTACTGCTGTCCTATGCGTTGTTTGGATTGGTCGCCTTACCCGTACTGATCGGGGGGAAAATCTATAACACGTTAGAGAAGATCATGACACTCAAAGTGTTTGTGGTGTTGATCTTCTGCCTAATTGTTGGCGTTGTGTTTGTTTCGGCATCTAACTGGGGACGAGTGTTCTCCGGATTCCTGGCATTTGGAAATGTGCCGGTTGAACGCGCGGAAGATGTGAATGAAAACGGAGTTCTGGATCCTGGGGAAGATTGGGATGGAGACGGTCATCTGGACATTTTGGAAACTCGGTTTTCGTTAGACGAAATTTATCCAAACGGAGTTGCTTACCAATCATATGACAGCGATGGGGATGGCCGTTATGACATGATCATTAGCCCTTCTGAGGAAGGAGAAATTGAATTAGAGGGAGATTCGTCGCGTTACGAGATGCTCAAGACATTGGCATTTGAGCCGGAAGGGGAAAAGCAACGTCAAATCCTTTATCAGTTAGAACACAAACAGACAGCCGACGGCGCTCAATTGTATTTGACCATGCCGCACGATTCTAATGCTCACTATCGACTTCATCTGACATCTGGCAAGAGTAGTAAGCACCTCTCATATATTGACGCGGATAATGATGGGCATTGGGATGGTGACAACGTTGATAATATTTTGACTTCACTCATCCAGGGTAAGGGTTTGCCTTTAATTACTCTTGCCAATATCGCCGTCCTGGGAGCCTTTGCCGGATATGCAGGTGGTGGAGGGTTGAGTAATTCGACCTATAGTAACTTCGTTCGCGATAAAGGCTGGGGAATGGGGTCGCAGGTGGGTGCCATTCCAAGTGTGGTCGGTGGGCGAGGAGTTTCGCTCAGCCACATTGGAAAAGTGTTTAAGATCAATGCCGAAAATCTGGCTCGCTGGCGTGGTTGGTGGCGATATATTTTGACCGACCAGTTAATGATTTGGGGCCCCGGATGTTTCATGGGGATGGCATTGCCCGGATTAATCTCTATTGAGTTTTCACAGTATTCAGAATTCTTTTCAGATACAGAAGGCCTGTCTTGGGCTCAGGCATTAATTACGGCAGATGGCCTGAAGAACGCTCCAAACTTATACGGACTCAATCAGCTGTTTTGGGTACTGACCGTCCTTGTAGGGCTGATGGTATTACTGCCTAGCCAGATGTCAATCATTGATGATGTCTGCCGACGTTGGACTGATATTATTTGGTCGGGAGTGTCAGGTGTGCGGGAGAAGATGTCCGGGGATCAGGTCGGAAAAATCTACTATCGCATTATGATCGCTTACATTGTCTGGTCGCTCATTATGCAAACGGTGTTCCTGTATTTTTCAGATGCCAAAGGGATGGTACTGACTGTGGCGAACACCAATAACCTAGGACTCGGACTGACAGCGATTCTTGTGTTAATGAATAACCATCGATTTCTTCCTAAGGAAATCCGACCGGGTTGGATTCACTCTTTAGGAGTAGCCGGATGTGCGGTTTTCTATTTGGGAATGACAGCATTGGTATTTGCCAGGACACCTGAAGTTCTGTGGTTTTTCGCACTCTTTGGCGTGTGGGTTCTGATTTGGTGGTGTTTTCTAAAGAAGAAGCCAACCTTAAATAACGAGGTATAGAAAGAAGTAAGCAATGAGTTCGATGTTTGATTTAACGGGTCGGGTTTCCTTGGTTTCCGGAGCGGCGAGTGGTATGGGAAAGGCTGTGGCTATGGCTGTTGCTGAAGCTGGATCTGATGTTGTGCTGGCGGATATCAACGAAGCCGGGGCAGAGGCCACCGCTCAGGAAATGGCGGCGTTGGGCCGACGGGCATTACCGGTCGTCTGTGATATATCCTCACCGGACGCAATCCGCGCCATGTTCGCTAAGATTGATGAAACGTTTGGGCAAATTGATTTTGTTGCCAATATTGCAGGAGAAGCGGTGCGTAAGAAACCGGAAGTGATTGAACTCGAAGAAGTCGAGTGGACCTGGCGAAATATCGTCTATGGCCGTTTTTGTATTTGCCAGGAAGCTGGTCGACGCATGCTAAAGCAGGGCCGCGGTAGTATCATCAATCTGGGATCGCTGGCAAGTATCACGGCTTTGGGGCGTGGGCATATCGCTTATAGCATGGCTATGGGCGCGGTGGTGCAGATGACCCGCGAATTGAGTACGGAATGGAGTGGTCGCGGAGTACGGGTTAATTCTGTTTTGCCGGCTCAGGTATTGAATCCCGGGTTGCAGGAACGCATTGATGCCGACCCTCGAATCAAAGATCGCTTTTTAAGCGGGATTCCCACCGGACGATTTGGAAGCTCTGACGATATCAAAGGATTGGCTGTATTCCTGGCATCCGATGCGTCGTCCTGGATTACCGGAACCTTGATTCCAATGGATGGTGGTAATCTGGCGATGAACGCCGGCGGAAGTGTGGGTACAGAAGTTTTTGCAGAATAACAAGAAAAGAAATAAGCAAATGGCGACGACATCAGTTGGAATCGACAAGGAAACAGGACTTTCACTCTACCGCACCATGCAGGTGATCCGGCAATGTGAAGAGCGGCTTGCTAAGTCACATCAGCAGGGCCTGGTGCATGGTGCCTGTCACACATATGTGGGTGAAGAGGCTATTGCGACCGGAGTATTTGCTCATCTTCGTTTGGAAGACGTTGTTTTTAGTACGCATCGAGGTCACGGACACGCTCTGGCTAAAGGGCTGCATCCTCAGGAGTTGATCGCCGAACTCTATGGTCGTGAGGATGGTTGCAGTGGTGGACGTGGTGGCAGTATGCACTTGTTCAAGCCCGAAATTGGAATGATGGGAACCAGTGGGATTGTTGGCCCATGTATTCTTCATGCATCCGGTGGGGGGTACACCTTTAAGATTCAAGGTAAAGACAATGTCTCAGTTGCCTGCTTTGGAGACGGAGCGGTTAACAATGGCGCATTTCACGAAGGCCTGAATATGGCAAGCATTTGGAATTTGCCATGTATCTTTGTCTGTGAGAACAACCAGTTTGCTACAGAAGTTGCGTTCGATTATTCCAGCGGTATTCCTGATGTTGGCCGAAGGGCAGCCAATTATGGAATCCCGGGCTTTGAAGTGGATGGGAATGACGTTTTAGAAATCTACCGTATTGCGGGAGAAGCGGTGGAACGTGCTCGTAACGGAGAAGGCCCAACGCTGATTGAATGTAAAACCTATCGTACACGAGCTCATGCTGAGGGGATGGGAGACTTTACTTATCGGACACGTGAAGATGTGGAAGAGTGGAAACAGCGTTGTCCCATTGAGCGACTCGCAGAACGACTCGTCGAAGTAGGTCTTGTATCTAAAGACGAATTGAAAGCAATTGAAGCAGAGGTTGAATCGCTCATTGCCGAGTCTCATTCCAATGCCGAATCGAGTCCCTATCCGGATGGCACGACAGCTACTGCACACGTCTATGATGAATCGGCAACGCCCGTTGCTGCGGATATCGATCCCGGAGATCGTATGCAGACGTTTGTCGGTGGGACCCACGAAGCATTAGACGCTGCGATGGAAGAAGATCCTAATATCTGGGTCATGGGCGAAGGAATTGGGGAACGAGGTGGTAACTTTATGACCACGATTGGGCTCTACGAAAAGTATGGAGCCGATCGACTCTGTGATTCCCCGATCTGTGAACGAGGGTTTGTTGGCCTGAGTTGTGGCGCCGCCATGACTGGCACGCGTCCGGTTATCGACTTCATGTTCATTGACTTCATCAATGATGCATTCGGAGAGATGATTAATCAGATTGCCAAAATGCAATACATGAGTAGTGGGCGAATCAAGATGCCTGTGTTGTTACGAGGCTGCGGTGGAATTGGACATTCAGCTGCCACTCATCATTCAGGTATTTATCACTCGATCTATGCTCATATTCCTGGACTTCGAGTCGTCACGCCGGCTACTCCTTACGATGCAAAAGGGCTGTTTGCTCATGCGTTACGCTCAACGGATCCGGTACTGTTTCTGGAGCATCGTGAACTGATGGCGATTAAGGGCCCGGTACCTGAATCACATTATGAAATTCCATTTGGGAAGGCGCGAGTCCATCGGGAAGGTACCGATTTAACTGTCGTGGCCGTGGCCTTGATGGTGCATCACGCACTGCAAGCTGCCGAACAGCTAGCTGCCGAAGGCATTTCAGTGGAAGTCGTTGATCCCCGGACAGTCTCGCCGTTGGACACGGAAACCATTTGCGAGTCAGTTGCCAAAACAGGACGCCTGTTGGTTGTCGATGAATCTTTTCAGCCCTGTAGTATTGCCTCTGAAATTGCTGCATCGATCGCAGACGCTGGCTTTGATGATTTAGACGCCCCAATCAAGCGGTTAAGCGGGGCCTTTACTCCGACGCCGTACTCTCCAACTTTGGAGGAGGCTGTCGTACCTAACATCGAATCGGTTGTGGCTGCGATTCGAGAGTTGTTAGCAGAGTAGATGGAACGGGAAGCAGGCGAGGGGAAGGAAAGAAAACAATGGCAATAGAAATCGTAGTGCCGCGACTGGGCTGGTCGATGGATGAAGGGACATTTGTCGAATGGCTTAAGGCGGATGGTGAATCGGTGCAGGCAGGCGATATGTTATTTGTGCTCGAAGGAGAGAAAGCTGCCCAAGAAGTCGAGTCCTTTGATTCAGGGATTTTGCATATACCCGCGAAAGCACCTCAGTCTGGCGAAACCGTGTTGGTCAGCCAAGTGCTGGGGTTTCTCCTCGCCGAAGGCGAAGAGCCCCCGGAATTCACTCCGACAGTTGCTCAGAAGGAGACAGTGGCAACACCAGCGGATTCAGAAAGTGTACGTGATTTAGTCAATGTGTCCGCGGAAAGTGGAGTTGCTGGCGTTGATAGTAAACGGGGCAAACGTAATATTGCCTCGCCCCGAGCCAGGCGTCTTGCCAGCCAAAATGGAATTTCTCTTGCAGGTATTAGGGGCTCTGGAAAAAATGGTCGAATCCGTGAACGAGATGTGCTTGCAGCGATGGAGAATGGAGTTGCTCAAACTGGAGATTCACGCCAGCTTCTGCAAGCTGATTTCATACTTCCAACACAGGCGGGGCAAGTTCAGCCTCTAACCAATGTCCGGCGGATTACCGCTGAGCGGATGCGTGCCAGTGTAGTTCAGACAGTACCGGTTACATTACATAAGAAATTCAACGCCGGTGGGTTGATTGCCTATCGTGATAGGTTGAAAGGCTCCGATTTAACACCATCCTATAACGACATCATTATGAAACTGGCCGCCATGTTACTGCGTGAGTGCCCTGAGTTGAATGCGTGCTGGACTCCAGATGGAGTGTACGTCTATGACGATGTAAATATTGCGTTTGCCGTCGATACGGATTATGGTCTGCTCGCTCCGGTAGTTCAGCAGGTTGATCGTTTACTTCTCGACGATATTGCGGAGTATACCTCGGAATTAATCAGTGCAGCCAGAGAAGGAAATCTTGGCGAAGAACAGCTCAAGGGAGGTACCTTTACCATCTCCAGTTTGGGGACGCTTGGAATCGACCAATTTACGCCGGTGATAAATTTGCCCCAAGCGGGAATTCTGGGGATTGGACGGATTTTAGAGGAGCCTATAGTGGAAAATGGACAGTTGGTGAGTGGCTATACCATGTCGTTGAGCCTTACGTTTGATCATCAGGTGTTGGATGGGGCGCCTGCCGCGAGATGGCTACAGAAACTAGCCCAGCAGTTAACGAATCCAAACGATTTTATTTCCTGAACTATTTTCTGAACAAGGGGCCATGATGATGAACACAGAACAACTTGTATCTCAGGCTAAGTCGATTCAACCTTGGATAGTGGGATTACGTCGACAACTCCATCAGCATCCGGAATTGATGTACGAAGAGTTTGAAACCAGTAAACTCGTGCAGTCCACTTTAGATGAACTAGAGATTGAATACCAGAAAGATATCGCGGTGACCGGTGTGTTGGGAACCATCGGCAATGGTGAAGGGCCTTGTGTCGCTTTGCGGGCAGATATGGATGCGCTACCCATTCATGAAGAAGCAGATGTTGAGTTTCGGAGTGAAATTGATGGCAAGATGCATGCCTGCGGGCATGATTGCCACACGGCAATGTTATTGGGGGCTGCTCGTCTCCTGAAAGAGAATGAAGACCTGATTCAAGGAACGGTCAAACTGATTTTTCAACCGGCTGAAGAAGGCGGCGCCGGTGGTGAAAAGATGAGTGAAGAAGGTGTTCTGGAGAATCCACAGGTTGAACGAATATTTGGTTTGCACGTCTCAGCGGAATTGCCTACGGGAATGTTAGCCGCTCGGGCAGGAACTTTAATGGCTGCCGCCGGCTCTTTGAAGATCATTGTGAAAGGTAAAGGGGGTCACGCGGCGATGCCGCATCTGGCGATTGACCCGGTCACCACGGCAGCCAAGATTGTGGTCGAATTACAGACGATTATTTCCCGTGAATTGGATCCACTAGAGTCCGGGGTAATCAGTGTGACGATGATTCATGGTGGTGAAGCCTATAATGTCATTCCGCCGTCGATCGAAATTCAGGGAACGATTCGCTCTTTAACGCTGGATGGACTGAAGCATCTTCAGACCAGAGTTAGTGAAATTGCAATGGCTATTGCCCAGGCAAATCGCTGCGAAGCCGATATTAGTTTTCCTGGACACGACTATCCACCTACCTTGAATGATGAAGTCTGCTGGGAAGCCGGCAAAGAATCGGTAGAGCAAGTGTTAGGCGTTGGAAAGGTCTTGGAAATGCCACCAGTAATGGGAGGCGAGGACTTTGCTTATTACACACAACGCGTACCTGGCTGTTTTGCATTCCTAGGAATTGGGAATCCGGATGTGGGAGCCACTTACAGCGTGCATCATCCAAAATTCAAAGTGGATGAAGATGCATTGCCGTATGGAGCAGCGATTCATGTGAACTGCGCATTGAATTCATTGAACGACTTGCGATAGCACCTGTTTAGATATTCTTTGGGATTCACGCGGTTGCAGATACTAGCCCTGCATGTAGCTTCCAAGTACATTTAACAATTCAGGCTTTTCACCAAAAAACCAATGCTATCCACCTATGGATAGACAGATTTCTTTACGCATAAAGGCGACAAACAATGAGGCGAATGTTTTCGGTATTCAGTGTTGTTTTGACTCTGGTTTTCTTCGCACCATCACTTCAGGCTCAAGTGGATCTGAAAAAGGGGGACCGTATTGTCTTTATTGGTAGCAACACTGCCGAGCGATTTCAGTACTTCGGGTATTGGGAAGCTCTTTTGCAATCGCAGTTCAAAGACCTGAACCTGTCTGTTCGCAACCAGGGATTCAATGGTGACGAAGTTCGTTTTCGACCACGTTCATTGGATTTTGGGACGCCGGATGATCATTTGAATCGTGCCAAAGCAGATGTCATTTTTGCCTTCTTCGGATTTAGTGAATCGTTCCGTGGTGAATCGGGACTGGAGACGTTTACAAAGGAACTGGATCAGTTTTTGAAACATACACTGGCTCAGAATTATAGCGGCAAGGGTAATGCCCGAGTCGTTTTGATTTCTCCGATGTCCTTTGAAAACACTGGGGATCCCAATTTGCCGATCGGAAAAAGGCAAAATGCTGATTTCGCAACGTATGCACAAGCCATGGCAAATGCCGCCAAGCAACATCAAATTCCGTTTATTGATTTGTTCTCCTTGTCACAGAAACTATATGCAGCTAGTGATGCCCCGTACACTTTCAACGGAGTGCACCTAAGTGATTCAGGTTACAAGCGATTCGCACCGCATTTCATGACGGCTCTTTTCGGTGTTGATTCTAAATGGAATGACGTAGCAGAAGCAGTGCTTCCCGAAGTGATGGAAAAGAACTTCAATTACTTCCACAACTATCGAGCGGTCAATGGTTATTACATTTATGGAGGCCGCTCACGGCGTGACCATGGAAATCCGCCTTATACCGATGCCTACGTGATTGAAAACGAGCGAGCCAAGCTTGATGAAATGGCGGCAGTGGTTGACAAGCGAATTTGGGCCGTTGCCAATGGCAAGGATGTCCCGGCGGAATATGACTATTCAGAAACACGAAAACTCTATGACGTTCCAACGAACTTCAAAACTCCGATAACGATTCTCCCGCCGGAAGCTGCCAAGAAGACGTTCACCATCGCTGAAGGTTATGAAGTTAATCTCTTCGCCAGTGAAGTGGAGTTTCCGGAACTTAAGAATCCAGTGCAATTCACCTTCGACACACAAGGTAGGCTGTGGGTGGCAACGATGCCTAGCTACCCGCAATACCTTCCACCTCATAAACCAAGTGACAAATTGTTGGTCTTTACCGATGAAGACGGTGATGGCAAAGCAGACAAAATGGAGACGTTTGCCGATGACCTTCATCTTCCCACCGGGTTTGAATTAGGGGATGGTGGCGTCTATGTTGCTCAAGAGCCAAACCTCGTCTTCCTGAAAGATACGAATGGAGATGGGAAGGCTGATCTTAAGAAAATCCTGCTGGGTGGATTCGATTCAGGAGACTCACATCATGCCATCGGTGCGTTCACCTGGGGGCCTGGTGGGGGAATCTATATGCACGAAGGTACGTTTCATGTCACGCAAGTCGAGACTCCTCGTGGGACGGTTCGCAACGCGCATGGTGGGGTGTACCGATTTGATCCTACCAATCAGGAATTCAATACTCACGTACACTACAACTTTGCCAATCCCTGGGGGCATGCCTTTAATAAGTGGGGGCAGAACTTTGTCGCAGATGCATCGGGCGGAGCCAATTACTTTGCTGCTCCGTTTTCCATCCGAGCTCCGGAGTATTATGGAGAGGACGACTTTGGTCCATTTAAATTCCAGTACACAGAACGTATGAATCAGTTTCTAAAGAAACGTGTACGACCAACCTCGGGCTGTGAATTTGTATCCAGTCGTCATTTTCCACCGGAAGCGCAAGGCAACTTCTTGCTGAACAATGTAATCGGTTTCCAAGGGATTCTACAGCACACGGTGAAAGAAGTTGGTTCAGGATATGAAGCAACGGAAATCGAACCCATTCTGTACTCTTCCGATCAGAACTTCCGGCCTGTGGATATCCAGTTTGGTCCGGACGGAGCTTTGTATATCGTTGACTGGTTTAATCCGCTCGTGGGCCACATGCAACACAGTTTGCGTGACCCCAATCGAGACCATTCACACGGTCGTATTTGGCGCATTACCTACCCTTCACGTCCTTTGGTAAAACGACCTCATATTGAAGATCAGGATATTGCCGGATTGTTGGAGATGCTTCGTACCTATGAAGATCGCACTCGTTATCGAGTTCGTCTTAAATTGCGTGAATTCCCAACCTCTGATGTCACAGCAGCCCTCGAAACCTGGGTCGCCGGCCTTGATCAGGATGATGCTCAATATGAGCACTTGTTGTTGGAAGCTTTGTGGGTTTGCCAGCACCATAACGTGTCAGACGGTATCGGCCTGAAACTATTACAACGGGTCGCGGCTTCCCCTGACTACAATGCCCGCGCAGCAGCCATTCGAGTTATCAGCTACTGGCGGCATAAAGTTCCCGGCGTTTTTGGTATGCTACGTACAGCAGTTGAAGATGAGCATTCACGAGTGCGTTTGGAAGCCATTAGAGCTTGTAGCTATTTCCACGAAAGTGAAGCAGCTGAAGTTGCACTGCTCGCATTGAATCATGAAGTTGATTACTACGTAGACTTTACTCTGAGGCACACGATTCGCCGGCTCGAACCTGTTTGGAAAGAAGCCGTTGGATCGGGCAAGGAATTTGCTGCAGGTAATGCCAAAGCCATCGAATACATCATTGATCGGGTGGCCACGACAGATCTCATCAACATGACTCGCAGTGAACCGGTTTATCAAGCTATCCTGAAACGCCCAGGCATCGTACATCAATATCGGCACGAAGCTTTGATGGGGATTGCGAAAATCAATCAGACGAATATGGTGTCCGAATTGGTGAATACCGTGCGACAGCTTGATGCGTCCACCGCAGATGCGGCAGAGCAGGTGCTGACAGAATATGTGCATATGTTCCGGATGACAGATCCAGCGATGCTCAAAATGAAGCGCGCAGAAATCGCTCAGTTACACCGAGCAGGTAAGCGTGCAGTGACCCGCCGATTAGCGACAGCCGCGTTGATTGCTGCTGATGGTTCTGCTGAAAAGATTTGGACTCAATCGCTTGGTAATGCTGCTCGGTTTGGGACGGTCCTCGATACCATTCCTTTAATTGCCAGTGACGAGGTTCGTGAGTCTCTTTATGAACGAGTGTTGGAAACGGTTTCTGAACTGCCTGAGCCATTAGCAACTCAGATTGGCGAGTCCAAAGGAGCGTTAGGTCGATTTGTTCGAATTGAAATTCCAGGAAAGCAACGTGTATTGACCCTCTCTGAAGTCCAGGTCATGAGCGAGGGCCAAAACATTGCGTTGAAAAAGAAGGCCTCTCAATCGTCAACAGATTTCGGTGGTGCTGCATCTCGGGCTGTCGATGGTAACACCAGTGGCCAGTATGGCAGTAACTCCCTGACTCACACTTCGTCTCAAACCAACCCATTCTGGGAAGTTGACTTGGGGCAGGAATTTCCTATCGATAGTGTTGTGATTTGGAACCGAACTGAAAACAACGGTGAGTATGTGAGCCGACTCAATGGCTTTACTTTGGTTGTTCTTGATGGCAATCGTAAGCCTGTCTTCCGTTTGGCGGGCAATAAGGGGCCTAATCCAAGTATGGCGATCAGTGCGAATGGTGCTAAGCCAACCGTTCAATTAACACGTTCTGCCATCAATGCCGTGAGCTACATCGCAGGTCATGACAAAGAGATCTTCGACGTACTCGCCCCGCTGGTTGCTAAAGGTGCTTATAGGAATGCTGCCGTTACATCGATCGGTAGATTAGACGGTACAGCCTTGCCAAAAGAAGGCGTGGTTCAGGTACTGGATCAGTTAATTCGTTACATCGAATCCGTTCCTGCTAAAAGCCGAACGGAAACTCAAGTGATGGATGCGATTCAATTAGGCAAAGATCTATCCGGGCAACTTGGTAAGGAAGCTGCAATTGCGATCCGTCGGAAACTGGCTGACCTGGCAGTAGATGTTATTGTGATTCGTCCTGTTCCCCACCGCATGATTTACGATCGCCCACATATTTATGTGCAAGCGGGAAAACCTGTCGAAATCGTGTTTGAAAACGTTGATATTATGCCACACAATCTCTTGGTTACCGTTCCGGGTGCTCGCGAAGAAGTAGGTATTCTGGCCGAAAAACTGGGAGCTACACCTGAAGGACTCGCCAAAGAATTTGTACCAGACAGCGATAAAGTTTTGTTTTCAACAGGTATGCTTCAGGCAGGACAACAACAACGATTACAGATTACTGCTCCGTCTGAAGTGGGTGAATATTCTTACGTTTGTACTTTCCCAGGACACTGGCGAACGATGTATGGAACAATGCATGTTGTCGCCGACATTAGCGATATCCCACTGCAACCTACCGCTCCAGCGATAACGCATGGGGAGTTACCTCAGCGACAATTCGTACGGGAATGGTCAACACAGGATATTCTTAATGCGGTGAATGACTTGGAATCGGGCCGGGATTTCCAAAGCGGTCGTAAATTGTTCACAGAGGTGTCATGTGTTGCATGCCATGCAATGAAGGGCACTGGAGGAAAGCTTGCTCCTGATCTCTTCGCGTTGCAGGCTAAATTGGCAGATCAAAAGACGGATGTCGCTAAAATCGTCGAATCATTGACTGAACCTTCGAAGGAAATCGAAGAGAAGTATCGAACGCAAATTATTGCCACACTTGGTGGGAAACTCTATTCGGGTGTGATCGTTGAAGAAAACGACAAAGTCCTGAAGCTTTCAGACAATCCACTGAAAGAAGATGCGGGTGTGATTGAAATTACCAAAGATGATATTGATGAACGGGATGAATCGAAGGTCTCCATCATGCCTAAAGGCTTATTGAACACGATGACTAAAGATGAGATTCTTGATCTGTTGGCCTATATCATCAGTGGCGCTAATCCGGAGCACCCGGCCTTCCGTAAATAGGTCTATTAATCAGCCTTTGCTATTCCAACGTTCCTATCGATTTAGGTAGGTCGGAGTGGCAGAGAAGAAGTACTGCCTGCAGTACATATCGATTTCCTGCACTCCCCGTAGCACTTGACTGCTACGTTGGCCGGTAAAGCGATCAGCAATTCCCAAGAGATGGATTTCGATTCCATCTCCTAGTTGGTACTTATGTGCAATGTGGCGGGCAACGGCCAGTTGAAATCGATCTTGTGGGTATATCGGAACATTTAATTCATCCAGTGACCAGCGTCGCATATCGAATGTCCGGAAAGGTGAATCGCCAAATTGTGGAATCATGTACGGCTCCAATTCATCAATCACTCTTACGTTGTATAGGGGAATGTTGACGATGACTCGACTCGTCCGTGGTGAATAGAGCCCCCAGGCTAGCCAGTGATCGTATTTTCCAAGTGGCTCAGTGATAGGCAATACTGAAGTGGACAGCACCAAGATTGCTACAATCTGGCTGCGAACGGAACGGTCAGAACGATCTGTAGACATTCGTGCAGGTTTCTGATTTGCCCGGAAGAGCAAGGGGATCAGAATCACGAACAAGCAATTCCAAATGACTACTCCCGGTTTGTGATTTAATCCCAGAGGGCTCAGGATAAGCATAATGCTCGTATGCAATATGATGGCGGCAGGAATACCAACTCGTCGAGTCTTAGAGTTACAAAGAAGAACACCAACGAGTAATTCAAAGGCCGGAAAAATCAGGGTGGCCTTTGCTGTCAGCCCAGCATCCCATTGAGTGCTGTCCATGCCAATCAACGAGGTAGCGGCTTGCAGAAATTGTTGACCAACTGTGTACATGAATTGATAGTCGAACTTTCCGGCTGCGGAAAAGACGTAGATACTGATTGTAAGAATCCGTAGTAATTTAGTCCCTCGTTTCCTCGAGCAGGCCATAAAGACCATAGCCCCTAATAGCAGATGGAATGCCCAGGGTTGTAGACGATGCTGATTGACCAAGAGTGAACAAGTTAAACTGATGAACATCAGGCACCAGACAGTAGCATTCGGTTTGGCTAGCAGCCACAGGAGCGCCAGTACAATGGCGCCGAGTGTCAAATAATGTACGCCATCGGTCTGGAAAATACTGGCTGCGAAAGGTCTTAGCAGAGGGACATGGGGAAACGTGCTTTCCGGAAACCAGAGCTTGTAGGTGGCACCAAATAACGCCAGTCCAAACAAAGCCCAGACTCGTTGAAGTAGTAGCCAGGAATTGGAAGAGTCTGAATGGTCGGCCACTATTTACGAATTACCTTCTTAATCGCATCTCGTATTTTCTTCTCGCTTCCTGGTCCAACCCAGAGCCAGGAATCCTTGAAGTCTTCGGCGAATGTAGCATCGGTCGGTAAATATCCTGTCCAGGCATCACCGTAAGCAATGCACATCAAGAAGTTTTCACCAGCATACTCCTGAGCAAGGAGTTGATAACCGATAAAAGTCTCACCGGGGAAAAGTACGATTTGAGCCTGCCCTAAATCGACACAAGGGAAATCGAGTGGGTGATCGCCTTCGACTCGATTACGACTTGCTAGCCCCATAGCTGCCAGAATGCGCTTTTCCGTCGTTAAGGATTGACTATAGAGATCTGCAGTCAACTGCATGCGAGTAAGGTGTGCACCTTCGTGGAACGGTAAAGACAGTTTGGCATTTCGCAATTCGATTTGGTTTAGTGGATACCGAATCGTGTTTTTAGAAGCAGCTGCCATGGCCTTGTATAGGCGATCAATCAACTCCTGACGATGGTCTTCACTGCCATCGTTGTATTTTCCTGCAGTCACATCCCCACCACACCCAGGTACAAATATCTGACGGACGGATTGGTTGTCTCGTTGTAAACGCTCTCGAGCGAGCCCGACAAAGTCTGCAGAGACCACACCTTGACCATAGTAACTCATCGGATGGGTGGCATAGTGATGCATCTGTAGAAGTGGTTTGTCTCCATTGAAGAAAGTAATTGTCTTGAGCATCTGGTCGATTGCCCCTTCTGGAGCTTTGGCCATAAAGTCATTGCCTCCACTTCGGCTTCCGCGACCATAGGTGATCACTCCACTTTCTAATACGACGCGTCGGTTACTAGCGATCCGTTCGACTTCGACTTCGCTCGTGCCATAGTGTGTCACCGGTGAAGTAAAGTCAAGACTGTCTTTGACTGCCTGAGCAACTCGAGCCAGCGTTTTGTCATGCCAATCCACCTGATACAACTCGTTTGGAAGCCCGACCTTATCCAGTAGGCGTTGAGCATCCAGATCCACGACAGGCGCATCATGTTGATGCAGGGCTGTGACTAAAACATGTGCCACGGTGGTGTCTGCCGCTTCAGCTAACGCAGTACGCCACTGCTCAAAGGCACCATTACGAATTTCACACCAGTCCAATGCACACAATACGACCGGCTTCGGGCCACCGTTGAGTACAAAACCGTGGGCATAAAGAGAATCGGCAATGCGTTTGCTCTTGGTAGGCAAAACGCCCATACAACGATGATTCAACGGAATCGTCACATCGACGCTAAATGTCGCTAATGAATATTCGGCTGAAAAAGCGGGGAGCGAAACAAGTGAAACCAGAAGACAAACGATGCTTTTCATAGGTTTTTTATTTATAAAAAGGTAACGGCAATGAAATTGGTGTTAGAGTTCTTTAGAAGCTCTGATATTTTATCAGCTTGCCGGAGTCATTACTTCAATTAATTGTGTCGGTTCACAAGTCAGTTTGGGTAGAAGAAGATTATGGATAAAATCAGCTTGTCTCAAAATGGTGATGTTACAGTTGTAACATTTACTCAACCCAAGTTTCTCGATGATGGCGACATCCAACAAATGGGTGACGAGTTATTTCAAGTTGTCGATTCCAATGTAGAAAAGCTCGTTCTGGATATGTCGACAGTCGAGTTTTTGTCGAGTGCAGCCCTGAATCGGTTTATAATGTTGCATAAGAAAATAAAAGGTGCCGGAGGTGAACTTCGGCTAGTGAGTGTGACGAGCGAAATTGAAAAGATCTTTGCTATCACACGCCTTAATACTCTGTTCAATATTCAACCTGATCTGGCAACGGGACTTGCTTCTTTCTAAAGGCTATTCCCGCTCCGGGAGTGTTCCGATGAAGCCAACTGTTTTAAGCCTGTTAAGTCTGCTGAGCACAACTTGTTTGCTGGTATTTCCCAGTGCAAGCGTCATTGCCGAGAACGATTCCTTTCGTAGAATGCCGGCAGGATGGACTGCCGAATCGCCCCGGGAAGAAATCGCTCCGGATTTTCAATACAACTTAAAAGGAGGCCCGGATGGTCAGGGCAGCTTTTGTATCACCACCGACCATCGTTCAGGTTCTTTTGGCTGGTTTGAAAAGACATATGAGGTTGAAGGTGGCAAGCACTATCAGTTTTCTGCAGTTCAACGTACTCGCAATCTAAAGCACAGTCGCCGTACTGCAGTCACTCGAGTCTTATGGAAAGACGAAAACGGAAATCGAGTCAAACACGATTTTACTTCCAATGCATCCTACGCCCGCGGAAAGCAACCGTTGGCAGAACCGGAATTCCCAGCCATTGTGAAAGAACTTGATAATGGCTGGAGTTTAATTCAGGGAGTGTACAAAGTACCTTCGACCGCTCGGCAGGGGGTTGTCGAACTCTCTTACCGTTGGGAATCCCGCGGGAAGGTGGAATGGGCTCAGGTGGAATTAAAGCCCACGAAGGCTCCACCTGCCAGAAAAGTCAAGCTTGCAACCATTCACTTTAAGCCCGCTGGTGGAGATTCTAATCTCGATAAGTGTAAACTGTTTGAACCTCTCATCGCCAATGCGGCCAAACAGGGAGCAAATCTGGTGGTTCTGCCCGAGTGCTTAACCTACTACGGACGCGGATTGAAATATTACGAATGCTCGGAAGCAATCCCCGGAGAATCAACCGACTATTTCTCTACGCTGGCCCAAAAATATAATCTCTACATCTGTGCCGGTTTACTGGAACGTGACGGTCGTCTCATTTTCAACACGGCTGCCTTAGTCGGTCCCGAAGGTTTTGTGGGTAAGTACCGTAAGGTGACATTGCCACGAGGTGAAATCGAAGGTGGAATCACTCCGGGAAAAGAATATCCGGTTTTCAATACGTCATTTGGAAAAGTCGGAATGATGATTTGTTACGACGGGTTCTTTCCGGAAGTTGCTCGTAAATTAAGTCAAAACGGTGCCGAGGTGATTTGCTGGCCTGTATGGGGGTGTAATCCGTTGTTAGGGGCAGCCCGCGCTTGCGAGAATCACGTCTTTGTCATTAGCAGTACGTACTGTGGAGTCGAGCTTGATTGGATGATTACCGGAGTCTATGGACGAGATGGACAGGTCTTGGCACAAGCACAGGAATTTGGTGAAGTGGCGATTACCGAGGTCGATCTAAGCAAACCTTTGATCTGGTCAAGCCTGGGAGACTTCAAAGCTCAGCTTCCAAGTCACACGCCAGTGGTCCCGAAAGATTAAGAACGTTTAACCATTTAGACAGTTAAACAGTTGAGCCCCCGACTACGTCGTGCGGACTATGACGGGTAAACTCGGGGTTTTGGAAGTCTGGCTTGTCTTATAACCCAATTGCCAAAAATGACAATTGTTGAACTGTCCAAATGACCATTGTCACTTGGCTAAATGAGATCATTCGTACCACCTACACCTTTCAGGCTCCGGCGGATAAATTCCGTCCTCCACTATAGAAACATGGAGCTTGTCCGTCGTAGTCCGACGAAGGAGGACGAA
>MDTD01011161.1_pt1 | contig 32902 bp, 42 predicted proteins | sample 811221 | NCBI WGS metagenome assembly MDTD01 (sample SAMN05326646, study PRJNA326480) | marine metagenome | isolation source: seawater | place: Pacific Ocean: South West | collected 2011
ACCAGAAAGATTTTTTGGGTGATGAGAGAACCACTTTGAAAATCCCCCTATGGCTAGAAGAAATGCAGCAGCAATTTGGGGCCGGTCAAATTGGCTTTTTCGGTCCAACGTACAGTCGCGCACCTCGGGAATCGTTCGAAATTAGCGAGCCAGACATGAACAGTCAGCAGCGCAAGCAAATGCTTGAAAGACTTCCCGGGTTTCATTGGCCCATGAGGTGGCTGCGTCACCGTCGCCTCTTACCGGTTGAATCATGTTGGGATTTTGAGCCACTGGGGCTGTTTCAAAGTCACCCCCATCTGCTTTTTGCGCCGTGTGAGCAATATTATCGGGTTTGGTTGCAAGATCACCGACAGGTTTTGTGTGAGTATGACTCTGAGATGGATCAGTGGTGGTTACATGCCTTTTTTGACTGATGCGGCACATAACCAGGTTCATGCCGGGCGGATAAAGGGGGCATAGGCGCTGAATAAATGAGGATTTGCCCAAAGGGCTGTAAATGGTATATCTGCTTTGAAAACAGCGGTTTCCAACTGGAGAAAGCGATTTGATTGTGAGACATCATGCCACCCACAACCGAGCAAATGGAGTCGTTGCGCTCTTGATGTGCAGCCTTTTTATGTCCCCAGCCGCAGTTGCCGCCCCTGAAGAAGCACCGAGTAAAAAATTGGGGCAGAGTCTTCCCATTACTGCCCAACCGCTCATTTTAGACCCTGGTCAATGGGAAGTGGCAGTTCGGTACGGTTTGGTGGGCACGGGTCCTACGCGCTTTGTGAACGATATTCGCATTGGGCTCTATCCTGGCCTGGAGCTGCGAACAGCCCTGATGCCTTTTCCCTCTTCGCTCATGCTTCGAGGCCAACTGGGACGCTTAAAGGGAGCCTTCGGGACTTTGTGGTTGGCTGGTGGCTTAGAGCACTGGGATGTGGGTTTTCGGCTGGATGAAGACCCCGAGGAGTCTCAGGTGGGGTGGCGCTGGCATCTTCAAAGTACCTTAGGGTGGGGCAAAGTGTTCATGGGTCGCGTGGGTCTTTTGACTGCCATACATTTTAGGGAACGTCTCACAGAATTGGACGATGACGATGAGCGTGCAGTCGCTGGTGAAGTAGAATTACGTTACGATTTTCAGCCGCGCATTGGGCTTTTGTGGGCCACTGGTTACGCCCAAACGCTGGATACTCCGGTGAGGGAAGTGTACGTGGGGTTTACCCAGCCCGGCCAAGCGTATTGGTTGCATCAAATCGATCGCAGCAGCAAAGAATCAGCTGCCACAGCCATCGCCATGACCTACGGCCGAACAGAGTCTTTCGACGTGGATGTGTTCTTCTCTTGGCGCTTTTGGCCTGAAGACGGTTATGTCTTTGGCAGTGGTCTAAGGTGGCGCTTTTAATAATCTCCCGACGTCCAGGTCTTCTTTTTGAGTCGGGGGAGTTCATAGGTTTCTTGTTCTTGCCAACGAGGAAACAGCATTAAAACAAGTCGAATGGGTGCAGCAAAGAGTGCCACTGGGGCAAGGACCGCCATCGATAGGATTTTCGCCACCCAAACGTATTTGACCGTGGCGATGGGGTCCGCCGTTGTCTCTTCCGAGGAGAAGGATGGGGCGGAGTCACTCGAAACAAAGTGATCACCCGAACTGTCCATAGAAATAAGGGTTGAAACCGGAAAGAGCTCAGGGTCGGTTTGCTCATCATTGTCGTGTCGAGCTGCTTGGGCGCGGAGGCTTTTCGGCCAATTATTTGAATCCGGATCATTGAGCACGGTGTTTAAATAATTAGAAAAGGTCGCACTGTTGGCACTGAGTCCCAACCGATGCATGAGAGACTCACATTCCATTTGGAACACCGACGCCGTCTGAAATCGGTTATCTGGCTCTAAGGTAAGGGCGCGATGCAGCAGGCGATCGATGGAAGCAGGCAAATCAGATCGGTAAGCGCTGGGCGGTGGATAGTTGCCCATGAGGATGGCTCGGACCACTTGGTTGTTATTTTTAAACCTGAAAAGTCGACGACCGGTCAGCATTTCCCATAAACAAACGCCCACCGAGAACAGATCCACACGGTGGTCGAAAACCCCTCCGGCCATTTGTTCAGGAGCCATATAAGGGAACTTGCCTTTAAGAACCCCGGCTTGGGTCAATTGACGTTGGAGTTCGCTCTTGGCCACGCCGAAATCGATAAGTTTGGCGATCCCACTTTTTGAGAGCAAAATGTTCACGGGGGAGATATCTCGGTGGATCATGTCCACCGGCTGCCCACGCAAATCGTGAAGGTTGTGGGCATGGTCCAGGCCCGATAAAATATCGGCAGCGATTCGAAGGGACAAACCCAGGGGTAAAAACGCTTCATTTTGCCTGGTACGATCAATGAGCCAACGCAAAGAACACCCTGGCACATATTCCATTACGATGAAGAAATCGCCTTCTTGAACCCCAAAATCATAAATTTGGACGATATTTTGATGGTTTAGCAATGCCTGGAGGCGCGCTTCGTCACAAAACATCACCCTGGCTTTTTCTTCTCCAAGCAGTTTTTTGGCGATTCGTTTCAGGACCACCTGCTTTTCAAAACCGCCCGGGCCAGTGGTGCGCGCCAGATAGACCTCGGCCATTCCTCCGGTCGCTAATGGGCCCAAAACATCGTAAGGACCTACTTTTTCAGGTAAAAAATCCGACATGGCCTGCCCAGCCTAGCAAGTTCGGCGCTTGAAGTAAAAAACCAAAAAATTCAGCTAAAAGTCGCTTCAAGGCCCGTTGACAGCCCCATCCCAGCCCCTATACTCCGCTCGTCTTTGATGATCTGCGTCTGCAGAAAAATTCTTGGATGTGGCCGACAGTGCGGATGCACTTTCAGCCACGGTCGTCGACAGAGTCGGCGATCCAGGCTCTTTTGACGTTTTGATTTTACGTAATAGGGCCGTCCTGCGTTTTAAAGTTGGATGGTTTTTTTTTATGGCAAATCAAATGGTTCGAGGGCTTGAATCAAGGGTTTAATGGCGGATTTGGATTCAACCATTTGAAAAATAAGAGGTTTTAAATGCCTACGATCAATCAACTTGTTCGCAAGGGTCGAAAGAAAATCAAGAATCGCAGCGATGCCCCGCATCTGCAGGCGTGTCCCCAAAAGCGCGGCGTATGCACCCGTGTTTACACTACCACACCCAAAAAGCCCAACTCGGCACTCCGTAAAGTGGCCCGTGTTCGTTTGACCAACGGACTCGAAGTAACCACTTACATCCCCGGTGAAGGCCATAATCTTCAAGAGCACTCCGTGGTCTTGATTCGTGGCGGTCGTGTTAAAGATTTGCCCGGTGTTCGATACACCGTTGTGCGCGGTACTCTGGATTGTGTTGGTGTCAATGACCGACGACAGTCCCGTTCCAAGTACGGAACCAAGCGCCCCAAATAGTCTTTTCGCCCTTTGATGGGCGGCTTTGAGTTTGCAGGAAAGGTTTAAGTCATGCCAAGACGTAGAGAAGTACCTAAACGAAAGATTAACCCAGACCCGTTGTATAACGACCGGCTGTTGGCCAAATTCACCAACGTGGTGATGTTGGCAGGCAAGAAAACTGTTGCCGAGTCCATCGTGTACGGGGCTTTGGAAAAAGTTCAAGACAAGACCGGTGAAGACCCCTTAAAGGTTTTCAAAAAAGCCTTGGATAACTGCAAGCCCGCAGTTGAGGTGAAATCCCGTCGTGTCGGTGGCGCCAACTATCAAGTTCCAGTCGAGATTCGTGGAGAGCGTCGTACCGCTCTGGCCATGCGCTGGCTGCGTGATTTTGCTCGTGGTCGCAACGAGCGTACCATGCAGGACCGCTTGGCTGCCGAAATTCGAGAGGCCTTCGAAAACCGAGGTGGTGCGGTGAAGAAAAAAGACGACACCCATCGCATGGCAGAAGCGAACAAGGCGTTTGCTCATTATCGCTGGTAGAAATTTTTAAAACATAACTTCTTATATCGCTCCACATCAGGGAGTTTTAGGTAGAAAAAATGTCACGTGAACCATTAGAAAGAGTGAGAAATATTGGCATCGTAGCTCACATCGATGCTGGAAAAACCACCACAACCGAACGCATTCTGTATTATACAGGGATGAGTCACAAAATCGGTGAGGTCCATGACGGTGCTGCGGTTACCGATTACATGGCCCAAGAGCGAGAGCGTGGGATTACCATTACTTCCGCAGCGGTTTCCGCCAAGTGGAAATATCGTGAAGATGCAAAAGCACCTTTTCATCAAATTAACATCATTGATACACCCGGGCACGTTGACTTTACCATTGAAGTAGAACGTTCCATGCGTGTCCTCGATGGTGCAGTAACCGTATTTGATGGTGTTGCTGGTGTAGAGCCTCAATCTGAAACTGTGTGGCGACAGGCAGACCGTTACGGCGTACCTCGTATGTGTTTCGTTAATAAGCTCGACCGTACTGGTGCTGACTTTTACCGTTGTGTCGACATGATCGTTGAGCGACTTCAAGCCGTGCCCGCAGTGCTCACATTGCCCATTGGTGCTGAAGCAGATTTTAAAGGTTTGATTTGTTTGATGCGCATGAAGGCTTTCCTTTGGGATGATGATTCCTTAGGCGCGAAATACGAAATCACTGACATTCCAGCGGACCTCCAAGGGAAGGCAGAGGAATGGCGTGAAAAACTTCTGGAAAATTGCGCTGATTGTGATGATGAATTCGCTGAAAAATACCTCGAGGGTGGGGACATCACAGAAGAAGATATCATTCGTGCTTTGCGTTCGGGCTGTATTTCCAGCAAAGTGGTCCCGACCCTGTGCGGTACCGCGTTTAAAAACAAAGGTGTTCAATACCTGCTCGACTCCGTGATCGACTTTTTGCCTTCACCAGTGGATATCCCACCAATCGAAGGCACCCTCGAAGACGGGGAGACCAAAGAAGAAAGACCTGCGCAAGACGACGCACCGCTTTCTGCTTTGGCGTTTAAGATTATTAATGATAAGTACGGCGCTTTGACCTTCTTGCGGGTTTATTCCGGTACCATGAAAAAAGGTACCTCCATCCGCAACATGAGGACCGGCAAAAAAGTTCGTATCGGACGTATCGTACGGATGTTCGCAGACAAGCGAGAAGACCTCGAAGAAGTACGCTCCGGTGATATCGCCGCGGCCATTGGTCTGGACTCCATCACGGGTGATACCCTCTGCGATTTGGACTCTCCGATCGTATTGGAATCCATGGATATCCCCCCAGCTGTGATTACCTTAGCTATCGAACCCAAAACCAAAGCCGACCAAGAGAAAATGGCTGTTGGTCTGGGCAAACTCTCAGGTGAAGATCCATCACTGCGTTTGAGTACCGACGAGGAAACAGGTCAGACAACCATCGCGGGTATGGGCGAATTGCACTTGGAGATTATCGTTGACCGCCTGAAGCGTGAGTTCAACGTTGAAGCCAACGTTGGTAAGCCACAGGTTGCATACCGCGAAACCATCACCGTTCCTGTGGAACAAGAAGGCAAATACGTCAAACAAACGGGTGGTCGCGGTCAGTACGGCCACGTTTGGTTGAAACTCGAGCCCAACGAAGCTGGGGCGGGTTTTGAATTCATTAATAAAATCGTTGGTGGTGCTGTGCCACGTGAATTTATTAATCCAGTTCAAAAAGGTATCGAAGAAGCCATGACCTCTGGTATCCGTGCAGGATACCCAGTAGTAGACATGAAAGCCACTCTTTACGATGGTTCTTTTCACGACGTTGACTCGAGTGAGGTTGCATTTAAAATCGCAGCGTCAATGGCGTTCAAACAAGGTTCCAAGAAAGCCAATCCAAATATTCTCGAGCCGATGATGAAAGCAGAAGTCATCACACCTGAAGACTGGATGGGCGACGTGATTGGCGATTTGAACAGCCGTCGTGGACGCGTCACGGGTATGACCGACCGCGCTGGGATGAAAGTCGTTGGCGCAGACGTGCCTTTGGCTGAAATGTTTGGCTACTCCAACGATTTGCGTTCCAAAACTCAGGGCCGCGCAACTTACACCATGGAGTTTAGTCACTACGAAGCCGTACCGAACAATATTGCAGACGAAATTATTGCTAAGGCCACCGGCCAATAAACAGCGAATCTTTGAAGGAGAAAAAAAATGGGCAAGGAAAAATTTGAAAGAAATAAACCGCACGTAAACATTGGTACGATTGGTCACGTTGACCATGGCAAGACCACTCTTTCAGCCGCGATCACCAAAGTGATGGCCGAAGCCGGCAACGCTGAAGTGATGAATTACGACGAAATCGACAAGGCTCCAGAAGAGCGCGAGCGTGGGATCACGATTTCCACCGCTCACTTGGAATACGAAACCGACAACCGCCACTACGCGCACGTAGATTGCCCTGGCCACGCTGATTATGTGAAAAACATGATCACCGGTGCTGCTCAGATGGACGGCGCGATTTTGGTTGTGTCCGCAGCTGACGGCCCGATGCCACAAACCCGTGAGCACATTTTGTTGGCGCGTCAGGTAGGCGTTCCTTACATTGTTGTTTACATGAACAAAGTAGACCAAGTTGACGATGAAGAGATTCTCGAGCTGGTGGAAATGGAAATCCGCGAACTCTTGGAAAGCTATGAGTTCCCTGGAGATGACACCCCCATCGTTCAAGGTTCAGCTTTGAAAGCGTTGGAAGGCGACGGCAGCGACATTGGCGTGCCCTCAGTCATCAAGTTGATGGAAGAAGTAGACGCTTACATCCCAACGCCAGAGCGCGACGTGGACAAGCCATTCTTGATGCCAGTTGAAGACGTGTTCTCCATCTCCGGCCGTGGTACCGTTGTGACGGGTCGTGTTGAGAGCGGAATCGTTAAAGTTGGCGAAGAGATTGAAATCGTCGGCATTAAAGAGACCACCAAGACCACTTGTACTGGCGTTGAAATGTTCCGTAAGTTGCTCGACGAAGGTCGCGCCGGTGACAACATTGGTGCTTTGCTTCGTGGTGTTAAAAAGGAAGATGTGCAGCGCGGCCAAGTATTGGCTCAGCCAGGCACCATCACCCCCCACTTGAAGTTCAAAGCTGGTGTTTACATTTTGACGAAAGAAGAGGGTGGTCGCCACACGCCTTTCATGGCGAACTATCGGCCTCAATTCTACTTCCGTACCACTGATGTAACGGGTTCCATCACCTTGCCAGAAGGCACCGAAATGGTGATGCCTGGTGACAATATCTCCATTTCTGTGGAGCTGATTACCCCCATCGCCATGGATAAAGAGCTTCGTTTCGCGATTCGCGAAGGTGGCCGTACCGTTGGCGCGGGCGTTGTTTCAGAAATTGTTGAATAATTGAGATGAACTTCGATCTGGCTGTGTCCAAATGATGCAGTCGGGTCATACTTTAAACCGGATAACTGCATGAGCCGGACTGCACATGCGGTTGAGAGGTAAAATATGGCAACCAACAAAATCAGAATCCGTCTAAAAGCTTATGACTACAAGTTGCTCGACGCTTCTGCTACCGAAATCGTTGAAACGGCCAGGAGAACAGGTGCTCGCGTTGCAGGCCCTATTCCTTTGCCAACCAAGATTACCAAGTACACGGTCTTGAAAAGCCCCTTTGTGGATAAAAAATCCCGGGAGCAGTTCGAGGTTCGTACACACAAGCGACTCTTGGATATTCTGGAACCCACCCAACAAACACTGGACGCGTTGATGAAGCTTGATTTGTCCGCTGGTGTTGATGTTGAGCTGAAGAGTTAACCAGCACGTTGTGCTGGTCTGGAGAATACCATGGCCAAAATTGATGTTTTTAATTTGAAGAATGAAAAGGTCGACACTGTCGAACTTTCAGAAGAAGTGTTTAACGCTCCTCGACGTAAATACCTGCTTAGCGAAGTTGTTCATTGGCAACGCGCCAAGAAGCGCGCCGGTACACAAAGCGCGTTAACCAAGGGTGAAGTCCACGGAACGACCAAAAAGCCGTTTAAGCAAAAAGGCACCGGGCGAGCGCGACAAGGCGACAACAAAAACCCCCACATGCGTGGTGGTGGCGTGGCCTTCGCACCAAAGCCTCGCAGCTACGACTACACCTTGCCAAAGGCAAAGCGTAGAGCTGCACTCGCAGTGGCGTTAAGCGTTCGTAACCACGAAGGCTCGTTGAAAATTGTGAAAGATTTCGACCTGGCCGACCACAAGACCAGTGGCGTACAAAAGGTTTTAGAAACTTTGGGTACTCCTAATGCTTTGATTGTGGACGCAGCGAACCAAAATCTGCAGCTGGGGTCACGTAACTTGCCGAAAAGTCGTTACCTCAACGTTGGTGGGTTGAATGTCTATGACATTTTGAATCACAGAAACCTCATTATGACCGAATCGGCCGCAAAAGCGATTGAAAGCCGACTCACCGGTCAAGAAGCGTAAATAGGTGTAATCATGCGATCTATCGATCAAGTTTTGAAGCGTCCCTTGCTCACTGAGAAGGCTATTTCTCTAAAAGAAGCTGCCAATAAGGTGGTTTTTGAAGTGCACAAGGATGCTAACAAACACGAAATCAAATCGGCCATCGAGAGCTTGTTTGAAGTCAAGGTATCTGACGTCCGAACCATGATTTTCCGTGGGAAAATCAAACGGGTAGGCAAGCAAACGGGCAAACGCCGAAATTGGAAAAAAGCGGTTGTAACCTTCCCTGAAGATGTCGATTTGGACATTTTTGGCGTGGCAACCTTCGATGGAGCTCCCCCAGAGGAAGCTGAGAGTTAAAAAGTTTTAAATATTCCCCAAAGGGGGGATGACAGGTTCATTTTCTAACGCTAAGGATGCGCTAACAAGATGATCTGGGGCCGAAAAGCTTCCTCTATTTGAGAGAAAGAATCTATGGCCCGAGGAGAGATAAATGGCGACAAAAACGTATAAACCGACCAGTGCGGGTCGGCGAGGTATGAGTGCTCCGGACTTTTCAAACCTCACCAATAAGAAACCGGAAAAAAAACTTACCAAAGGCAAAAAAAGAACCAGCGGACGCGGTAACACCGGACGAATCACGGTGCGATTCCGAGGTGGTGGTCATAAGCGACGTCTGCGAGATGTGGATTTCAAACGATTGAAGTTCGGCGTCCCGGCTAAAGTCGTGGCTTTAGAATACGATCCGAACCGTTCCGCTCGAATTGCGCTTTTGCATTACCATGATGGTGAAAAGGCTTATATTTTGGCGCCGGTTGGCCTCGAAGTGGGCAATACCGTAGTCAATGGTCCCGAAGCAGATATTCGACCTGGCAATCACATGCCTTTGTCAAAAATCCCTGTTGGTACACAAATCCACAATATCGAGTTGAGACCCGGAAAGGGCGGCCAGTTGGTCCGCGCTGCTGGTGTGTCCGCGCAGCTGATGGCCCGTGAAGGCCGTTACGCGCAAGTAAGACTCCCATCCGGCGAATCACGCCTGGTTTTGGTGGACTGTTGTGCAACGATTGGTCAAGTCGGCAACACTGGGCATGAGCTGGTCAAAATCGGCAAAGCCGGTCGTACCCGATGGCTCGGACGCCGCCCACATCAACGCGGTGTGTCCATGAACCCAGTGGACCATCCACATGGTGGTGGCGAAGGCCGTACCTCCGGTGGGCGTCATCCAGTATCGCCTTGGGGACAACCCACTAAAGGCCATCGAACCCGTAAGAACAAACGTACGGACAAATTCATTGTTCGCCGCCGCAAGAAGAAATAACGGCGCTCAGGAGATAAAGAAATGCCACGTTCTATTAAAAAAGGACCATTTGTCGATCAGCACCTCTGGAATAAGGTGAACAATCAAAACGAAGCAGGCGACCGTCGCGTGATTAAAACCTGGTCTCGACGTTCCACCATTTTGCCTGACTTTGTCGGGCACACCCTGGCTGTGCACAATGGTCGTAAGTTCATTCCGGTGTTCGTGACAGAAAACATGGTAGGTCACAAACTTGGTGAATTCGCGCCTACGCGTCATTTCCCAGGTCACCCCGCAGACAAGAAAGCCAAGCGCTAGGTCCTAGGGACCGCTTAAGGAGATTTGAAAATGGCAAGTCGTGAAAAAAACAAAGCGTTAGCCCGCAAAGAAGCCAGAGCTGCTGGTGGTGCCCGCGCTGTTCTTCGAGGGTATCGAATGAGCTCCCGTAAGGCACGCGTTATGGCCGATTTGATTAGAGGGAAAACCGTAGAAGCTGCGGTGACCACTCTTTCCTTTCAGCAGCGTAAAGCAGCCTTGCCGTTGCGCAAGCTCATTGATTCGGCAGTGGCCAATGCTGAAAGCCGAAATATGGATTTAGATAAGCTGATCGTCGCTCGCGTTCTCGTGGACAAGGGCCCGGTCATGAAGCGTTGGATGCCCCGTGCTCACGGTCGCGCAACGCCTCTTAAGAAACAAACCAGCCACGTCACTGTGGAATTGGTTGAAGCGGAATAGATTTTATTAACCTTTGATTGAAGTGAGGGTGCCCCATGGGCCAAAAAGTTCATCCAACAGGATTTCGTCTCGGATACATTCGCAGCTGGGACTCTAAATGGTTTCGTGAAGCAGGTTATGCCAACTGGCTTTTAGAAGACATGAAACTCCGTGAGTACGTTCGTCGAAAGCTGAAGAGCGCCGGCATCAGTCGTATCGATATTGAACGAGCTGCAGACAAATGTAAGGTCAACATCTACACCGCTCGTCCGGGTATTGTTATCGGCAAAAAAGGCGCCGGTATCGACCAACTTAAAGGCGAACTGCAAAAGCTCGCTGAGGGCGAAGTCTTTTTGAATATTCACGAAGTACGAAAGCCCGAAACAGACGCTCAGTTGGTGGCGGAGAGTATCGCTCAGCAACTCGAACGACGCGTGGCTTTTCGTCGCGCTATGAAGAAAGCCATTCAGTCAGCTCAAAAAGCTGGTGTGAAAGGTGTTCGTGTCGCTTGTTCTGGCCGTCTTGGTGGGGCAGAAATGTCCCGTCGCGAATGGTACCGAGAAGGACGGGTGCCTTTGCACACCCTTCGTGCTGATATTGATTATGGCTTTGCTGAAGCACTGACCACTTACGGAATTATTGGTTGTAAGGTGTGGTTGTTTAAAGGTGAAATCCTTTCTGGGAAAACCCAAGCCCCAAGGGCGTAACCACATTTATTGTTGTTTGAGGAGCTGACAAATGCTGTCACCAAAACGTGTTAAACATCGCAAAATACAAAAAGGCCGCAACAGAGGTCTGTCCCGGGTAGGGAACGATTTCGCATTCGGCGACTTTGCATTAATGGCAACCGGTCGAGGTCGCATGACTTCTCGGCAAATCGAGGCTGCGCGTATCGCCATGACTCGCCACGTTAAACGTGGTGGCAAGATCTGGATTCGTGTATTTCCCGACAAGCCAATTACCAAGAAGCCTGCTGAGGTTCGAATGGGTAAAGGTAAAGGTTCCACGGATGCTTGGGTCGCCCAGATTAAACCAGGCAGAATTTTATATGAAATGAACGGCGTTGACGAAGGCATTGCTCGTCGTGCCATGGAACTGGCTGCCGCCAAGCTGCCTTTTGCAACGAAGTTTTTAGCCCGCAGCGAGGAAATTTAAGCCTAGGGCCATTAAGAGGATAGTGTCATGACTGATTATCGTGAACAAACATTAGAAGAACTACTCGAGGAAGAGAAAAAATTGCGAAAAGAGCGGGTCACGCTTCGCTTTCAGCATGGCACACGCCAGCTTCTCGACACCTCTGCACTGAAAAAGAATAAAAAGAGTCTGGCACGATTGCTGACTGTTATCAGCGAAAAGCGGAAATCCGCTTAGGCCCGTACGAGTTTTTAAAGAGGTATAAAATGAGCGAACGTGGATACGGAAGAACACTCCAAGGGGTTGTGGTGAGCAACAAGGCCGATAAGACCATTACGGTCGAAATCACCCGTACTGTGCGTCACCCCCGTTACAATAAGTTTATTAAGCGTCGTGCGAAGTATCATGCACACGATGAGGCAAATGCTGCCGGTATGGGAGATACGGTAATTATCGTTGAAGCCAGCCCTTATTCTCGAACCAAAAGATGGAGACTGCAACAAATCTCCGAAAAGGCCCAAGGCTAATAATTTCGTCGTTTTTTAACGACCAGGAGCTTAGAAATGATTCAGAATCAATCCATGCTCGAAGTGGCAGACAACAGTGGCGCTCGGAAATTGATGTGCATCAAAGTTCTGGGTGGTTCCCATCGTCGATATGCATCAGTTGGTGATATCGTCGTGTGTAGTGTCAAAGAAGCAGCACCCAACTCAAAAATTAAAAAAGGCACAGTCGTGAAAGCGGTGGTTGTAAGAACAGCCAAGGAAATTGGTCGACCTGACGGTTCCTATATCCGTTTCGATAACAATGGCGCAGTGCTGGTGAATAAAGACAAAGAACCGGTAGGAACACGTATCTTCGGGCCCGTAGCTCGCGAATTGCGCGCAAAAAGCTTTATGAAAATCGTGTCCTTGGCACCGGAGGTCCTCTAACGAGGCAGGCGAGGGATAGTATTATGGCAATCAAAAAAGGCGACATGGTTAAAGTGATCTCTGGCGACAAGCGCTGGAAAGGCAAGACCGGTCAGGTATTAGAAGTAGTTGATGGCGGCAAACGTCTTCGCGTTGAAGGTGTACGCACCATCAAGCGACACGTGAAACCTCAAAGTGACCCCAAGCACCCTGAAGGTGGAATCATTGAAGATTTGGGTACCATCGCGGCATCGAACGTTATGTTGTTCTCGGAGTCTCTGGACCGTCCAGTGCGAACCGGTGCGATGTTCGACGAGAATGGCAACAAAATTCGTGTGGCACGAGGAAAAGACCTCAAGCCAGACCCAGTTTAAACTAAGCAAAGCTGTGCTTTTGAGTAACGTTCAGAGCGAGACCTCAAAAGCCAAAGCAGCAGGAGCAGAAAATGTCAGAAACAAACGTGCCAACATTGGCAAAATACTACCACGATGAAGTGGCAGGTTCCATGAAAGAGGAATTTGCTTACGGTAACGTCATGCAGATTCCACGAGTTGAGAAAATCGTGGTGAACATGGGCTTGGGCGAGGCCATCCAGAACCCCAAAGCCATCGAGTTCGCAGTGGACGATATCACCCGAATCACGGGGCAAAAACCAGTGGTGACCAAAGCCAAGAAGTCCATCGCGACATTTAAGTTGCGTGAAGGAATGCCTATTGGAGTGATGGTGACGCTGCGTCGCCAGCGTATGTGGGAATTCATGGAGCGTTTGGTGAACGTGGCGCTTCCACGTGTTCGCGACTTTCGTGGTGTTCCAAAGAAGTTTGATGGTAAAGGCAACTTCTCCTTGGGCATCAAAGAACAGATTATCTTTCCTGAAATTGACTACGACAAAGTGGACAAAATTCGGGGTTTAAATATTTCCATTGTCACCTCAGCGAAAACCGATGAGGAGGGACGGGTCCTGCTTAAAAAGCTGGGTATGCCGTTCCGCAACTAAAGAGGTTGTCATCATGATGTCAGATCCTATTTCAGATTTTTTGACTCGCATCCGCAACGGTTTGCACGCCGGGCACAAAGCCATTTCCTGTCCTTCATCGGGTATGAAAGAGGCCATCGCGGGTATTCTTAAAGAGCAAGGCTATATTCACGACTTCCAAATCCGTACCCAAGACGGCCGACCAAGTTTGTTTGTGGAACTTAAGTACGACCAAGATGAGCTACCGGTGATCGAAGGTATCGAACGCGTTTCCCGTCCAGGGTTACGCATTTACCGAAATGTCGGTGAGTTGCCTCAAGTGCGTGCCGGAATGGGGTGCGCAGTCATTTCCACCTCTAAAGGCGTTATGACGGATCAAGCGGCCCGCAGTAACAATGTTGGCGGCGAAGTTATTTGTAAGGTTTGGTAAACCCAAACTACAGGTTTTAGGAGCAAATTATGTCTCGCATTGGAAAACAGCCAGTTGAACTCCCCAGCGGCGTGAAAGCAACAGTGAATGGGCAAACCATCAATGTTGAAGGCCCAAAAGGAAAACTGTCAATGGACGCCCACGGAATGATGAAAGTATCCATGGACGACAATAAAGTTGTTGTTGAGCGTCCAGACGAGAGTCGTCAAGCACGTAGCCTTCATGGCTTAACTCGTACTTTAATCGCCAACATGGTGCACGGTGTATCGCAAGGCTACACCAAAGTGCTCGAAATCAACGGGGTCGGCTATAGAGCTGAAGCCAAAGGTAAGGGCATCAAATTGTCCTTGGGTTTTTCGCATCCCATTGAATATGACCCACCTGCCGGTGTCACCGTCGAAGTGGACAAAAGTAAAACCAAATTGACGATTACCTCAATCGATAAGCAACTCGTTGGAGAAACGGCAGCGAAAATTCGCTCTTACCGTCCGCCAGAACCGTATCGAGGTAAAGGTATCAAATACGAAGGTGAATACATCCGACGCAAAGAAGGCAAGTCGGCTGGTAAATAAACGAAATTTTAGAATTTAAAGGAGAGCGATCATGTATCGAGAGCTCAAGAACACTTGGAAAAGAAATCCTAAACTGGCAGCGAGATTGAAACGTAAGATCTCCATTCGTAAGCGCCTCACTGGCTCTGCCGAACAGCCGCGTTTGTCAATCTTTCGCTCAGCACGTCATATTTACGCTCAGGTTATCGATGATGCCAGTGGCAAGACTTTGGCGGCAGCGAGCTCCATGGAAAAGCAACTGTCGGGAGAAAAAATGGCCAAAAAAGATATGGCCAAAAAAGTGGGCGAATTGGTTGCCCAACGCTGCAAAGAAAATGGCATTGGCAGCGTGGTTTTTGATCGAAACGGTTTTCGTTATCACGGTCGCGTACAAGCTGTTGCAGACGGCGCACGCGAAGGTGGACTGTCTTTCTAGATAAAGAGGTGTCGCTATGGCTCAGTTAGGCCAAGAAGAATTGAACGAATTAGAAGAACGCGTGGTGCACATCAATCGCGTGGCTAAAGTGGTTAAGGGTGGACGTCGATTCTCCTTCAGCGCTTTGGTTGTGGTGGGTGATGGCAACGGTCGCGTGGGTTATGGCTTGGGCAAAGCAAACGAAGTGCCCGAGGCTATCCGAAAGGGTACCGAGAAGGCAAAGAAGAGCCTTATCACCGTGCCTTTGAAGGGAACCACTGTTCCTCACCGCGTGGTGGGCCGGGCTGGTTCAGGTAGTGTCCTTTTGCGTCCTGCATCCGACGGTACCGGCGTTATCGCTGGTGGTACTGTTCGCGCCGTGCTGGAAGCTGCCGGGGTACACAATATTCTGTCAAAGTCATTGGGAAGCAAAAACCCCAATAACGTGGTTCGCGCTACGTTTGCCGGGTTAAAATCTTTGCGTTCCGCTGAAGAGCACGCTGCTCGTCGCGGCGTTTCAGTGAACCAAGACGTTTAACGATAAAGGACGAAAGTCATGACAAAGATTCGCGTGACGTTAAAAAGAAGTACTATCGGCCAAAGTAAGCGCCAACGAGAAACCGTTAAGGGACTCGGATTGCGCCGGATTAACCATACAGTCGTTCTTCGGGACACCCCCGCCATTCGCGGTATGGTGACTTCCGTTCAGCACTTGCTCGAAGTGAGAGTCGAAGCAGGTGAAGCGGAACTTTTTGGACGAAAACATCAAAAATAGGGCAATGGCTATGGCGGCCATTGAACTCCAAGTCACTTGAAGTGGCGGAAGGAGACTCAAATGAGTGAAAACAACGAATATCAAGGTTTGCATAATTTAGAAGCCCCGCGAAAGGCCCGTAAACGCATCAAGCGGGTTGGTCGTGGAGAAGCTAGCGGAACAGGTAAAACTTCCGGTCGCGGTCACAAAGGTCAGAAAGCCCGAAAAAGCGGACACATTCGTCCCGGTTTTGAAGGTGGGCAAATGCCTTTGGCCAAGCGTCAGCCGAAGCGTGGTTTCTCCAATCATCTTTTCAGGAAGAAAGTCACCGCCATCAACGTAGGAACTTTGGCCACAAGGTTCGAAGCCGGTGCTGAGATTGATGTCGCAGCATTGACCGCCGCTGGTCTGTTGAATCGGACTGGCCATCAAATCAAGATTTTGGGCCAAGGTGATATCGAAATCGCTTTGAATCTCAAAGTCCACGCCATCTCGGCTTCAGCCAAAGATAAGGTTGAAAAAGCAGGTGGTACCGTAGAAATCATTAAGTAAGACTTTTGGTGTTTCTGATTTCGAGATTCTAACAAGGGGTTGGACGTGACAGGTGGCATTTTAAACATCTTCCGTATTCCAGAGCTGCGTAAGCGTATTATTTTTACGCTTTCGCTTTTGGCCGTTTACCGAATTGGTATTTTTGTCACTACGCCAGGTGTGGACCGGGGCGTGATGAAAGAATATTTAGACGCTGCACAATCCCAGGGCGGTGGTTTCCTCAATTTGTTTAACTTTTTTGGTGGCGGCGCACTCGAGCAGCTCAGTGTTTTTGCTTTAGGGATTATGCCTTACATTACCTCTTCCATTATCATGCAGTTGATGACGGTGGCGGTGCCAGCATTGGAGCGCCTGAAAAAAGAGGGCGATCAAGGAAACCGGAAAATCACGCAGTATACCCGTTATGGAACGATTTTAATTTCCGTGATTCAGGGTGGGATGATTGCTTCCTACCTCAAGGGCATTAATCACAATGGTCATTCTGTCGTCAATGCCGATTGGTCAGCCGCCTGGAGCGGAATGGGGTTTGTCTTAATTACAATTCTTACCTTGACTGCTGGAACATCTTTTCTCATGTGGCTGGGAGAACAAATCACCGAACGCGGCGTGGGCAACGGAATCTCTCTGATCATTTTTGCGGGTATTGTGGCCAGATTGCCCGAAGCCGTCTACAGCACCATTATGGGCTTGAAAGAAGGCACCTACAAACCATTCGAAATGTTTATCCTGGTCTTGGTCATGGTGGGCGTGGTTTTTGCTATTGTTTTTGTCGAGCGTGCGCAACGTCGATTGCCGGTGCAATACGCCAAACGAGTGGTGGGTAATAAGCAGTACGGTGGGCAGTCCACGCACCTGCCGCTCAAAGTGAATACCGCTGGTGTTATTCCACCCATTTTTGCTTCGTCTATTCTGATGTTTCCAGCGACCATCGCATCGATGTTTGAAGCGGAGTGGTTACAACGCTTTCAAACAGCACTACAGCCGGGTGGTTGGCAATACGAAACACTTTTCGCTGCCATGATTATCTTCTTTGCCTACTTTTACACTGCGGTTCAGTTCAACCCCGTGGACGTGGCAGATAACATGAAGAAATTTGGTGGGTTTATTCCTGGGGTAAGCCCCGGCCGAGCCACTGCGGAATACATTGATTATGTGTTGAGTCGCATTACTTTTGGTGGTGCATTGTACTTGGCTTTGGTTTGTGTTTGCCCGGTGATTATTCAAAAGTTGGTTTCAAACCAAGTTCCATTCTATTTCGGTGGAACCGGTCTTCTCATCGTGGTCGGTGTGGCGCTTGATACGGCGAACCAGATTGAGGGCCACTTGATTGCGCGTCACTACGACGGATTCACTGGGCCTAAAAAACGACGCATTCGTGCACGTCAAGGCACTGGCGGTGGGTCTTCCAGTAACAACGAGGCTGCCACTCCGGCATAGAGGCAAAAGATGCGTTTGGTATTATTCGGGCCTCCCGGTGCAGGGAAGGGCACGCAAGCAAAGAAAATCGAAGCAGAGCTCGGCGCACTACAAATCAGCACCGGCGACCTGCTACGGCAAGCCCAAGCAGATGGAACTGCCTTGGGCCTAAAAGCTGCGGAATACATGAATGCGGGCAACCTCGTACCAGACGAAGTGGTGGTTGGATTGATTGAAGACCGAACCAGTCAAGATGACTGCAAATCAGGTTTTATCCTTGATGGTTTCCCACGCACATTGCCCCAGCTTGAGTCTTTAGACCAAATGCTCAAAGGCAAAGGTGAAGGCCTCGATCGTGTGGTGAGCATTGAAGTGCCTAACTCTCTGCTGATGGAACGTTTGTGTGGTCGCTACAGCTGTAAAGCATGTGGCGCAGTGATGCACGAACGAGATTTTGAAGAGGGTGCACCAAAAGTCTGTCTGACATGCCAGACGGATGCTTTGTATCAGAGAGCCGATGACAAGCCCGAGGCCATCGAACAGCGACTCAGGACTTTTGATGACCAAACGGCCCCTGTGAAGGCCAAATACGAGCAGATGGGCTTGCTTTCTCGCATCGATGGGGTGGGATCCCCCACAGCAGTTTTTGATAGGATTAAAGAGGTGCTTAACTAACTGAAATTTAGGGCTTTAAAGGGTATTGCCTAAGTGATTTTGTCTTGTTAAGTGCAGAGTGTTTTTGGAGGATATTGTGAAAGTTAGAGCTTCAGTCAAGGCGATTTGCGACAAATGTAAGGTCATTCGTCGTAAAGGAGTTGTGCGGGTTATCTGTGAGAACCCAAGACACAAACAACGTCAAGGCTAAATTAATTTATGGTGGGCGTTAAGAGATCGGACAAAAGTTCGGTGGAGCGCTGGTTAAGAAAAACCGCCTTCTTCTTATGCGCCTCCGAGTCACGCAGTCGGAGGATATTGTGGCACGTATTGCTGGGGTAGATTTACCTAGAAACAAAAAGCTGGGAACAGCTTTAACTTATATTTTTGGGCTTGGAGACCACTTGGCCGCACAGGTACTGAATAGTGCGAAAGTGGACGTTAACAAGCGCACCGAAGAATTAACTGAAGACGAAGTCGCACGTATTCGTGACGTTCTCGAATCCTCTTACAAGGTTGAGGGTGATTTGCGTCGTGAAGTGTCGATGAATATCAAGCGTTTGATGGACCTCGGTTGTTACCGCGGTTTGCGTCATCGTAAAGGTTTGCCGGTACGCGGTCAAAGAACCAGCACCAACGCGCGCACCCGAAAAGGCCCTAAAAAAGGCGCCGGGCGACGTAAATAAGATTTTGGCCAAACGGTCGTAACGATTTTTTTTTAGGAGAGCATTGTGGCTTCACCCAAAGGTAAAAAGAAGACAAAAAAGAACATCCCCTCGGGCATTGTTCATGTTTATTCATCGTTCAACAACACGCTGATCACCATCACTGACCCACAAGGGAATGCAGTGTCATGGTCAAGCTGTGGTTCGCGACAGTTCCGTGGTTCCAAGAAGAGCACTCCTTTTGCTGCTCAGATTGCAGCGGAAGATGCTTGTCGTAAAGCCCAAGACCAAGGGATGCGTTCCGTTGAAGTGCGTATCAAAGGTCCAGGGTCTGGTCGTGAGTCAGCTCTGCGGGCTGTCGCCAATAGCGGAATGAAGGTAACGTTGATTCGTGACGTGACCCCAATCCCTCACAATGGCTGCCGTCCTCCCAAGAAGCGACGCGTCTGATTTCTTTTCTTTTTTTTCATTAACAGACCCCTATTGAGGGTTGTCACAGCTCGAAAGAGCAAAGGACAAAAGCCTTATGTACCGCAACTGGCGCGATTTGATTCGTCCTAAGAACTTGGTTGTTAACCGGGACTCCCTGACTCCCACCTACGGAAAATTCGTGGCTGAGCCATTAGAGCGTGGGTACGGTTTGACGCTGGGAAATTCTTTGCGACGCGTGTTGCTCTCCTCTTTGCAGGGGGCAGCAGCAACTTCCATTAAGATCGAAGGAGCACAGCACGAATTCCAAGCTTTGCCCGACATCAAAGAGGATGTAACCGACATTATTTTGAACCTCAAACAAGTGGACTTCAAAATCCACGAAGGCGAGCAAAAAACCATTCGCATTGACAAGCAAGGCCCTTGCATCGTGAATGCCTCCGACTTGCAAACCGATGGCACAATGGACGTTCTGAATGGTGACCAGTTCATTTGCGAAATCGCCGAAGGTGGTTCATTCAAAGCTGAGATTACCGTGAAGCGCGGTAGAGGGTATGTCCCCGCAAACCAATTCCGTGTGGAAGGGCAGCCCGTGGGCACCATCCCCATGGACGCTTTGTTTAGCCCTGTTCGCAAGGTCAACTACAATGTGACTCACGCACGTGTTGGACAGCAGACTGATTACGACAAATTGACTTTGGAAGTCTGGAGTGACGGTTCTGTTTCTCCAGAAGATGCCATCGGTGTCGCAGCGAAAATCATGAAAGAGCAAGTTTCCATCTTTATCAACTTTGACGAAGACATTGAGCCTGAGTTGCCTGAAGTCGAGACCGAAGATGAAACCATCAACGAGAACCTCTTGCGCTCTGTTGATGAGTTGGAACTGTCTGTGCGTTCCGCAAACTGCCTGCACAATGCGAACATTCGCTATATTGGTGATTTGGTACAACGCACCGAACAAGAAATGCTCAAGACCAAAAACTTTGGTCGTAAGAGTTTGAAAGAAATTAAAGAAATTCTCGCCGAAATGGGTCTTTCCTTGGGTATGAAATTGGACAACTGGCCACCCAAAGCCGGTTTGCCCAACATTCGAAGCGCCCAAGAATAGCCCAATATAGGTGTTTAACCGACTTTAGGAGTACAACATGCGACACTTGAAAAAAGGTCGAAAATTAAATCGCTCAAATGCGCACCGACAAGCCATGTTGCGAAATATGGCCGTGTCATTGTTTCGACATGAGCGCATTGAAACCACTGACGCCAAAGCCAAGACCATTCGTTCATTTGCTGAGCGTCTGATTACCTTGGCAAAACGCGGTGACCTTCATGCACGCCGTTTGGCCTATCGCCACGTGCGTGACCAAGACATTTTGAAGAAACTCTTCGATGATATTGGTCCTCGCTACGCTGAGCGCCCCGGTGGCTACACTCGGATTTTTAAACTAGGAAACCGTCGCGGTGATAACGCCCCTTTGTCCATGATCGAATTGGTGGGCAACGAAGGTGCCGCAGCAGTAGAAGATTCCGAATAACATTCGGCACATAAAATCGGATCTTGAAAATGCTCGTGGTTGCCGCGGGCATTTTTTGTTTTAGTTGTGTTTTTTCATTTTATATTTTTCCATACGGTTTATTTCTTACGCTTATGTGCATTCTTGATGCGGCGCCCTCAGCACATTTCCTTGGTCGGCCCGTGGCTGCTTTGGAGCCTTCGTTTCAAAAAATCTGATTTCGAGGCCCGAAGATTACGACTTACAGGTCGTTTCGAAGGCGACGAATTGAATACATTAGGCACGCCACTCATGGTGGCCCATGATCTTATAAAACTGGCGAAATTACCGGACGCGTCGATTTTGGTGGATTTGGGGGCAGGGCACGGTGCCTTTTTAGTGGCGGGGCTACTCAACGGATGTGCCAAAGTGGTGGGCGTAGAGGCACACAGTGATCTCACCTCTGGATTGAGGCCTCTGTTACCCGAATCAACCTGTGAGTTGATAAGTGGTGATTGCCGAGAGTTGCTTATCCCGACGGGGAACCTCTATATCGCTGCATGGACCACTTGGACACCACAAACCCGGGCTCAGATCAGACAACAGCTGCAATTTGTCCCCAAGGGCGCGAAATTATGGGTTTGGACCCACGAAATGGAGGAGCCGGAATGGGCTTTGCGTAGGGTTCATCGGGTGCAAATGCCTGGCTATATGATCCAGGTTTTTTTGTACGAAAAAGTTTAAAAACTGAAGTCAATTGTGGAGCTTAGCGACGTAATTTGGTAAATAAGCTCAACCTAAACAGACAAGAAAAGGTGATGAAATGATCGGCTTTGAACTTTCGGAAGAACAACAACAATTTCAAAAACTAGCGCGCGATTTTGCTGCGAATGAGATTCGCCCCGTCGCAGGTCAGCACGATGAAAGCGGTGAGTGGCCATTGGCCATTTTGGAAAAAGCTTGGGAACTGGGACTGATGAACACCAAAATCCCAGCATCTTGCGGTGGCATGGAGCTTTCCGTTTTAGACACGGCCATCATGGAAGAGGAAATTGGTTGGGGATGTACCGGTATCGCTACGGCCATTACCGCAAACACTTTAGCTCAGGTGCCTGTGGTCGTCGCTGGCACGCCTGAACAGCATCAAAAATGGTTGGCACCGATGATGGAAGCGCCACTCATGTGCTCTTACGCTGTGACCGAGCCGGGAGCCGGCTCTGACGTGGCTGGTGCAAAAACCGTCGCAGTCAAGAAAGGCGATAAGTACATTTTGAACGGCCAGAAAATGTGGATCACGGGCGCTGGTCATGCCAGTTGGTTTTTCGTGTTGGCCAAAACCGATGCAGATGCCGGACACAGAGGGATGACTGGGTTTATCGTTCCTGCAGATGCCCCCGGCGTCACCATTGGCAAAAAAGAAAACAACATGGGTCAACGCGCTTCCGATACGCGCGGCATTACTTTTGAAGATGTCGAAATCCCCGAAGAAAACCGATTGGGAGAGGAAGGCAAGGGCTTTTTAATTGCCATGAAAGCATTCGACTACACCCGTCCATTGGTGGCAGCCACTTGCGTGGGCTTGGGTCGTGCAGCCATGGAACATGCCATCGCCTATGCGAAAGAGCGAAATGCGTTCGGACGATCTATTGGGGATTTTCAAGGTGTTTCATTCATGATTGCTGATATGGCCAGTGACATTGAAGCTGCGCGCATGTTGGTATGGAAATCTGCCTACGAAATTGACCAAGGCCGACGCAACACGCTCTATGCTGCTTACGCCAAACGTTTTGCTGCTGATACCTGTATGCGAGTGGCCACAGATGCCGTTCAGGTATTTGGGGGCAATGGATTTAACAAAGAGTACCCCGTAGAAAAGTTAATGCGAGATGCGAAAATCATGCAGATCTACGAAGGCACCAGTCAAATTCAGCGGGTCATCATCGGCCGTGAATTACTCAAAGGCTAGCCTCAAACGGCATCTTATAGCGGTTTGAGGTGGTTGAATCCCATCAGGATCTTGGTTATAAACTTGCGGCTTTCAGCCAGTCACGGCTGAAGGCGGTGTTTTGACTTCACAGTGGAGGTAATCATATGAGCGCAACATCTGGCGCACCAATGATTGAGGTACGCGACCTAACGAAAAATTATGGCAGTTTTACTGCGCTGCAGGGACTCACCTTTCAAGTGCCCAAAGGCCAGGTGGTTGGTTTCTTGGGCCCCAATGGCGCCGGGAAGTCCACCACCATGAAAATCCTGACGGGTTATGCGGGGCAAACATCAGGCAGCGCTGCAGTGGCCGGTATCGACGTTCAAGCAGACCCCGTGGCCGCTCGACAAAACATTGGCTATCTCCCTGAGAGCAATCCTTTGTACGAAGAGATGATGGTGAAGGAGTATTTGGATTTCATCGCAGAAATTCGAAAAATTCCCACCGACCGAAAAAGTGTTCGCATCAAAGAAGTGGTGGAGCGTTGTGGCTTGGGCAATATGATTGGCAAAGACATTGGCCACCTTTCCAAAGGGTATCGTCAGCGTGTGGGTTTGGCGCAGGCCATCTTGCACGATCCAGACCTGTTGATTTTGGATGAGCCCACCTCTGGCCTCGACCCGAACCAAATCGTTGAGATTCGAAACCTTATTCGTGAAATCGGTGAAGAGAAAACCGTCATTATGAGTACCCACATTCTTAGTGAGGTTCAGAACACGGCATCACGGGTACTGATCATTAATGAAGGTAAGTTGGTGGCCGATGACAGCCCGGAAAACTTAACCCATGAAGAGGGCGGAACGCTCTACGTGGTGGTGGCACCTAAAAATGGCACACCGCTAGAGCACAATATGGTCGAACGTATGTTGACCGGTTTGCCTGAAGTGAGCCAAGTGAATGCCCACGAAATCACCGATGAAGGGGCTTTAGGATTCAAGGTGCGTTACAGTGGTGAAGACCCGCGTCGCTCCGTTTTTGAATCCGTGGTGAAAGAAAATATGGTGCTGCTCGAAATGCGTCGCCACCACGTTTCCTTAGAAGATACTTTCCGTAAATTGACCTCCAACGATTAACAGGAGATGGAGCATGTCTGCAGTAACTGCGATTGCCAAAAGAGAAATCCGTTCGTTTTTTAACTCGCCCATGGCGTACATTACCCTCGGCGTTTTCCTGCTGTTGTCAGGATATTTTTATTTCAACACGTTGTTCCTGGTGGGGCAGGCTTCCTTAAGAGAGTTCTTCAACTTGGCACCTTTGCTTTTTGTGGTGTTCGCACCGGCATTGACCATGCGCTTGTTGGCGGAAGAACGCAAAGCGGGCACCATCGAGCTGCTGCTGACCATGCCGATCAGAGACTCTCACGTGGTTTTTGGGAAGTTCCTTGCAGCATTGGTGATCGTGGCCATTGGCCTGTTGCTCACCCTGCCTTACGCCCTGTCTGTGGCCAACTTAACCGCGAACAACAGCAGTTTTGATTGGGGGCCAGCCGTTGGCGGTTATTTGGGCTTGTTGTTAATGGCAGCGTCGTTCATTGCTCTGGGTCTTTGGGCCTCGTCATTGAGCCGCAACCAAATCGTTGGGTTTATTATTGGCTTGTTACTCTGTTTCGCTTTTTACATCATCGACAGAACGGCCGTGTTTTTACCTGCCTCCATGGGGTCGGTCTTTGAATTCCTTTCAGTGGATTACCACTTTCGAAACATCGCCCGCGGGGTCTTAGATACCCGTGACCTTATTTTTTACTTTTCATTAACGGGGGCCGGTTTGCTGTTGACCACGCGAACCTTGGCTTCCTCGCGTCAATAAAGGAGGTGCATGATGAGAAACAGTTCAAAGAGTGCATCCGTTGTATTGATTTCCGTTTTAGGGTCTCTGATCTTTTTAAATCTGATCTCCGTGGGGACTTTTACCCGGGTGGATTTGACTGAGAATCAAATCTTCACTTTGTCTGAGGCGTCGCAGGAGACAGCTGAGGCATTGGAAGACCAGGTGACCATTAGTGCGTATTTTACCTCTGATTTACCGCCTCCCTATTCCAGCTACAGTCGCTACGTTCGCGATTTGTTGCAGGAGTATCGGGCTGCGTCCAAAGGTAAGGTTGCCTTTGAATTCGTAGACCCCACTTCACAGGAAACTGCCGAAGACAAAGAGAAGAAGAAAGAAATGAAACGGGATATCTTTGGGCGCCCCGTTCGTGAAGCCACCAGTGTAGAGCAAGAGTTGGCAACCTTAGGCGTGCAACCGGTAGAAATCCGAGTGCTTGAAGATGACCAGCAGCAAACCAAGCGTGCCTACATGGGCATTGCCATTCGCTACCAAGAATCCTCTGAAGTGATTCCAGTGGTCCAAAACATTGCAACCTTAGAATACGACATCACCACGCTCATCCGAAAAATGACGCGCTCTAAAACGCCAGTGTTGGGTGTGATTCACGACCACGAAGAAAGTAAAATTCAGCAACTGCAAACAGTCTTGTCCCAGATTTACGATGTGCGCAGTGTTGAACTCACGGCCGAAAACCCTGTGATCGATGATGACGTAGACGCCTTACTCGTCGTAGGCCCCAAAGAGGGGATTGTACCTGGAGGTCAAGCGGCCATTGACCAGTTCATCATGAACGGTGGTTCGGTGGCTTTCTTCCTCGATCGCTTGCATGTGGACATGAGGACCTTTGAAATCACAGACGCTGTTCATGGTCTCGCGCCCATGTTGAAAACCTATGGAGTCGAGCTGAAGGACGAGTTGGTGGCCGATGTGGAAAGCGCTCAGTTGAGCGTTGCTCAGCGGCGAGGTTTCATGGTGGTGAACATCCCTGTGCAATACCCCTTTATGCCCCGAGTGGCTCAGCTGGAAGGCAACAGCGCCATTACCCACGGTTTGGGCAACCTTGTTTTCCCTTATGCCGCGCCATTGTCCTACGAGAGCAACGACCAAGTGGAATTCACCACTTTGGCAAAATCCTCCGCCAAAAGCTGGACCGAGACTTATCCCACCGATTTGATGCCCACACGTGATTGGAACCAAGAGCAGGTGAGTTTTACCGGGCCCTACGATTTAGCTGTGGTGGCCAAGGGTAAGTTTAAGTCGCATTTCGCGAATGCCGTTGGCGGAGCCGAGGGCGCATTGGCAGAGAGCAAAGAAGATGGTCGTATCGTCGTTGTTGGAACTTCTTCGTTCATGTGGGACCAAGTGGGCGGCCGCCTGGGACAAGCTTTTGTGCTGAATTTGATCGACTGGTTAATGCTCGACGAAGCGTTGCTTTCCATGCGGACCCGTGGCATGACCGCGGCGCCTTTGGAAAAAGATTTGAGTGATGCCACCCGTAACGGCGTGAAATATGGCAACATGCTCGGCGTTCCGTTCTTGTTTTGCCTTTACGGTGTCATTCGGTGGCGTACCAGAGAACGACGTCGACACACCATTCAAGTTTGATCTTTTAAAGGAGACATGATGAACCGTTCTGCAGTGATCGCCCTGGGGGCATTGGTGGTCTTGGGAGGCGTATTCTTTGCCACTCAAGAAGAGCAGGTGAGCGTTGGGGTACAAACCTTGAGCTTTAAGGACTTTGACGGAAGCGCCATACGTCAGGTAGAAATCAAAGGAAAGAACGCGGCCCGATTGTCCCAAAAAGACGGTCAATGGCAGATTGCTGTGGCGGACGGTGCAAAGCAGGTGCCTGCGGATGGTCAGGCTGTGGAGAAGGTTTTAGAAGAGGTGGGTAAAGTACGCTCCTCTTTTATGGTGTCCCAACGTAAGGAAGCACACGGCGATTACGAAGTGACCGCCGAAACAGGAACGGAAGTGATTCTTTCTAGCGAGAAAGGTCAGGCGGTGTCCTTGGTGATTGGCAAGCGCACGGCGAAGGGCGGTAACTATTTGCGAGAATCTGGGAGTGACAAGGTCTTTTCAGCGAGTACCCGATTAGCGTCTTTGGTCAGTAAAAAAACCATTGATTGGCGTGGGCGTGGTCTTTGGAACCTGAAGAAAGAAGAAATCACACGCGTGTTACTCAAACCGGTGGAACAGGCAGGTTTTGCTTTGGTTCTCGAAGGGGAAGGGCCCCAAAGCCAAATCAAGTTGGCTGAAGATGTAAAAACTGCACCTGGCTTTCGGTTTGGTGTGTCTGAGGCCAAGCGGTTGGTAGACGCCTTGCCCAGCTTGCGCGCCGTTGCTTTTGTCGATGAGCCTAAGAAAGACGACGAAATGGGCTTTGGTGGTGCACACACTCAAGTGGTTGTAGAAAAGAAAGAGGGCAAGTCTTTAACGCTGCACATCGGCAGCGAGAACGACAAGAACCAGGTGTATGTAAAGGTGGCCGACAAGGAACAAGTGTATCTGTTGACTAAAAGCAGTGTGCAAAAATTTAAGGGTGGCTTGGATGCGCTGCGCGCCATGGACTTGGTGGCTTTTGACGATAAGCAGGTTACCAAATTGGAAATCATCTCCGGACAAAACAAAACCGTGGTCGAGAAAAACGCGGGGGCGTGGGCGATCACGTCGCCCAAAAAGTTGCCCGACGCATTCGAGTTTGATCCTGCCACAGTGGTACGCCAGCTGAGTTCCCTCAAAAATACCAAGGCCGCATCTTTTGTAGGTCTTGAAAACCAAGTTGGTTTTGGGTTTAAAAAACCGTCCTTGGAGGTCAGGGTTCAGCAGGCAGACGGTCAACAAGCCGCCCTCATTTTTGGGCGTGACCTCACCGAGGGAGACGCACAGACTTACGTGAAAAGCCCCATTGATGGCGGTACCTATCTGGTCCGTTCTTTTCAGAAAACTCGTTTTGAGCGAGGGGTCGATTTGTTTAAGAAAGTGGCTCCTCCGCCCATGAACTTCAATCAGGCGCAAGGCTTTAACAGCTTACCGCCCGACGTGCGTAAAAGTCTCGAAGAGCAAATGCGCAAACAAAATCTCTAAAGAGATCCGCCTTCATAGTGCTTTTCTAGGAATTTGGCGAAACGCAGGTTCAGCATGTCTGGGTGCTCGATGGGTGTGGTATGGCTGCCATCAGAGATGCACAGGTATTCGCTCCCACGGATGCGCCAGTGCATTTGTTGTGAAAGCCAAGCTGGGGTGAAGGTATCTTTGCCCCCTGCGACCACCAGGGTGGGGATTTCGATACTGGGCAAAATGTCGGCAGCGCTGTGTTCAGCCAGACTGCGCGCCATGTGTCCAAAAACCCGCATGTCCATTTGGGACAAATGCTCGAGGTAGGGCATGAAATCCTCTTTTTTGACCCGGTGGGGGTTGAGTTCTAGGCGTGCACCAATTTGAAAGCTGAGCTCGGTGGCCATCATTCTCTTCCAGATGGGGTTGAGAAAACGTGAGAAATGAATCATCGACCCCGATACGAGAGGAAATACTTTTTTCATCACACGGTTGGAAAAAGGGGTGGGAAAGGACGGGTCGTGTCCCCCGTGCCATGTGTGTAGTGGAAACTCGTAGGACCCACACAACAGCACAAGGCCTTTGACGCTTTTGGGGCGGTGGCGAAAGTACTCCAGGGCCACTTGAACGCCCATGGAATGCCCGCAGAAAATGGCTTCCTCTAAGCCAATGGCACCGAGGATTTGCTGAAAGTCCGATACTGTTTTTTCTACGGTGATCGTGGTCAAATCGGTGGGCACATCACTTTTTCCGTGCCCCCGATAATGGATGTGAATCATGGGGTGATTGGCCCCAAAGTTACGGCGGAGGTACTTCCAGACGTAACCATCGCACCCCAGGCCATCACAGAGCACAAAAGGGGGCCCCTTGGCATCGGGTGGGTTGGAAATGTGAAAGAACAATTTGGTGCCATCTGCGGTGATAAACCATTGTTCCGCCTCACCCTGAATCTCACTGAGGGGTTGGGGTTTGTTCAATGGTTTTGAGGCAGAATCAGACATAATCAAATCACTGGAAGGCTCCTATCTTATCACTGTGAAAACAGGAATGCCTTTTTTTTCCTTTAAATGAATGGCACAAAGGGGGCCGATCATGGAGTTTGGTATGGAAAAATCTTGGATACAATGGATCTTGCCCACAGACGGCGGTCAGCTGAAATCCGCCCTGGGGCCCGCTGATGCCCCTTTAACCTTGTGGGGCCCGCAAGGCGAGAAAACGACATCTTACGCCACCAGAGGCCCTACGGTGGATTTTCCGCAACTGGGGCGCCCATTGGTGCTGGGATGGCCCCAAGGCACAGAAGTGGCGCCTCAGGTGCGCCTGTCACCCCCCACGACCGACGCCCCTTGGGCTCTTTTGTTTGGGCTTGAGGTGAATGATGCTCAGGGAGAAACCACCCATTTGCCGCCGGTGGGGATGAACCCTCTAGAGACCATGGATTTGATTTGGTCCCTGGGAGACTTTTTGGCCGACGTCTTGAAAGATTTGGAATTCTCTGTGGGTTCTCTCACCCCAGATGGGCGACCCGGGGGGCACACGTTTTTGATTCATGGTGTAACGGGCAGCGCTAACTTTCTTTTTGAACGACTCATTCTCTTTCGTGCGGTGCTAGAGACCATTGCCAGTGCCAGAGGTTTCACTGCCAAAAACATTCAGATTCAAACAGATGCTTGCGGTATTCTACCCGTGGATGGGCAGCTTTTGGGCATGGACTTTTAATGTTGGGTCAACGCGCCACGTGCTTGTCTGCCATTGCGGGTGTTTCTCATGGCTTTTTCGGTCGTGTGGGTGGCACATCGCCACAGCCTTGGTCGGGATTGAATACCAGTTTTACGGTGATGGACTCCCCAGCGCGGGTCAACGAAAATTTAGCCCGCATTCGTTTTCAAATTGGATTGGCACCCAAGGCTCTGATTGCACCACAGCAGGTTCACGGTTGTGAAATCGTTGAAGTGAACGACGATACGCCCATGGACGACGTGCAGGCGGACGCTGTTTTTACCACGAAAGAAAATATTGGTATTGCGGTTCGGACTGCAGATTGTGCGCCCATTTTAATGACGGACCATGATGGCAGTTTTGTTGCCGCTGTCCACGCTGGTTGGCGAGGTGCAGTGGCTGATATTATGGGCGTAAGTGTAAGTGCCATTTCGTCACGCTTAAATGTGCCTGCCTCAAAGATGGTGGCTGCCATTGGCCCGTGCATTGGCGCCGAGCAATTTCAGGTGGGCCGTGAAGTGTTGGACGCAGCGAACCAGCTCTTACCCGCCGAACAATTCTACGTTGAGCAAACTGAAGAAAGAGGCCTCTTTGATTTGAGGGCTTTTATACAAAAGCGTTTACATGATTTAGGTATCGCTCAGGTTGAACAAATACCAGGATGCACCTATTCGGATATAGAAACCTATTTCTCCCATCGGAAAGAGCAGGGTAACACGGGACGACAAATGAGCGTCATCGCTTTGTGTCAAGCGCCTGAGCCTGTTCAAGAGCAGATGAAACTACCAGAACCAATAATTTAGCGCTTCGCCTTAACAATCAAATCTGTCGTGACGAATCTTTACGCATCAAGGTCTGTTTGCACCGGGCTTGTTTGAGGCTGAAGTGATGCTTGCACCCATATGGTATGCATCGGCAACAATTTCTTCGCAAACAAGCTTCGCGCAAGCAGAACGCCCCAAAGGTTTCCAAAGCCTGCCCCAAGCCTTTGGAAGACCGGAAACCACACAACGTACTGATTTTTAAGCAAAAGCAGCCCCGAAAAAGGCTGCTTTTGCCTTAATGGGCGCTACTGATGTGACGACATTTATGGTGCCCCCTTGAAAACCCAGGATTGCCCCATGTCCCGTACATCTAAATTGTCGAATGTTTTTTCTTTCTTATTCATGAGTAAAGCACGAAGTTCCAAACGTATTCAACGACTTGTAGATGAGGTGGCACCTACGAACCATTTGGATTGTACTGCAAATAAAACCTTGAGGCGCTTTCTCAGTTGCGATCGCCCACAAAATAGTAACCAAGAGAACGTAACCCCACAGGGCCCGGGCGCATCATTGACAGTGCTCGCAAAAGTATACGGATTTCCAGGTTAGTTCTTCCAGTATACCAGCCTTTCACTCTTCGATTGTTGATTCGTCTGCTTGTTCGCCCCATTAACGATACGCTATCCGTAAATTTTCATTGGTGGTTGGTGCAAATAGCGCGCAAAAGAGTTTCTGCACATCGAGGGAATCTTAAAAATTTACGATCCGCTTATTTTTGGAAGCGCTGAAACCCAAGGTTGAAGGAGCTCATTGACATAGTTGCTAAGCTCTTCTTGGTGCAAAGTTTCTTTGGTGTCTTTGATTTGCTCGATTATCCATAAAGCAAGTTTCGCCTCGGGATAATGATTCTGAATGTGATTTAAAACGGCTTTACTATCCTTGTATTTACCCAATGCGAAAAGCGCCTGAGAGAGTTTGAGCGCCGGACGTCCAGCGGCTGGCGAACCTGCACTTATTTGAAAATGAGGCACGCTTTTAGCAAAATCACCTTTGCCGAAATAATACTCACCGAGGGCGGCATGCAGTTCGTTGGTTTCACCATATTTTTCTTTATATGCGCGCGAGAAATCTTCGACACCTTCATTTGCTGCTGCAGCGCCACAAATACCAATGCCTACGTAAATGGCTTCAATAGATTTGTAGTTGAAAGCGAGGGCGGCCTCTACATTTTGTAGAGCAAGACCCATGTGGTTTTGCATCATAGATAACCGAGCCAAACCCAATGTGGGGGTGGTCGTAACCAGTGCAACATCGCCAGTGACTTGCTCGGAGTCCAAGCATTCCAGATAATAAGCTTTTGCGCTTTCAATATTACCAAGCGCTTCATTGACGATCCCCAGCTGCGCACAAAGCGCTGGGTGGTGGGGAATTCGATGTCTCCAACGCTCTAACAGAAGTAACTGCTCATTTGGATTGTCTTTAAAAAGCGCATTGGCGATTAGGACCAATAAATCTCCAATAAATGAGGGAAGATTAGTTGTGGGAGAGCGGTGAAGCACCTCTAATGCTTTTTTAGCATTCGTTTTAAGTAAAATACTGTCGTTCCAGTAGCGTGCTACATCAAGTAGTCTGTACCATGAGTAAAGGTCCTCAGGGTCCTTTTGCAGGACTTTTTGTAAAATATCACAATCACGATTTTTCTTGTCTTTCTCTACCGCTGTTTCACGGAGGTAGCCCACATGTTCCACAATACCTTGTAGATGGGCTAAACCTAGATTTTTTTCTTGTAACATGGTGGTTACAGAGCTTGTGACCTCTTCGTGAATAGGCACTCTAAATCTTACTTGGGGCTCGTTTCGAAAAACACGCAGAAGCCTTTTGTCGCGGACCGTCCCGTTTGGCCAACGGTCTCTGATAATAATCGTGGCCGCGCCAGCCTGCAGGTTATCGTCACTGGCTAAATTTCTTATTTCTTGTACTGTATCTGGGCCGACCAACTCATCTGGGTCTAGAAAAACGACCCATTGCATTTTCGCTAGGTCGAGGCTTTGATTGCGGTGGAATGCAAAATCATTTTGCCATTCCACTTGCTTGATAACGGCATTTTGCTCGCGCAATATCTCAATGGTGTTGTCATTCGAACCCGTATCTACAACGCACAGTTCGTCCCAGAGTCCTGCTGCGCAATCTAAAAATTTCGGTAGATGTGCCGCTTCGTCGCGAACGATCATACACAGAGATATTCCGGGCTTCTTCATTGGTGACTCTGCGCTAATTCAAGGATTGGGATTAATGTTTGTTTTAAAAGGTTTTCATAGTTTTCAATGAAAACCTGATGTTGGTTGAGCGGCGACTTGGACAACAAAAATCGCAAAGAGGCGGACAAAGCTCCAAGATATTGAGGATTTTTGGAGAGCAGCATACCTTGGCTAACAAAGTCCTCAACTGTTTCAGGGGCGAATTCATTTAATCCTAGATTCGCAAGAATGCTGTAGCTGACCCTGGAACGGTGACTCGTACCGCGGAGTGTCAGTACGGGGGTTCCCATTAATAACGCTTCGAGAGTAGTGGTGGTGCCATTATACGGAAAAGTATCTAGAGCAATATCAATGGAATTATAGGCATCTAAGTGTTCGGTATCATTATCAACGGGGTTTAAAAAACAAATCCGGTCAGGAGCAATATTTTCGTTCGTAAAGAGCTGGGTGATTCTTATGCGCTGGTTTTCACTGCGTAGACAGTGCGATTTGAGTTTAATGATGGACTGTGGAACAGCGCGCATGAGTTCTGACCACACAGAA
>MDTD01011865.1_pt1 | contig 32897 bp, 30 predicted proteins | sample 811221 | NCBI WGS metagenome assembly MDTD01 (sample SAMN05326646, study PRJNA326480) | marine metagenome | isolation source: seawater | place: Pacific Ocean: South West | collected 2011
ACCGGCGCCCAGCGCGGCACGCTCTCTTCCCTGACCGGCGCCCTCGACGCCGATGTCACGCTCACCGACGCCAACCCCCACACGTTCGCGTACAACATCGACCGGCTCGGCAACCGCGTCGGCGGCCCGGGCGGCGAGCCGGGCTTCAGCGAGTTCTTCGAGGGCCTCAACAACAACGCCCCCGTCCTCGCGTACACCGCTGCCACGGACGAGCGCAACAAGCTCACGAGCCTGACCGACAACGCGGGCACGCAGCCCACAACCAGCTATCAGTACGACGCAGCGGGCAACCTCGCGCAGGACGCCCGGTTCGAGTACCACTACGACGCCTTCAATCGCCTCGTCGCGATCGAGGACACAGAGATCGTCGGCACCGACCAGCTCGTCATGGCCTTCGCCTACGACGCGTTCGGCCGCCTGATCACCCGGGTGACGCCGTGGGACGACCTCTGGGGTAACACGGACTACCGGATCCAGACCTTCTGGTACGACGGCAACCGGCGCATCGAGGAGATCGTCGTCGACCCGGTCCACGCCGTCGCGCCGTGGGAGCTCACTCCCGTGCAGGTCGGCACGCCCGAGGTCCGCATTGAGAACGAGTACTTCTACGCCGCCCACCCGGGCGCCCGGACCGACGAATTGCACGCGGTGGTCGACTGGTTCGACCGGATCGCCTACCCGATGCAAGACGCGTCGAACGGCACCACGCTCGGATTCACGAGCGACGAGGGCGAGGTCGTCGAGCAGTACAGCTGGTCGCCCTTCGGGCGCCTGCTCGCGGTCGACGAGATGCCAGGCATCACCGACGCGCCGTCATGGCAGAACGGGCAGAACGGCGGGCTCTACCACGACTTCCGCATCGGGGTGGGCCACCACGGCCTGTTCGCTGAGGCGCTGGCCGAGCCCGGGACGACGCTCCAGTACCGCGCCAACCCGCTGCGGGTCGGGCGCACCACGGTCTACCACAACCGCAACCGGACGTACGACCCGCACCTGGGCCGGTTCTTCCAGCACGACCCGAACGGGACGGGCCAGACCCTGGCGGGCCTGGCGGCCCAAGGCAAGCTGGGCTGGACGGCGCCCTCGGCATTCTCGAGCGAGGCGTGGTTCGGGGACGGTGGGAACCTTTACGCGGCGTACGGACACGATCCGGCGAACGTGACTGATCAGTCTGGCTTGTTTTCCCTCCCTGGCTTGCTTTTGCCGTCCGGAGAAACGATCAGTATCTATGAAGATTACAACGATCAGGCACTGGAAGGAGGAATGGCGGCTTCTGATTACATTAACGCGGAGCTTTCCAGTTATGGTGCTGATCAGCTGCTTGCGATGGAGCTTATTCTCGATTGGGACACTCCAGATGCTGTACTCACAGCCGTTGGTGTAGGGGGAATTCTCGCTAAAATAGACAGTCATCATGTCATTCCGAAGTTTTTGCTCGGTATTGACGATGCCGCTAATCGTGTCGGGTTGCCACGGAGGCAACATCGCGCCTATCACAAAATTCTCAGAGAGGAATTTAAAAATGCTGGATTACCGAGCCCGCATTCTCGCGGAAAGAATCGATGGGTGACAAGGCTAACGCAGGGCGATGTGTCTACCGAAGAAGTTAATAAGGCCAGGAGAGCTCTAATGAATGCAGGGAGGCGATTTGACAAGGAAGTCACGCCAGATTTTGATGTGACTGGTAGGACTCGGCTTTCTCTGAATGCGGGCCTGTACAAGGAAGGGGTTCTGGATGTCGGTCGGCGAGCTAGAAGACGATGGCGATAATCTCTACTATCTGGATCCGGGCGATTTGGTCCTAGGAAGCGTCCAAGACGGTTGGCTGCGTCACACGCTTCTCCATGACAAGCGCTGCTGTGGACGCGGGTGTGGGGGTCTTAGGCCGCCGTATTACGGAGAGCCGATTGATGTCCCGTTCGATCGGAAGCCCAAAGTATCGATGTTGTATCTTCCGCTGGCAACGGTAGTTTCTCGCAGGCTTTGGCGCATCATCGGTGGGTTTATCGACGATGCGGTGCTGGGGCAGTGCCTAGATGTGGTGAGCGGAGACTCTTACGATGATTACCTCACGGCCTATGTGCCGCAGAATTTGTCGTGTTCATTTGAGTATGATGATGTATCTCAAGAATTAGAGGTCCGGGTATGTAAATATTGTAAATCAAGAAAGTACCGCGAGGAGCCAGTCAGTATGGTGCCGCGAGTGGCGCGAGTGCGTGCGGGGCAGCGTGCGGGGTTCATCGATTCCCACAGCGGCATTGTTGTAGATGGCGAGCTAATGTTATTGGTCAAAGAGCAGTGTGTTGATTTGGACGTCGTGGCATACCCTCGGATGGGACGGTAGTGCGAGATTCCCGGCTATATCGTGTTTGGGCGGGCAGGAAGACAGCCGAGTTCGGTGGAAGCCTCGCTACTGCTAAGTCCAAAAGATTTGAGTGTAAATTATATCGAAGAAAGCGTAGTATTCACGATGGCGATCTGGTGCGGCCTATCTCGTAGGGATTCCCAAATAACCCTGATTCTCTAGTTGGTCTTCGGTAGTGATGTGCGCCGTGTCCTTTCAGGGATTAGCAGTCGATACGTAGGGTCTTGGCATTGGCGTTTGTGGCGTCTTGCAAGGTAGGGTCCGGACGAATTCGAACGGGGCGGATGGCGTAGCGTGGAACGCGCGGCGGGATTGGTGAAGTCTCTCATGCAGTGTTCAACGCAAAAGGCATTATCACTCAGAAAAGGTCGTGTATCAGCCCGTTGTTTATTGGTGAGCGATCGGTACCCTCTTCCCATGATCATAACCGGGTTGTCTACACTTTTTGCCGGGGTGTCCTTGGCGCAGCCACAGGCGGCGGCGATCCTGCCCGCCGGCGACATCCCGCTCGCCCGGCTCGTCGACCTCTCCGCCGACCTCGCCGAGGTCTCAATCGAGTACGACGCGACGCTCCTGCGGGGCAACGCGACGCTCCGCCTCGCCAAGGAACTCGAGGGCGACCAGCTCTGGGCGCTGACCAACGAACTGCTGGCCGCGCGGGGGCTCACCACGCTCCGCCGGGGGACCGACTCGCCGCTGCTGAGCGTCGTCAAGCTCCAGGACGCCGCGCGGCTCGCGGTCGCCGACGCCGACTTCGCATCGTTGTATGCCCCGATCCCGGGGTTCGTGTCGGTGGGGCTGTCGCTCGAGCACATGGCGCCCGATGACTTCCTCGCGGAGATCGAGCCGATGCTCTCGTCGTCGGGCGGCGAGGCGTCGCGGACGCCAGAGCCCGGGGTGATCCGCATCGCGGACCGCACGCCGGTCGTGCGCCGGGTCGTCGAGCTCGCGGCGGTGCTCGACACCCCCGATGCGGTGTCGTCGATGGAGTTCGTCGGGGTCGATTCGCTCGCCCCGGCGGAGCTGATCCAGCTGGTCGGCACGATCCGCGGCGGCTCGACGGCCGGAGGCGGCGAGCAGGGGGGGCGGCTCTTCGAGGGCCCGGACGGGCGGAGCGTGATCGTCGTCGGGACGGCACGCGAGCGTGCCGACCTCCGCTCGCTCGTCGGGCGGCTCGACGAGAACGCCCGCCTCGAAACGAGGCTGTACACCCCCTCCGGGTTCGGCACGAGCGCCGTCGCCGATCTCATCAAATCGTCGTTCGGCGAGGAGCCCAACGGGCTCGAGATCGTCGAAGACGGGCTGACGTCGACGCTCCAGGTGACCGCGGCGCCGGCGCAGCACGAGCGGATCGCGGCGCTGCTCGAGCGTCTGGAGTCCGTCCCGCCTGGCGCGCGGCGCCCCCTCCGCGCGTTCCCGGTGCGGAACCGAGACGCGGAGGAGATCGCGTCCCTGATCCGCAACCTCGTGGACGCGGGCATGTTCGAGAGCGGGCTCGCGGCCCGCGGCCGCCTCGCCGGGGAGCCGTCAGCTCAGGCGGGTGCCGGCTCGATGAGCCGGAATCGATCGGGAGAAGACGGGTTCGGCGATGCTTCTGATGAAGGGGTCCGGATCGCTGTCGACCGGGGGACGAGCCGCCTGCTCGCGATCGGCGAGCCGCGCGATCTCGATCGGATCGGGGTGCTGGTCGAGGAGCTGGACGTCCGCCAGCCCCAGGTCATGCTCGAGGTGCTGATGGTGAGCCTCTCGGACGGGCAGAGCCGCGACTTCGGCATCGAACTGCAGCGGCTGCTGGATGACGCGGGGACGATCGTCGGCCTCACCTCGCTGTTCGGGATCAGCGATCTGGGGCTCTCCGATGGCGGCTCGGGCGTGCTCGGGAGCGGGAGCGGCGCGACGGCGGTCGTCCTCGACCCCGGGGACTTCAGCGTCGTGATCCGGGCTCTGGAGAACATCAGCGACGGGCGGGCGCTGAGCATGCCCCGCGTGCTCGTCAACAACAACGAGAGCGGCACGATCAACTCGACGGTCGAGGAGCCCTTCCTGAGCACCAACGCGTCCGACACCGTCGCCACGACTTCGTTCGGCGGCAGCTCCGCGGCGGGCACGCAGGTGAACGTCACGCCACAGATCGCGGAGGGCGACCACATCGTGCTCCAGTACTCGGTCTCGCTGAGCTCGTTCGTGGGCGAATCGGCGGATCCGGCGCTGCCGCCGCCGCGTCAGCAGAACACCATCTCGAGCCGCGCGACGATCCCGGACGGCTACACGATCGTGGTGGGGGGGATCGAGATCGAGTCGGAGGCGGAGGCCGAGACGCGCGTTCCGCTGCTCGGGGCGATCCCGGGCGTCGGGGAGCTCTTCAAGAGCCGCTCGCAGTCGAGCTCGCGGTCGCGCTTCTACGCCTTCATCAAGCCGACTGTGATGCGCCACGAATCGTTCGACGATCTGAAGCACTACGGCCGCCCGTTCCTCGAGGAGGCCCGGGTGGACGACGGGCTGCCGGAACTCCTGCCGCGGGTGATCCGATGAGCGGCGCGTCCGCGGGCGGTGCAACGGTCGACTCGGCGGCTCCATCGCCGGAGTTCCTGTCGCTGATCTCGCGCGATTTCGCCAGGATGCATCTGATCCTGAGCGGCGGGGTCGAGGGCGACATCGAGACGCTGCTGGTCGCCGGCTCGACGGACCGGTTCGCGATCCACAACACGGGGGCGCGCCTGGGGCGACAGGTCCGCACGGAGCGCCGCGACGCCGAGCAGCTGGCGCGGGCGATCGACGAGGCGTACGAGGCCGTCGCCGTGTCGACCGGGCCCGCCGAGTTCGACGGGCCGGGCTCGGAGCGTTCGGCGGAGGACGCGTTGCGCGCGGCTCTGGAGCTCGCCGACCGGGACCTCCTGAGCACCGAGGGGAAGGGGCCCGTCGTCCAGCTCGTCGACGCGATGCTGTTCGAGGCGCTCGCGAGGGGTGCGAGCGATCTGCACGTCCAGCCGCTCGCCGATGTCACGCTCGTCCGCATGCGGATCGATGGCGTCCTGCACATCGCGCGGGAACTGCCGCCGACGGTGACCGCCGCGGTCGTGAGCCGGATCAAGGTCATGGGAAGGATGGACATCGCCGAGCACCGGGTCCCGCAGGACGGGAGAGCGACGGTGAGCATCGGGCGAGCGGATTCAAAGACGGGTGGGCGGACGGTTGATCTCCGAATCAGCAGTCTGCCGACGAGCTTCGGAGAACGGGTCGTCATCCGGCTGCTCGACACCGAGCGCGGCACGGCGATGCAGAGCTTCGAGTCCCTCGGGATGCCCGCCGATATCGAGTCGGCGTATCTTGATCGATCGGCCCGCGCGAACGGCCTCATCCTGCTGACCGGCCCGACGGGATCGGGCAAGACGACGACGCTCTACACGACGCTCAAGTGGATCGCGACACGCGGCGGCGGTGAGCTGAATGTGATGACGATCGAAGACCCGATCGAGTACGAGCTCTCCGACTCGGGCGTCGCGATCAGCCAGGCACAGGTGAATACCAAGAAGGGCGTGACGTTCGCGAGCGGCCTGCGGCACATTCTCCGCCAGGACCCCGATGTCGTGATGGTCGGCGAGATCCGCGACACCGAGACGGCCCGCATCGCGATCCAGTCATCGCTCACGGGGCACCTCGTCTTCTCGACGCTGCACACCAACGACGCGCCGAGCGCGGTGACCCGCCTGGTCGATCTCGGCGTCGAGCCTTATCTCGCGAGCTCGTCGCTCTCCGCGGTGCTCGCGCAGCGGCTTGTTCGTCGGACACACACCGAATGCGGCGGGCAGGGCTGCGCCGGCTGCATGGAGTCCGGGTACGCCGGGAGGACGGGTCTGTTCGAGCTGCTCACGGTCGATGAAGACCTGCGGCACGAGATCTCGGCAAACGCGACCGCGGTTCGACTTCGCCAACTCGCGCGTGCGCGAGGGATGCGGACGCTGCGGGAAGACGGTGCACGCGTGCTCGAAGCCGGGATGACATCTCGATCAGAAGTCGAGCGTGTCACCGTGGATCTGGCGGGTACGGAGAGCCCGGGATGAGCGGCGCACGGCCCACGCTCTGGAGGTACAGCGCGCTCGGTGAATCCGGGCTCGTTCGGGGCGAGCACCAGGGCGCCAGCCCGGCCGAGGTGCGGTCCGCGCTGCATTCGGCCGGTTTGCGCGTACTCGACCTCAGGCCTCTGCGGGTGCCCGGTGCGCAAGCGGACGATCGTCCGACGACCGCGTCAGCGGTCCGGCGCGTGGTCGAGCAGCGTTTGCGGGCCCGTCGCGTCGGTGTGAAGGCGGAACTCCTCGACGGGTTCGCGACCATGCTGGAAGCCGGTGTGCCGCTTGTCGAAGCGGCCGAGGCGCTGGCCGGAGAGGGTGTCGGTCGGTCGCGGGCCGAGGTGCGGTCGCAGCGGGTGCTCCGCGATCTCGTTGCCGATCTCCGGGCCGGTCAGTCGCTCGGCAATGCGATGAGGTCGATGCCGTCGTGGTTCGACGCCGCGGAGGCTGCCATGGTTGACGCCGGGCAGGCGAGCGGTGAACTCCCCGGAGTGATCCGGACGATCGCCGAGAGGCACACGCGATCCGGCGAGCTCGCGAACAAACTCGCCGCCGCCCTCGCGTATCCGATGATTGTCGCGGTTGTCGGAATCGGTGTTGTTGTGTTTCTGAGCACCAAGACGCTCCCCGAGCTCGCGCTCGTCCTCGCTGAGTCCGGGCAACCGGTTCCCGGGCTGACTCGCCTGGTCATGGCCATCGGTCGGGGCATTGTCGCCGGCACGCCGTGGCTGCTGGTCGGGGCGGCTATGTTCATCGTGCTGCTGGGGCTCGGTGGCATCGTGTTGCGCCGGGCTGGCGTTGGGTCGCCGCGGTGGCCTACGAGGCTCACGCCGCGGGTGCTCCGCCGGGCGGTTGTTGCCGAGTTCTTCCTCGGGCTTGCCGAGCTCCTGCGGACCGGCGTTCCCGCTGTTGAAGCGCTGCGGGTCATTGCGCCGACCACCGGCGGCCCGCTCACTTCGGGGTTCTCTAAGCTCGTATCAGAGGCCGCGGACAAGCTCGAGAGCGGCACAACGATCGAAGACGCACTCGGGGATCCGGAGTGGTTCTCGCCAGAGGTTCAGCGCCTCATCCGGATCGGCCAGCAGAGCGGCGAGCTCGATGCGGTCCTCGAACGGGTCGGCCAGCGGTACCGCCGATCCGCTCGGCGGCTTATCGATCGTCTCGCCGCGCTGCTCGAGCCGGCGGTTGTGCTGGTGCTCGCCGTTGGTGTCGGTGTTGTCGTCATGGCGGCGATCCTGCCACTCGTCCGATTGCAGGAGATGCTGTGAAAGGAAGCCCATACATGCGGCCTTGCAGGAAAGACAATGATGCGGCCCGTCGCGGGATGACGCTCGTCGAGGTACTGGCTGTGGTTGTGATTCTCGGGCTTCTCGCCGGCACGCTCGCGGTCTCCATGAGCGGGGCACTCGGAAAGGGAAAGCGGGAGATCGCCAAGTCGGGTATCGCGAGCATTCAGCAAAAGCTCGAGACCTATCGCATCGAGCACGGTTCATGGCCGGAGACCGATGTCGGGCTTGACGCGCTCGGCGATGCGCACGCCGACCCGTCGAGGTCATACTTCATGACACGAGACCAGCTCATCGATCCATGGGGCAATCCCTACTACCTTCTCGTACCCGGTCCGGAGAATTACCCCTATGAGATCGTTAGCTACGGCGCCGATGGCGAGCCCGGTGGCGAGGGAGAGAACGCGGATCTGAGCTCTGTCAGCTTGCGGGGGGCGCCGTGAGACGCGGTTTCACACTTGTCGAGATTCTCGCTGTGGCCGCCCTGATCGCTCTTGTATTCATCACGACCGCACCGACACTCGTCGGGGTTGCAGGCTCGGGTTCGCTGGACGCCGCGACAGAGCGATTCATCGACCTCGACGCGAGGGCGAGGCTGCTTGCACGTTCGGGATGCGGGGCCGTGCTCGAACAAGACGAGGGGGGCTGGGTCGTGCGTACCGGTGCGGCCGGCGGGTCCGATCCGGTCGCGCAGTGGCGGCCGCGAGGCGTGTCGATCTCACTCCGGTCGCACCAGGGTGATGTGATCACGGGGATCAGATACGACACACGCGGCAGATCAGCCGACTTTCTCGCACGCATCGATCACGAGGGCGGATTCAGGAGAGTCTCGGTCGCCGGACTGACAGGGTGGGTCGTCGAGGAAACCCACGGGGGCGGCGCATGAACCGCCGCGGGCTCACACTTCTGGAAGTCATTGCAGCGACAGCACTCCTGACGGTCGTTGTTGCGGCGTGCCTTCCGATGCTCGCCGAAGCGCGTCGATGGGCAGAGAGTCAGCAGAAGACAGAGACGCTCAGCGAACTGATGCGTGTCGCCGACGACTTCCTGGTGGATCCCTCGAAGTACGGGGTCGATCCCGACGACGTGGCGAAGCCCGGCTTCGTCGCGGAGATCTCAACAGACTCGGTCGCGGATCATCTGGGGATCGTCAGTATCCAGTTGCTCACCGCCGCCGATGCGGACCACGCGTGGCTGCGCTTCGACGCAGTCGGCCGGTCGGTGCTCCGGTACTCAACGCTCCCCGCGACTGTTCCGGCAAGAACAGGGAGTCCAGCCGGATGAGACGCCGCGGCCTCACCCTCATCGAGACGATCGCGTCGCTCGCGCTCCTGAGCGTGCTCGCTGTCGCGGCCTTCGGGTGGGTCGTGACGAGTCAGAAGACCTTGGCTGAAACATCCGAAAAAGTTGAGTGGAAAAGGGCGGCACACGCGGCCCTTCTGCAACTGCACGACGACCTGCGCACCGGCCAGGCCCGGATCTGGGAAGACGATGTCCTGCGCACCTGGCCCACCATCGATGCGTCCGGCCGAAGCGAGGTGGAGCGTATCGCGTTCCGCTCTATCGCGCCCGGAAGCGGTTCAGTCGAGATCGTGTACCGGTTTGATCGAGAATCGGCCTTGTTTACCCGCCGCATCGATGGACGAGACCGGGTGCTGATCGGGCGAGTGGCCTCCCTTGCGATCGAGCTGGCCGATCCCCAGCGGGACGATGACGTGAAGCCGCGATTGATCGCGATATCGATGGCGAGCGAAGACGGTCTTGCCGTGGATGCGCTCGTCCATCTCGGTGCACGGGAGATCAGCGAATGAGCCGGCGTGGTGTTGCCATGCTGATCGTTCTCGTCGTTCTCCTCGTCGCCGTCACCGCGGCGACAGGCGTCGCCAGGGTCTCGGTCGTCGGCCGGATCGCGGAACGTCAGTCGTCGAACGTCATGGTCTGCGAGGACCTTCAGCGGCAAGCCGAGGAAGCGTGCCGGAACTGGTTGGTCCGTGAGTCAGAGCGGACGGTCCTGCCTCCGGATCGCGAACGACCGTCTCTCCCGATCATCGCCGACAGCATGACCACCGCCTCGGATAAGGCCCAGATCAGCGTTCTCGCCGTCGATCTGATGGGCATGATTCCCGCGGATCGGTTGGAGGGTTCTCTCGGAGCGACCGTGCCGAGCGACATCCGTCGTGCTCTCCGTGGCCGTCCTGCCGGAGAAGACGGCGGCGGGGCATACGCACTCGATCGAGAGCTGCTTCGTCGTCCGCTCTTTCCGCCCGGGCTTCAGGTCGAACGGGACGTTTTCGGTATGGGGGATCAGGAGCTCAGCGGGCCACGAACCCCGCGGGAGCCGGCCGCGCTTCACGCCGATGCATCGGTGTGCGAGACGGTCGCCTTTGCCCGTGTCGGGCAGTCGCGGAGGATTCGAAGGCGTGACCAGAGTGAGTCTGTGGCTCTGAACGTGAACACCACGCCGGCTCCGCTGCTCGAAGCGGCGTGTTCCCTCGCCGGCGTCGAAGCGATCGATGCGATTCTTCGGTCGCGAGCCGAGGGAGTCCCGGCGGCGCTCGACTTCCGTATTGAGAGCGGTTCCGAGATTCGATTCGTGTCGCGGAGTCACCTCTGGGGATTCCGTATCGACACGAGCATGAGCGGTGCTTCATCCGCGTGGTGGGTCGTCTTCGAACAAGCGGGCGGGGCGTGGCGCGTCGCGCGGAGGGTGCTCATCGATGAGTAGTCGCACCGGGGTGATCCTGACGCTCGCAGGAGGAAGCGCTGTCGCGGCTGCGGCGTGGTACGCGTTCGCAGTTCCAGTCGTTGGCGTGTCGGACGAATCCGTCGTCGGTCACAGTTCAGCAGCCGATACCGAGGCGCCTGTCACAAGATCGTCGCTCGATCGTGGGGCGTTCGATGTTGTGCTCTGGCACGAGCCGCCCCGGCCCGCGCCTCCGCCGCCGCCACCCAAGAAGGTCGCGGCCCCGGTCGCCTCAGCCCAGCCCCTGCCGCCACCCGCCGTGGATCTGCTCGCCATCAGCCTCGTTGGCGAGGAAAGAGAAGCGGTCTTCTACGACACGCAGCGGGATCAGCTCCGACGCCTGCGGGTCGGCGATTCCCTGATGGGCTACCGGCTCGAGGCGATCACGCCGGTCCGTGTCGATCTCGCGCTCAACGGCCGGAGTATCTCGCTCGATCTCGATCAGCCCCGGGTCGCCGGGCGAGTGCCGGGAACGGGAGTGTCTCCGGATGAGTAGCACACGCACGATTCCAGCGAGCGAACTGTACTGGGGCTTGATCGATGCCAGCTCGTTCCCTCCGATCCCGTTCGGGGTCCTCCGCCCGGCAGCGGTGAGGCGAAGGCTGGAGAATCAGCTCGATGCGGTGCTCCCGGTCCCGGTCGAGGATCTGCACGTCGTCTGCTGGACTGTCGGCGAGAAACGCCACCTCATGTGCGCGATCGAGCGCCACCAGATCGCGGCCCTGTGTGAAGGGGCATCGAGTCTGCAGCCCGACTCCGTCCCCGAGTGGGTGATCGGTGACACCGCCGTGTCTGTTCAGACATCAGACCTTGAGTTGCTCACCGGGCCGTACACCCCGCACGCGAGGATCGAGCGGGCAAACCGGATGGCGCGACTCGCCGCGGCGTGCCTGCTGCTCCTCGCGGTGTTCTTCTCCGTCGGCAATCTTCGACGGGCGGCGGCCTTCCGGGCGGCGTCCGTGGAACTGCGCGCGAGGCAGGCGGCGATCTATCAGGATGCCCTCGGGCCACAGACAGGACGCATGCCACAAGCGATCCGACTGACAGCGGAGCTTCGGCGGCTCTCGCAGACACGCGGCCAGGAGGCCGGCGAGCTGAAGCAGCCCGACGCGCCGGGTGATCTGCAGTCGGTTCTCGGCGTCTGGCCCGCCGACGCAGAGCTCCGCATCGAGCGGATCTCTGTCGATGGCGACCGCATCGACATCTCCGGGGAGGCGGCCAATGCGGAAGACATCCGGAAGCTGATCGCTTCGCTCAACGAGCTCGAGGGCTGGGAGATACCGGTCCAGAGTATCGATAGATCGCGGATCGGGCAGGCTGCTCGTGCGCGGCTCGGGCTCCAACGCCGGGAGCGAGACGGAGGCAACTCGTGACGACGAACAGATTGACAATCCTGGTCTCGGTCGGATTAGCGGTAGTCTCGGCGGGATACACCCGGGCGAACCTCGTCGCCGCGCAGCGCGAGCACCGGGCCGATGCGGCCAGGCTCTCCCAACTCACGGAGGATGTTCGCAGACTCGAGGAACTCCGTGGCACCGAGCAACGAGCCCGGGAATCGGAGCCCGCCGAGAACGATCTGCTCGGCGCCGTGCGCGACATACTCGAGCGGGTGGGGCTCGATGCGAATACCTTCCGAGGGCTCGCAACGACCGGCTCAGAATCGGTCCGGGGCCACCGCGGCTACCGCCGTACCAGATACCGTCTTCAGTTAGCCGGGCTCGACGCGGTCGCTCTCGGCGGATTCCTCGCAGCGTGGCAGGAACTGCAACCGCTCTGGTCGGTGTCGAGGATCGAGCTCCGCCGGTCGGGGCAATCGGCTCGCCGAGGCCGGCCCGACTCGAACACGGGGTATGCCGTTACCATCTCCCTCGAGACCGTGTACGCGGATCGTGATGGGGTAGATCGAGAGCAAGAATGAATTCTCCCGATAGAAATTGTATGTCGCGATTCATGATTCTCGCGTTCTGTGTTGTCGCGGTTGGGTCGCTGCTTCAGGCCTGTTCGTCAACAACGGGCCCGTACCGCACGAGCGCATCGGGGTACCGCGACAGCCTGCGGGCGCAGCAACTGACCGAGGACGCCGCCGATCTGGTGTTCTCTGATCCAGAGCGTGCCGAGGAGCTGCTCCGCGAAGCGCTCACCGCGGATCTCTACCACGGCCCGGCGCACAACAATCTCGGCGTCGTCTTCCTCAATTCTGGCCGGCTCTACGATGCCGCGAGCGAGTTCGAATGGGCGCGAAAACTGATGCCGGGACACCCGGACCCCCGTCTGAATCTGGCCCTGACGCTCGAAGAAGCGGGCCGGATCGGGGAGGCGGCGGATTCGTACCACACGGCACTTGAGGTGTATCCGAATCACCTTCCGACCCTCATGGGGTTGACGCGGATGCAGATTCGGACCGGGACGACCGACGAACACACCCGCTCAAATCTCCAGGAGATCGTCATGAGGAGTTCGGATTCGGTCTGGCGGTCCTGGGCGGAGCGGGAATTGCTGCGACTTGATGAATGAACTCATGATCTCAAATATGCTGACGCGAGGGAGGGCCACCGCAATGGCCGCGTCTGGTGCGGTGATTCGGGCTCTCTTTGGCTGCCGTTCCGTTCAACTTGTCATCGTAAGCGCGACGGGAAGTAGGCTCTGTCCCGACGCTCTCTCTTCCTGGCGAAGGTGGCGTGGCGGAGGCAGACCGGTCACCTCCGCATCGCATCGGGCATCAATCGAGGTGAGACGCCGATCCCTTCGAGTCTGATTCTTTAGAAGTGTGGGTGTGGTCCATCAGTCCTAATATCTCAGAGTTTCCGGCGCACGCATGTTGGTGGTAAGTGTCGATCTTCGAGGCCAGGCGCGCGGGCCACTCGATCCGAATCCCTGAGGTCCCGCTCTCGTGCAACGATTGACGAATAAAGCTAGGATACGCTGTGATGATGGTCCGTAGCGGCACGGGATTGGATTCACAGCTCCTCGGTTGCGTTGCACCACGAAACGGGCACGGGCTTCGTGACAGCTCATTGTTTATCGCCTCGTGGCAAGCCGCGGTTATCTATCCGGGGCGTTGTACCAGATGCGAGGGGGCGAAGACCAGTCGTATTACAATGTGACCTCATCATCCGTGTCTGACGTGATTCTGACTTCCGCGAGCGGAGCAGCCCCGAGACCGCCGCCGATCAGAGATTGCGGGGCGTCGCCGCTCACTGCTGCCTGCGTCCCCGTGCTTCCCGATCCCAAGCCGGGCCCGATGGTGATCTCGGTACCGACGATCGTTCCGCTGGAATCGGTGGTCCAGGTCCCCGTGAACGAATCCGAGCTCGTCCCGAGGGTGACGGTCGTGTCCCGGATCGTTCCATCGGAGCCGAGGGTCAGCGTTTGGGTGAAGCTGTCGCTGGGCGATTCGATGGACGAGCTCTCGCTCGAGCCGGACCCGGAACTCTCGCCGCTCGATGCGCCGCTGCTGGCTCCGGACGAGTCCATGCTGAATTGACTGGAACTGCCGCCCGATCCGGATCCACCGGGGCCAGAGCCGCCAGGTCCGCTGCCACCACCCGAGGATCCCCCTCCGCCGGATGACCCGCCACCACCGGAGGAACCCGGGTCATCCGTCGAGGCCATCGACGAGCCGGCCGAACTCACGCTGAAGGTCGAGTTGGTGCCCGTCGGGACCGAGCCCGATGAACTCGCCAATGAGCCCGCCGACGACGCAGCGGATGACCAGCCGCTCGGGTCATCGGTCGAGCCACCGCCGCTCGGCGTGGGATCATCGGTCGAGCTCGGCGCGGTGCTATCCGCCGTGCTGCTGACGGACGTCTCGTACGCCGACGACGACTCGGAGGTGGGCGTCGAGTAGTCGCTCGAGCCGCCGCCTTGCGGCGCGCGCCCCGTCGCCCACACAGGAATGTAGAGGTAGTACCGGGTGGGCTCGCTCATCTGTTCTTCCCTTGGGCGACCTCCCGGGCCACCTCTCGGTTGGCATCCACCGGTGTGTACCAGCCCTGCGTGTTGATCGGCTTCGAGCACTCGGCGCTCGCTGCGGCGACGGCGTCCTCGTACGACATCCGTTCGAAGACACCAAGCCCGCTGCCGGGCGAGCAGTTCACGACGCGGAAGCGGTGCTTCTCGAAGTGCGGCAGCAACGCCTCGAAGCGTCGGCTCAGCGAGTCGTAGAGCACGTTGTTGTGCTTGATGGCGGCGGCCTCGCGGGTTTCGTCGAAGGCGTACTTGTGGTCGGCGGCCATGCGAAAGTCGCAGCCGAGCAGGTAGACCGTACGGAAGCCGAGATGGTGCAGCAGCCGCAGCGCGACGAGCATCACGCTCCGCTTGCCCTTGATACCGAGCGAGTCGGTGGACTTCGGGTCGTTGCCCCACGGCACCGCGTCGCCGGTGAGGAACCGCTCGTGATCGAAGTGATTGCTGCGGCGGAAGAACAGCACGCTCGGCATCTGCGCGACGCGGTATGCGCTGTCGCGCATGGTGCCATCCTTAGCCTGAATGCGCAGCTTGCGGCCCCAGTGGCACACCGGGACGAACTTCAGCACGCCCGGGTCCTTCCAGCCCGTGTCGATAAACCGGCCGGGATCATCGACGCACGTCCACAGCGTCGGGCGATAGATGGTCCATGAGTTGTTGACGCCCATCGTCACGATGCCGCGTCGGTCGAGCTGCGTCAGATCGATGTCGTTCAGCGACGGGCCCGACAGGACTAGGAACGCCGACCGGCCCTTGTAGAACCCGCCGAGCGAGATCGAGTCGAAATCCGCGGTGTAGAGCCGCAGCCCGTTGCGGGCTGGTGCCCGGTTCTTGAGGCCGCGCTGGAGCGCGACGATGTCGGACTGGTTGGGGCTGTTCACTTGAACCTCCCCGTGATGTATCTGCCACTCATACGCGTAGCGTTGACCCCGCCGACCCGGCCGATCACATCGACCCACCACGACAGCGGGCGAACGGTCGGGTGCAGATTCTCGCCGTTCACCGTGATGCGGCTCGGCCGGGTGCAGATCGAGAAGCAGAACCACGCGCGCGGACGGGCGACGCGCTTCATCTCGGTCAGAACCGGGACCACATCCTCGATCAGCAGGTGCTCGAGCGCGTCGAAGCTGGTGACGACGTCGGCCACGCCTTCCACGAGCCCGGTGTCGTGCATCGGCTTCTTGATGTCGGCCTCGGGGAACGCGAAGTCCACGCCGACGCCGTCGATGGCGTGGCGGCGGAGATCGGCGATGAAGTCGTTGCGGCCGCAGCCGAAGTCGGCGACGAAACGCGGCTTCCACCGCTTGACGATCGCGAGCGCGGCTTGGCCGTGGTTCGACGCGCCGTACGACGACTTCGGACGCGATGCCAACTCGACGTACTTGCTCCGCTCGTGCGCTCGGCGTTCGGCAAGGTCGGTGCTCATCCGCCACCCCCCGCAGCGATCACGTTGAGCTTCCGATCGCCGTCCGCCGGGTCGACGATCTCGACGCAGCTCATTGCCTCGAGCACCCAGACGGGCTGGCCCTTCGTGTCCCGTTCGCAGGTGAGCTGCACCGTCACGCCGGGCGGTACGGGAGCCAGCCGCGGCTCGAGCGACCGCGCCGGCGGGCAGTCGGGCAGGACGCCCGGCAGGTCGCACACCGGCCCGAGCCCGAGCAGCCCCTCGAACCCCTCGCCCGGCACGGACTCATCGCAGTGGTGCGCCTCGAAGCGGTTGATCGCCATGCGGGCGGGGTCTTCACCGCCGCCCTGCCCGCGAGACGAGAACCCCTCGGGCACCTCGACGTACCGCAGGTAGTCGGCGCTGCCCGCGTCGCCGTCGATCCGAGCCTCGGCCCACGGGTACCGCCAGCGGTTCGACTCGCCGGGGATCGGCTGGGCCTCGCCAAGCACCGCGGTCACGCGGGCCAGCGACGGGCGGCCGAGTTCAATCACGGCCCACTTCTCGCCTGTGCCTTCCTCCTTCCAGAGGAGGGGCACGCCGCCGAGCGGGGTTGTGGCGAGCAGCATCTCCTCGGCCTTCAGTTCGCACGTCTCGTCGGACTCGTTCTGTACCGTGATCCGCGCGGCCGTGACGCCGTGCAGCACGCCCCGGCCGATCTCGCCAGCACGGATCGGCTCGACCGCGACCACGAACGAAAGCGGCGGTGAGTCTTCGGTTGCGACCTCGGCGGTCAGCGGCGTCCGACCCTGGAACGTCCGCTCCTGATCGTCCTCGCCGGGCTCGACCAGCACGCCCGTGATCGCGAGCGCATGGTGGGCGGGCAGGTCATCAGGCGAGTCGTTGCGGACAAGCACGACGCCGCGCTGCGTCGGATCGCGGCCGGGATCGGCAATCGCGTTGCGTTCGCTCGCCCGGTTGGCGATCGCCGCATCGACGAACGCGTTGTACGCCGCCGCGGGGATGCGGAGCGGCTCGCCGGTGCGGACCTTGCGAAGGGCGTCACCGCTCATATCCCGAGCCCTCCGAAGTTGCCCTGGTCGTACACGCGCTCGACGTACGCCGCGACGGGCCGCTTGACGATCGTGTTCGCGCTCGTGTCCTCCTGATCCGCGTAGCGGACCCAGAGGTACTCCCATCCCTTCTTGGCGATGCCGTTGATCGAGCCGACAGACAGCCCGGTCACGTTCGGGCTCGCCGCGAACCGGAACGTGATCTCCCAGTCGTCGTCGGGGCCGGTGCCGCGCCGGGCTCCGGTCGCCCCGAGGAAGAGCACCTCGCCCGCGGCGAACCCGCGGAACCCGCCGCTGTTGACCTTGCCGGTGAGGTTGAACAGTGCGCCCTTGTACGAGTTCGTCACCGCCGCGGCCGGGAGGTAGTGCGTCTCGCTGAACTGGTAGATCGGCACCGTGATGTCCACGCCCTCGACCGCGTCCTGCGTGACGCCGATCGCGCCCCGGAAGTCCGGTGCTGTGGTGCCCGACGCCGCGTAGGTGCCGACCGTCTGCTTGCTCTGGGAAATGTGCTGCGTGCCGCCGCCGGTGTCGAACGCGAACGTGCTCTCGCCCGTCTGCGGCGGCGTCGACTGCTGCTGCGAGTCCGGCGCGTACCTCACCGTCGCGTCCCACAGCTCGTGCCCGATGGGCTCGACCGTGACCGACTGCCGTGGCATGCCGTCGTAGGTCGCCAGGCTGGCGGTCGTCGCTTGCGACCGCGCGGTCATGTCGCTGTCCGTGCCGCGGACCGTATAGACGAGTTCCGCCGATGGGTTGTTGCCCGTGGTTGATCGGCGGCTCTCGAGTTTCTCGGTGACGGTCACGGGCACGCGATGGGCCTCCTCAGGTGAAAGACAGGCCGCCCGACTGGGCGGAGTCGGCCAGGCGGCGGGTGTTCTTGGCGGTCTGCTCGGAGGCCTTGGCGGTGCGCTCGGCGGTGTCGTCGCCGGCGGCGAGGCTCTGCACGGCCAGCGCGTTGAACGTGCCGCGGACGGCGACGCCCCGCTCGATCGCGGCCCCAAGACCGGCGAGCCCTTCCTGGAGCCGGCCGATCAAGTCACGCGGCACGTTGCCGGCTGGGTCAACGCCGGACTCGTCCTGTTCTTCACGCCGCCGACGCGCCTCGGCGATCGCTTCGTCGAGCTTGGCTCGTGCCTCGTCGAGCTTCCGCTGCGTCTCGGCGATATCCGCATCCGTACCCGACCGCAGCGCGTCCTGGGCGTCTTCGAAGCGCCGACCGATCTCGGCGAGCGTGGCCTCGTTCAGATCCGAGGCGTCGTCACGCTCGCGCTGGCGGCGCGACTCCCGTCCGGCTAGATCCCGTCGCGTGTTCGCATCGATCTCCGACAGCTTCGCGTCGAGCTGATCGTCCACCGCACGCTTCGCGGCTTCGACATCGAGGCCGCTGTCGAACAGCCCCTGGATCTCGAGCATCCGCTTGGCGACGAATGACGACGCCGACTGCCAGACCTTCTGGAACCCGCTCGTGAACCGCGTCCATGTCTTTGAGAGGAACGACGTCGTCTCGATCCACGCGATTTCTAGAGCGTGGAACACGGTCTGGGCGACCGCGAGCGCGCCGTACCACATCTTCTGGGCCGTGGTGATGAAGAAGTTGCGAGCGCCGAGCCAGACCTCGTTGAGAGCGGCGACACCGCGTTTCCACGCGACCTGCAGCCCACGCCAGAGGATCTGGGCGGCGAGCTGGATGTCGCCGGCCGCGAGGGCATCGGCGATGCCCCCGGCGACTTTGCCGACGAAGGCACGGAGCTCGCCGAACCGCTCGCTCAGCCACGCAATCGCCTCGCCTCCGGCACCCGTGTAATAGAGGGTCGCGACGCCGAGGGCGGCGACGCCAGCGATCACCAGCCCAATGGGCGAGACGAGCGCCCCCAGGACCGCTCCGATCACACCGATGGCGGTCCCCGCAGCCGACGCGATGGCCGCGAGCGACCCGAGCACCGCGCCGATCCCGATGATGGCGGTCCCGGCGATCACGAGCGCAACCCCGACGCCGAGCACGATCGCAGTGACCTTCGCGATGGTCGCAACCAGTTCGCGGTTCTGGGTCACGAGCCGCGTGATGTACCCGGCGACGCGGGCGAGCGCGTCCGCCACCTTGCGGACCGGGCCCTCGATCGCCTCGCCGATGGCGATCGCGATGCCCTCAACAGCCGACAGCAGCTTGCGGAACGCGCCGCCGATGCCCGCGTCCATCTGCTCGGCGGTCTCGACCGCGATCCCCGCGGCGTCGCGGATCTCATCACGCAGCGTGTCGAACGCGGTGCCCGACGATGCGAGCTTCAGCGCCGCGGCCTGCCCGCACACGTAGTAGCGGTACCGCTTCGAGCCGCCCTGTGCGTTCTTCGACGTGGCGAAGTGGTGCCCCATCGCGCACCCGCAGGCCATGCAGACGACGAGGCCCTTCAGCATCGCGCCATGCTTGTTGCAGGGCGACCGCCCGCGTTTCGCGCTGTTCGACATGAGCAGTTCGCCGACCTCGCGGAACACGTCTTCATCAACGATCGCCTCGTGCTCCCTGTCGTACAGATCGTCATGGTGACGGACCTTCCCGATATAGACCGGGTTCGTGAGCAGCTTGTGCAGCACGGCCTTGTCGAACCGCCGACCGCCCTGCGGCTCGCCGTTCTTTGCGACCCAGCGCTTCGTCGTCCAGCCACGGTCATTGAGGATGTCCGACGCCCGTAACAGCGACCGCTCGGCGAGGTACACGTCGAAGATGTCTCGGACGCGGTCCGACTCGGTCTTGTTGACCATCAGCTTCGAACCGCCCGGCCCCGGCACCAGGTCGTACCCGAGCACCGGCCTGCCGCCGGCCCATTTTCCCTTCTTCCGGGCCGCACGATCTTGTCGCGGGTCCGCTCGCTGATGATCTCCCGTTCAAACTGCGCGAACGAGAGCAGGATGTTCAGCGTGAGTCGGCCCATCGAGTGGGCCGTGTTGAACTGCTGCGTCACGCTGACGAACGACACGCCGTGCCGCTCGAACGTCTCCATCATGCGCGCGAAGTCGAGCAGCGATCGGCTCAGACGGTCTACCTTGTAGACGACCACGCAGTCGACCAGCCCCGCCTCGATGTCGGCGATCAGCCGCTGCAGCGCGGGCCGGTCCGCGTTCCCGCCGCTGAACCCGCCGTCGTCGTACCGCTCGGCGCTGCACACCCAGCCGGCGGCCTTCTGGCTCGCGATGAAGGCCTCGCCAGCCTCGCGCTGCGCATCGAGCGAGTTGAACTCCTGCTCGAGGCCCTCCTCGGTGCTCTTGCGGGTGTAGATCGCGCAGCGAACGGTCTTGATCGGCTCAGCAATCTTCTTCATCCACGGGCTCCTTGCCGCGTCCGCTTCCCGAGCCCGAAGAAGTGGAACCCGTTCCAGTGCGAGCCGCTGATCGCGTGAGCGACCGCACTCAGCGAGCGGTAGGTATCGCCGAGGTACTCGAAGCCGTTGGCACGCACCGTGACCCGGTGCTCACGCCCCTTGAACTCGCGGACGAGCACCGCGCCCGGTGGCGGTACCCGCTCGTCACGCCCAGCCGGCATCGCGGCGCTGACCGTGCGCCCCTGGCCAAGATCTTCGATCGGCCCCGCCGGCGGGCGGACCCGCAGGTCGGCGTCACGGGCCAGCGTCAGCGCTTTGCCCCGAACTCGGTCCATGGTCCGGTCTGCGAGGTCACCCTCGGCCAGCACCTGGATCCGCCAGGCGATCCGCCGGATCAGCCAACGCCGGTTGCTGGACCTCGCCGCTTCGCCGAAGACCTCCTCGTACCGCTCGCGGAGTTCGCGCGTGGTCATGTCCTCGAGCGCGGCGAGTTCCTTCTGGATGTCCCGGGCCGACTCCGGCATCACGAGCCTCCGTCCCGCGGGCAACCGTCGCCCGCGGCCACACTGAGGCCCGCATCGCTCGGAAGTTCAACTCGTGTGGCGGCAGATTCTGAGAGTTCCTCGCCAGTCTGCGGAGATTGCTCGATCACCCGGGCGAGCCCGTCCCCAAGCAGCGCAACCAACTCCCGTCGCCGGACTTCCGGGGTTGTTGTCGCTCGTAGCGCACGCGATCGCCGCCCCGCGTTCCGTGCAGTCCGTCCGTCCATGGTGGATGCCTCCGGGCCCGGTCGGCTGTTCACCAACGGGGCATGCATCCTCTATATCTACACGAAGGGGGGAAAGTGTCGCAGCGGCGAACGCGATCCGGCTGCTACCTGCCTGATGCCCATTGCGACGACGCACGGCTCTCGGTCAGCTACGCCAGATTTCAACCGGCCGAGGCGGAAGTGACCGATTATGCGCGAGAACGGGGTGCCAAATACCCGCCCCGCCCTGAGAGCACGTCACGATCAAGGAACCGATTGAACCAACGGCACGATGGCTCGCCGATGTGAAGACACGCGGCACATGCGCCGCCGCTGTGCTTACAGCCGGGGTCCAGCGCACAGCGATGCTCCGCACTCGATACCGACCTGAGTAGTAGATGTAAATCTCGCTCGAACAACGCCTGCAGTCCTCCTAGAACGAACCCGCCCCGGGATGCTGCGAAGACAAAAAACCCTGCGTTGTGTGGTACCAGATACTCAGAAAGCGCGTTTCGATCGATTCCCGCGAGTGCTGCTGCTTGCCTGATCACACGGTGAGCGTACGAGTGGACGAGAGTCAGGAGATCTTGCCCCGCGGAGGCTTGTTGAGCAGGGTCCGACCCTGGATGAGGAATCTGTGACGCTCGAAGGATTGATAGTCGCGCCGATCTTGCATCCACCCAGTCGTCAATCATATGCCCGCGGTTCGACAACCAAGCGGCCACAAGACGAGGGTCCAAGCGGAAGAACAATGCTTCGGTCTCGGCTCGCTCCGCATAGACCCGGTACTGAGTATTCTGCCGACGATCCCTAAAAGGCACGAGCCGGCTCGCCCCGGGTGTGCCGTCACCCCTGGTGTAGCCGTACATGCCGGTAAGCACTGGGAAGCGTTCTAGAAGCTCGACTGCCTCAAGTCCGCACCTGCCCAACATCTCAGGGTAGGTAGTGTTGTACAACTGGTACCTTCGAGACCCTAGCTCTGCACGCTCGCGCATTTGTCCAACTGTCAGACGTGAATCGGCCAACGCCACGGCAATCGAAACAGCTTCGGTTCGAGCCTCCTCGGCCAGGTCGAGAGGGGTCTCCCCAGTCCCCGAGGCTTGCACCGCACCCGACTGAACGGCTTGTTCCACCATCTGCGCGGCGACTGCATCCGGCAAGCCTTGCTCCCGGAGTTGCTCCAGAAGGGCATCGCGTGTCAGGGCATATTCTCTGAACGAGCTGGTTGTTAAACCGTCCAAGATCCACTGGATAGCTCGGCTGGCGCCGCCTGCACGCTGGAGGTCTCGCATCACGTCAGGGCGAGGGGCATTCACGACAACCACGCTACGTGGCGTGTAGACAGATGCGGCTCGGTGAACATTGTGTTGCCCGAGGCCTCCGCCACAGTCACACTGTCGAAAGCCAAGACCTCGCCGTAGCTCAGCATTGCATATCGGGCACTCGAAGACAATATCTCGAGCCGACGCCGTTCCGGGAAACCGTACCCTGACTTCGCCGTGCTGCCGACATCGAGGGATATACGGCTCGTCGATCATCCCGCAGTCGTGGTACGCGACAAACTGAAACTGGGCCCACCTCCCTCCTCCACATCGACAGGCTCCGACATCACTTTGGGATAGGCGCCTGCAGGACCGACAGAACCAGATCCGCGGGAATGGTTCAACAAGCACGCCTCGCGAGCGGTTGAGCGTAACAACGTCCAGTTCGAAGCCCCGGCGGAGATCATTGCAGTAGTTGCCGTCTCGTCCGGCTACTTCCCATACGCCGGCTTGCCGCAGAAGCTCTCTCCGTAGCGACTCGTCGTCTATGCGTTCACGGATGGGGCTCTGCCATCTCGATACCTTCCACACGCGACCAGAGATATCTACCGTTTGGTTCGGAAGGTAGCCGAACAGGATTTGAGATCCGCTGCGATCTACTTTCACGTAGCGCCTCCTAATCCTGGACCGGCGCAGGGAGCTCTACGTCGCGAAGCGATCGCATAGGCCCTTCGCCTGGAAATAGATCGGACATCCATTTTGCATCTGGGTCGGGATCGTCGATGTTCCGGAAAAACGTGCGAATCCAGTCTTCAACGAACTCGACAGCTTCGGGATCATCATTCTTGTTGATCGAGAGCATGTCGATTATTGCTCGGATCTCGCCATTTTCGCTCATTCCTCCGGACCGTGCGTACTGCCTCAAGGATCGGGCCATGCTGATTCGTTGACCACTGCGGCGCTCATGAACGTGATGGATTCTGGCTTGCACGAGTCCCGGCAGGGTTCGTTCGAGTACTCTTATGCTCTTCCGAGTCACTGGTACGGGCTCAACGAAACGATCACCCTGAGTGACGAAGTGCTCGAAGCTCCGGAACACACTGGCATCCCGTTCAAGCGCCATCTTGTGAAGCACGAAGACACATCCTGGCCAGCGCCTGCCGATGCGAGCAGTTGCTTGCATGAACTCAGCGGTAGTTAGTGGAACTCCAAGCATCACCATCACGTTGAGCCTGTCGATGTCTACGCCGTGCGACATCATGGAACTCGCAGTAATGACGTGGAGACGGCCATGAAAATCCGTCTCGGGTTGTTCAAGACGCCTCAGGATCGTCGCCACGTCGGGGAACGGCGTGTGACCAGTGAGAGCCGCTGTGTTTAGCGGCCCATCTACGGCAACCTGGTCAGACTCCAGAGAACGGGCACTTGCTTCAAGGTCGCGGATCGTGTTGCCGTATATGACGTTCGTGCCGAAAAGCGACAGGAGATCGCTGATGTCGTGAAGCGGTACGCCGATTTCGGAGGCGACTACCTCCGGTTCAGAGTGGAGTCGCCGAGCAAGGCGCTGGAGCGTCGTGAGCAGCCGATCGGCCGCATGTTCTTGCGTCACTCCCCGCGGGGCAAGAGCGACGTACTGCCGTAGCAGGGACTCCCCCTTTGCTGTCCAGAATGACTCATCGATTGAGGCGCCTTGTAGAGGAAACACTCGCGCGTGTCGTCGGTAAATCGCGTCTGCCTGCTCTTCGTAGCCCGTCAGGGTGGCTGATGAGGCAACGATCTTGGGCGGAGATCCGCCGCAGCTTGCAGAGATATGATCCAGCAGGCTTTCGTAGTGCGCATCGATTGCTCCCAAGCTGTCCCGCAATAGGTGCAGTTCGTCTTGAAGCCGTATCGAGGGCGGGAAGAGCCGATCCTCTAGAGGAAGTGTCAATGATTGCCCAGTACAACCCGGGACTAAGCAGCCGGATGGGCGTGATGATCGTGTTGCATAGGTAAACCCGTGTTCCGGGAGAGAACAGAAGCCGGTTGGCGCAGCAAGCATCCCACTCATCGCGACCTGCATGGAAGCGAGCGCGACTTTGTCCAGGGTGCCGACGATAACGCTTGGCAAGAAGCGATAGATCTCGTAGTCCACGACATAGACAGGCAGGCCAGGCTCGGGCCACGGGCATTCGGTTGAAAGACAGCGATGCTCAAGGCGCCAGTTGCGGCGGTTGAAAGCCATCTCTACTTCGGCATCGCAGAATGGACAGAACCGGAGTAGCTTGAATCTGCTCGGCATATCTGGGTCGACTGGATTTGGATCATCAGGTCCCGGATCAGCCTCGATCTTGTTCGGAGTTGAGCCCTGTCCAACAAAGAAGCCAAGTGAAAATGGATCACCTTCGATCTGTGCATTGCGTCGCTCAAGCTCGGCGGAGCAAATCGCGTTAGCGAATCGCTGGGTCTGTTGCAGTGACAAGAGCCGCAACGGAAAGCGGCTCCAAGCGGTTACTCCGGTCGACTTGCCCGTAAGGCGATCATAGAAGAGCGCGGTCACCAGCAATCCGAGATAGGTCTCGGTCTTTCCACCGCCGGTTGCGAACCAAAGGATATCTGCGATGTCGTGATCAGGATGATCAGCGCGGATGCCGGGAAGGCTAGAGAGAATGAAACCGATCTGAAAAGGTCGCCAGCCAGGGAAACGCCCGCGAGTGGAGTGCGCCATCGCACGATTCATCAGCTTGAATGCTCGAAGTAGATCCGGATTAGTACTGAGTACGTCAAGGCCGGCCCGCAGCCGGTCCGCTTCACTCCGAAACTCCTCGCGGGCCAAGACTGCCTCTTGAGACATCTCGTCCGTCCACTGGTGCGCCACGGCAAGCTCAGCGAGCATCTCATCGGACCACGCTGAGTTTCCCCATTTGGCGTGTGCGTCTACGAGTGCCGAAAGCGGGACGATTGGGTCATCCGCGAGCATCGCGAATGAAAGATCTGGCTGATCCTCCGGCGCGGTCCAGTACTCAGGACGATACCGATTAGCGACAGAAGCCTCTACCGTGGCGAAGTGACCAGGACCACGCGTCTCGATTGCGCAGTTGATCCCGTAGGCCGGTACTCGCCGGTCGTACCGAAATGAATCTGGAAGCGCCTCAAGCTGGAATGGCCTCGTCGTAAGGTCCATCAATTCAAGTCGGACTTCATATAGCATCGGATCGCCGTCGATATCATGTCGGGTTTCGTTGACTACCGTCACCGATACGGACTGCCCACCATGCATTTCAGGCTGCAACTCGATGTCAAGTCGGGCGCGGAGGTCGCGGCCGGTTGCGGCTTCAAGAGCTGCGGACAGGCTACTCAGCGCGACGGAAGTGTCGTCTGTGACAGACAGCGTGACTTCCTCATGAGCGCGATCTGTCTTCAGCCACTGACGGGTACCCGCCGTGGAATCGCGATTCCAAGCGACCGCTGATACAGCCACTTTGAAATTCAACGGGACGCTACCGGATGGCAGGACCCGTATGCCCATCGCGCATGGGTCCATTCTCTCTGCTCGGTCACCGAGTGGCGAAGCCATGACGGCACTCTCTGGCGCCAGAAGCCCCAGCCAGAATCGATCTTGAGGGGGCACCGATAGTTGCCGAGAAGTGTCCCCGCGAGCATCCGCCAACCCCCCGTCGACAAGCCACTGCACCATGCGTTCGCAGGAATGCTCACTCGGCATCGTGATGCTCCTCTGGCGTGTCAGTCGCTGGGTCCATCTCGCCTGACAGTCTACGACACTCCAGCGTTAGCGTGTTGAGCGCCTTGAGCTCAAGCTGCCGTACACGCTCCCGGGTAAGGCCAAGCATGGTGCCGAGCTCCTCAAGCGTCATGAAAGTCTCGCCATCAAGCGACAGACGATGGCGAACGATGGACTGCGACCGGCCATCCAGTGCGGTGATAGTTTGCCGGAGGATGCGTCGCTCCTCTTGCTTTTCGAGTGCTATCGAAGGATCTGGCGTCGAGTCAGGCCGTGCGGGAGGGCCGTCATCACGGCGATCGTCAGCTTCGCCAGGCGGAGCGTCGTAAGACACGGCATCACTCTTGACTGCCATTAAGAAGTAGACCTGCGCCTGCGTGAACCCCGTCTCGGCGGCCAACTCGCGGACAGTTGGTGACCGCCCGAGACGTGCTCGCAAAGATCTGCGGCACTTTGACACCCGAGCGAGCTGCTTGATGATGTGCGGGGGTAACCGAATCGTGCGGCCGCCCGTGCTGAGCCCTCGCAGAATGGCTCTCCTGATCGAGATACTCGCATAGGTGGAGAACCGATAGCCACGTTCCGGATCATACTTGTCTGCAGCGTGAATCAGCCCACAGATTCCCATCTGAACCAAGTCATCGCGCTGCAAGTCCGTGACACGTGCGTACTCCCGAGCGACCCACAGGACCAGCTTCATGTTTGAACAAATCAGTCGCTCTCGAGCTGCCTTCCCGCGCTCTACTACCGCTTTGAGTTCTAATGGGCCACCGCTGCAATCAGCTTCCTCAATGACCTGGCGAGCCGATCGCCATTCGCGGGCGAGTCGGATCTCCTCGCTTGCTGAGAGCAAGGGAAGCAAACCAATGTCACCAAGCAGGTCATCCACGGCATCTGTCGCAGCCCTCCCGTTTCTAGCGGACGCTGCATTGCTCAAAGGCTCTGACTTATGCGTCACAAGGTCGAGCTTGCCGACTTCAAGCCAGACCAGCCTGGTCTCGTTCGGGTCGAGCGCGAGCTGAGACACGAGGCGATGGACATCGGTGTCTTCGAGCACGCCGCCGCGACGTTCGCGGTCGTCGCCAAGTGCCTGGAGGCACCACCGCACTCGGTCTCGGCCCTGATCCACGCGTCGTACTCAAGTTACCGGCTCAACATCCCCTCCGCCAGCATTGTATCGACAACCGCACATGCCAACGGGGGTGGGACCGCATTGCCGATCAGCCTTTGCAGCGCAGTCCGTTGCACAACATCGCGGAAAGAGAAGAAATCCGGAAAGCCCTGCAGGCGTGCGGCCTCATGCGGCGTGATCGTTCGGCATGCTTGTGGATGAAGGTACCGTCCTTGGCCCATCGAACCGAAGCCTGTCGTTATGGTCTGTGCAGGCTCGTCCCAGCGGAGCCGGCCATAAACAGATCGGTATGAATGATTGCCGTCGGCGTGGCACGCTGGCCGTAGGTGGTCCGGCAAATCGTACTCGTCGTGTTCATACAGCCACTGGCTTCGGTGCTTATTCTCGACAGTCATGCGCGATGCAACGTCGAACAGACCTGTCGACTCACTTGTAAACGACTCAAGATCACCGATCGCATCGCGAACCGTTGCTGCACCATGCCCACGGCCGAGATGTGACAGCCTTCGCATCACCTCGGCGTGTGGCCGTTGAGACACGATCAGGAAGTGCCGCCGTCGACGTTGCGCGATCCCCGACTGGGATGCATCGAGTATGGCTGACGAAATGCTGTAGCCCAGCGCTGCCAAAGCCTCATGTGAACGGTCCACGACGCCGCGTGAATCATGCATTACAGATGGCACGTTTTCGATCAGGGCGGCACGCGGCTCCAGAACTCGGATTGCGCGAACCGCCTGTAGGTAAAGAGCGTTCCGCGGATCATCGCGTCGAGTGCGATTGTTCAGATCAGAGTGGCCTTGGCACGGCGGCCCCGCAAGGAGCAAATCCAGACCACCCGCGTGACGACGAAGGTATCGCTCGGGCCCGGTCAACTCAGCATCAATATCTGCGGCAAAAAGCCGATCCATCGAGTCATGCCTGATCCACGACGCAATTGACTCGAAGTTGGCGTAATAGACTTCAAGCGCAACCGCGTCTAGGTCAACGGCAAGATCGATGTTGGGACGCAGTCCGTGTTGATGGATGGCCACAGAGGCGCCTAGAGACATGCCGCCGCAGCCGCTGAACAGGTCTGCAATGTGCACGACACCAGAGCCATTGGACCACTTAGGGGGGGCAGTGCGACGCAGCCACTCCCCGACACGCTGCGGGACAAGGCTCTGGGAGTGGGATGGCGATTCAAGGTCAGGCACGGGACTAGTCTACGCTCTCCAACGCGGAATCTCGAGCGAGGTGCTATGTGGACACGCTCAAGCCGTCAGCACGCTCAGAGCGGATGCGGCGGATCCAATCCAAGGACACCAAGCCTGAGTTGGTGGTACGGCGAGTGCTGCATTCGTGTGGGTACCGATTCCGACTGGGCGGATCTGGCCTGCCTGGCCGTCCAGACATCGTTCTGCCGGGTCGGAGGGTGGTGATCTTCGTTCACGGATGCTTCTGGCACCGTCACAAATGCCGGGCGGGCTGCTCGGTTCCGAAGACCCGAACCTCGTTTTGGCTTCGGAAGTTCAGCGACAATCGACGACGTGATCAGCGTGTCAGGCGGCAACTCTATCGAAGCGGTTGGCGCAGCATCGTTGTCTGGGAGTGCCAGGTCCGGGATCTTGAACGCTTGAGTACCCGACTACGACAATTCTTGCGATAGGCGGGCATGCGCGTGGCAACTCTCGAAACTGGCGCCCAAGAGCACCCACTCCCCGCACCGCTGCTAACCGAGAGTCAGAGAGCGCGAGAGTCTCGCCCCGGTCGGCCCGCCGAGCCGGGGTTCCGCTCGCCACCCGCTCGCCAATCCCAAAGCCGAGAGCGCCGCGCCCCGCCCCGGACGCCCCAAAGCGGCCCGCTCCGACCCCGCCCCAGTAAACAAACAGGCCCGCGTCCTTTGGACACGGGCCTGCCAAGCTCAAAATTGCCCTGACTCAATCACTCCGATGGTTAACAGCATCTGGCATCGCACCCCGGCTGGAACAGCGATTCTGGGACATCCGGGGCGAGTTCGGCTGCCTTGGTGCCAGCGATCCCGCAGTAGCGGCTGCCGGGTACATCCGCGTTCTTGCAGTGGCACATGCTGACCTCGACGCCTTCCGCGGCTGCGATCGACGCCACACGTTCGAGTCGCTCTCGCCGTTCCTCAACGCCAATCGTCCGACCGCCACCGAAGCCCTCCGAGAACCGGTGCCACGACCAGTCCGATGCCTGGGACGCTTCCCCGAGTTGCGGCAGGGCCATCGCACCCTCGACCCGGCGCTTGAAGGCCGGCCGGGTAAACAGATAGCTCGCGGCCGCTCGGCTGATACCCGCCGCCCTGAGCGCGCCGAAAAGCTCCGCCAGATCATCGAGATCATCGGTGATGTCGGGAATCAGCGGGTCAAGCCGCGCCTTTGTCTCGACGCCGACCTCGACAAGCCGCGCAGCGGTTCGCAGTCGCTGCCATGGCGACGCTGTGCGCGGCTCGAACCTCTGCCAGAGTTCCCGGCGGAGTGTCGAGATGCCGATCTGCGCGTGCACCCGTGCCGAGTGCTCACGGAACAGCGGGTAGAACCGCTTAGTAAGCACGCCCTTAGTCAGGAACGACACTTCGATGCCCTGTTCCAATAGCACTCTCATCGTCTCGAAAGTGACATCCTGCACCTCCCGTTGCATCGGGAAGGCGTCGCTCGCGGTGCTGAAATACACCCGCCGCGGCTTCGCTCTTCCGCGAGCCAATTCGCTTCGAACGAGGTCCGGCGTGTTCTCGTAGAGCACCACCCGCTCATTGCCGGGGTGCGACGGATAGCTCTGGGTGTAGCAGTACACGCAGTCCATGCCGCAACCGCTGGTGATGTTGATCGTCGGCATAGAGCCCAGGCACGGCAGCGACGACGGCGTCAGCACCTTGCCCTTCCGCTGCCGGCGCTCGACGATCACCACAGCCGTTCCCCTCTCACAGCCTTCAAGAGGTCCGGCTGACCGACCACGATGTGCGTCGCCTCGGTTCGGAATCCGTCATCGCCGCACGCCACCGCAGCAACTCCTGCCAGTCCGAACTCGTCTCGATGACGCACGAGATGCTCCGGCTGGAGATCGACATCCTCGATCACAACCGCCTGCGCGTGCTTCGCGAGTTGTCTGATCAAGCTTCGGCCGCTCGGGGTGATAAGGGCCGCCGGATTGAACCGGCGTACCGGCAAGTACCATGAATGGCGGTTGAACGCGTCGATATCCCGGTCCTGAACGACCCGCAACGCCGCAAAGTAGTCACGCAACGAGAACTGTGGATATGCGATCCCGTTGCCTACCGATCGGCGCGTCGTGCCGACCTGCAAATGGCCCACGCCTTCGGGCTGTTCACGAGGAGCGAGGCACCAGTGTGGCAGACACGACTCGTCCAAGTCGATGCCGATCGCGTCCGCTTCGATATTCTCGATCGAGAAGTTGCTCGTGTTGTCCAGGACGCGGCAGAGAAACACGACTCCAAACGGACCGTGTTCGGTGAGCCACTGGTCGTCATCAGCAAGCGTTCGATAGTCCGCAGTCGTCCATTCGACATGTGTCACGCCCGCCTGATCTCGGGCCAACCCGAATGATCGCCCAAATGCCGGCGGATTCGAATCGACGAAGTGAAGCGACGCCGACCGATCGATGCCCGTCGACTTCCGGGCGGTCGTCCAAGCCGTGGCGAGAAGATGGCCCGTCCCCGCGCCGAGATCGAGGAGGTCAATCGGATCCGGGTGCCCGCTCCCGGTGGTCTTCTCGATCCATCGAATCACCGGGGAGAGCACACGCTCCGATAGCACCTGCGCTCGCGGTCGCCAGTATGGATCGGGTCGATGGCTCAGGAGACGGTTCAGCCGATCGATCGGCAGGAAGCTCGATGCCCGGGTCGATAATTCGACAGCAGGCGCGACGAACAGCCGGTGCGCGGGCATGCCAGAGATCTGGAGTTGACGGTAGTGGTAGTAGATGTCATCCGCGTCAGCCGGTCGAAGCAGCGGCACATACCTCGGCGTTGGAACACGAGGCTCGGACGCGAGCTGCCCCAGAATCGCGAGCGGGTGTCGGGCGGTGAACAACGCCGCGGCCGCGCCCGATTCTCCCGATGCTTCGAGCAAGAACGACTCGAAGCCGACGATCCTCGCGATCGCCGCGAACGGATCTGGGCGTTCGGGCTCGGCAGCGGCAATGGCGCACGCATGATGCAAGAGGCCGAAGTACCGCCAGCAGTAAATCATCTGGAGGTATCGATCGGTCGGCTGCTGAAGCAGTTGCCGCCACGCCTTCTTCAGCCGGTTCAGGCGTTGGACCAGCCTTAGATCGACCTCAAAGAACGGCTTGCTCGGTGCCCAATAGTCGCGCCATAACAACGACTGAAGCTCGAGCTGAGATCGCCGGACGACGAGCCGGACCGGCACCACCGGGGCCGACGCCTGTCTCGCCAATTCACGGCGGTTGTCGGCCCGGGATGTGCCCGACACGATCAGCATCGGGCGATTCTACTGGCGGAGATCTCTCGAATCAACGGTTTTTGTTTGGGTATTGTTGCCGTCTGAGATCTACTGTTTTACATCGTCGGTGAGCCGCCGGACGCAACCCAGTTGGAGACACACCACGACAGCCCCGGAACACCGGTTGATTGTGACTCTATCGATCACATGCGGCAGAAACGCGTCCTGAGATGACTCGCTAAGCGACTTCCACACCATCGCAAGGTGTTCGGCATCAGCAACTTCGGCCTTATAAGCCCCTTGCCATGCCTCGGGCTTCTCGAACATGCCGCGCACCGTGTCCTCGATCTCACCCGCAGCAAACTGGACACCCCGGCACGGCGGCCGCCCGCCCGCCGTCGAACGGCACCGGTAGTACCGGTAGTTGACCGTGGTCGGACCACGCCGATGCGTCACAACATGCGTGCAGAGCGGTCGCCGGCAGCCGGGGCAGAGGATCTTGCGACGGAGCGGGAATGGCAACTCGACGCGACCCGTCTTATCCGTGGTTCGCCGCGCATCCAGTTTCCGCTGCTTCGCATCGAACAGCATCTCGTCCACGACCGCCCGGTGACATCCCGGCCGCGTCGATGAGCCATCTGCGAACATCCCAAGGTGGACTGGGTTCCGCAGTGTCTCGACCACCTGCCGCGCGGTCCATCGACCGCCACCAACGATCTTGCCCGATCGCTTCGCCAGGCGCTTCTTCGTCCTCCACCCCATGCGATCGATCGCCCGCGCAATCTCGCTGGGCGACTGGCCCCGCGCCGCGCGCCGGAAGATCGCTCGGACACGCCGAGCCTCCACGTGGTTCGGCACCAGTTGCTTTGTATCTGGGTCCGCGTCGTACCCGTACGGCGGCGGCCCCGCGAGCCGCCGACCGTGCCGCTTCAAGTACGCCCGTGTCTTCGCGATCCGGGCGGCAATCATGTCGCGCTCGAACTCCGCGAACGAGGCGAGGATGTGACGGAGCAAGCGGCTTTCCGGTCCCGAACTCAGTTCGGGCTGATGTACCAAGCGGACTGCAACACCCGCCGACTCGAACTCATCGAAGAGCACGACGACATCGCGGAGCGTGCGCGACAACCGATCCATCGCCACCGCGTAGACGACATCGACATCGCGCTTGCTGAGACGCCGACGCAGTCGATTCAGCGCGGGTCGATCGAGCGTCCGCCCCGATACGCTCTTGTCATCGAACCGTTCCTCGACCCAAGCCGCTTTGGGCGCCGACTCCGCGGTCGCGAAGTCCAAGCAGGTCTGGAACTGGGCGTCGCATGACGACAGCCCGTCCCGCGGCTCGGCCGACCGCCGCGTGTAGATCGCGAACCGATGCATCGGTCCCGCGGGCGACCTCATCCTTCGTCGTCCGC
>MDTD01107245.1_pt1 | contig 32894 bp, 32 predicted proteins | sample 811221 | NCBI WGS metagenome assembly MDTD01 (sample SAMN05326646, study PRJNA326480) | marine metagenome | isolation source: seawater | place: Pacific Ocean: South West | collected 2011
CCCCTCGTTCGTCTCGGGGCTGCGCAACGAGGTGCAGATCGTTGTCACGGTGCTCTCGATCGCGCCGGGTGAGTTCTACGACGCGCTCGCGATCAACGCAGCGTCCCTGTCGACCCAGATCTCGGGCCTGCCGTTCTCGGGTCCGATCGCCGGTGTGCGCCTCGCGCTCATCCCCGGCCACGGCGAGCACGCCGACCAGTGGGTAGCGTTCCCCAAGGCCGAGCAGCTCGAGGATGCGGTCTTCGACCTGATCGTCGCCGGGCGGGTCCTGCCCGACGGTGACGTCGCGATCATGATGGTCGAGGCTGAGGCAACCGAAGGTAGCTGGAACCTCATCAAGGGCGGCGCCACCAAGCCCAGCGAAGAGATCGTCGCGCAGGGCCTGGAGGCCTCCAAGCCCTTCATCAAGGAGCTCGTGGCCGCGCAGAACGTCGTCGCGAACACCGCCGCGAAGGAGATCCAGCCCTACCCGGTCTTCCCCGCGTACGCCGACGAGACCTACGACTTCGTCGCCGGTCGCGCTTACGACAAGCTCGTCCCGATCTACCAGATCGCCGACAAGGTCGAGCGTCAGAACTCCGACGATGAGCTCAAGGATGCCGTCAAGGCAGAGCTGGTCGCCGCCGTTGAAGCCGGTGAGCTGCCCGAAACGGCTCTGGGTGAATTCTCGGCAGCGTACAAGTCGGTGACCAAGAAGATCGTTCGTGGTCGCATCCTCACCGACGGTGTCCGCATCGACGGCCGTGGGCTTGCCGACATCCGTCCGCTGGATGCCGAGGTCCAGGTGATCCCGCGTGTGCACGGTTCAGCGATCTTCCAGCGCGGTGAGACCCAGATCCTGGGCGTCACGACGCTGAACATGCTCAAGATGGAGCAGCAGATCGACTCGCTCTCGCCCACGACGAGCAAGCGGTACATGCACCACTACAACTTCCCGCCGTACTCGACCGGTGAGACCGGTCGCGTGGGAAGCCCGAAGCGCCGCGAGATCGGCCACGGGTTCTTGGCCGAGCGTGCGCTCGTGCCGGTGCTGCCCCCGCGCGAGGAGTTCCCCTACGCGATCCGTCAGGTGTCCGAGGCGCTCGGCTCCAACGGATCGACCTCGATGGGCTCGGTGTGTGCCTCGACGCTGTCGCTGCTGAACGCGGGTGTGCCGCTTCGCGCGCCCGTCGCCGGTATTGCGATGGGCCTCGTCTCGGACGAGGTCGACGGTCAGACCCGCTACGCGGCGCTCACCGACATCCTCGGTGCAGAAGACGCTCTGGGCGACATGGACTTCAAGGTCGCCGGCACGAGCGAGTTCGTCACCGCTATCCAGCTCGACACGAAGCTCGACGGCATCCCGTCGTCTGTGCTCTCGGCTGCGCTCACGCAGGCCAAGGAAGCGCGCCTGACGATCCTGAACGTCATCAACGCCGCTATCGACGGCCCCGATGAAATGGCTCCGACGGCGCCGCGCGTGATCAGCGTGCAGATCCCCGTCGACAAGATCGGTGAGCTGATCGGGCCCAAGGGCAAGACGATCAACGCGATCCAGGATGCGACCGGCGCCGACATCTCCATCGAAGAGGACGGCACCGTGTACATCGGCGCGACCGACGGTCCGTCGGCCGAGGCGGCCCGCGCCCAGGTCAACGCGATCGCCAACCCCACCAACCCGGAGGTCGGCGAGCAGTTCCTCGGAACCGTCGTCAAGATCGCGACGTTCGGGGCGTTCGTCTCGCTACTTCCGGGCAAGGACGGCCTGCTCCACATCAGCGAGGTCCGCAAGCTCGCCGGTGGCAAGCGTGTCGAAAACGTCGACGATGTCCTGTCGGTCGGGCAGAAGCTCCTGGTCAAAATCACCAAGATCGACGACCGCGGCAAGCTCTCCCTTGAGCCCGTGATCGACGAGCCCGCCGATCAGGAGGGCCGTGCCGCAGCAAACGAGGGTCCCGAGGCTCCCGCGGAAGGCTGATACCCGTTGTCGAGAACGCCCGTCCCTCCGGGGGCGGGCGTTCTCGCGTTCGGCGTGATCGAAGCGTTATGTAATATTCACGCCTGTGTTGCCTGGCGTCGCCGCGCCACCGCCGGTACGCCGTAACCTCGAAACACGCGCCGGGGAGCGCGTCGGCATCCGTCACTCACCACCACGGATACCGTGAAGGGGGTGAGGGAATGGCTGCTTTTGGCCTCGGTGCCGCGGCAACGGCAGGAGCCGGAGCGGTGAACCCCGCCCACCCGTCAGCCCCAATCCCCGTCCTCGGGCAGCCGCTCGGCTCGAGCGTGCGCGTCGACCTCGGCGAGACGGGCATGTCGGTCTTTCCCCTCATTCTTGGCGGCGGTGAGTTTGGCTGGACGGTTGACGCGGCCACGAGCCACGAGATCCTCGACACGTACGTTCGGGCAGGCGGCAACGCCATTCACACCGCTGACAGCTTCTCGGGCGGGCGCAGCGAACACATCATCGGCCGATGGATGGCAGACCGCGGCATCCGGGATGACATCGTTCTCGCCGTTCGCGTCGGTGCGCATCCCGACCACCCGGGACTCGGGCCGGTAGATCTCGTGCGCGCTGCAGAGGCTTCGCTCACGCGGCTCGGCACCGACCGCATCGACGTTCTGTACCTTGACGCTCGTGCTGACACGACCACCGCGGTCGAAGAGACACTCGCCACCGCGGAGTGGCTCATCAGCGCGGGTAAGGTGCGCGCGATTGGAGCGATCGGCTATCAGGCTGCGCAGCTCGTGGAGGCGCGCATCCTGTGCTCGGCGGGTTATCCGCGCATCTCGGTGCTGGATGTTCCCTTCAACGTGTTGCGGCGGCATGAGTTCGACGGCGACCTGCGTCTGGTGGCCAACGCCCAGTCGATGGCGGTGACACCCTCGCACGCCCTCGAGCACGGGTTCCTCTCGGGGTTGCACCGCGACCGCATGAACGGACCGCTGTCGGTTCGCGCGAAGCAGATCACCGCGAACGTCAACCGCCGCGGTACACGCACCCTGAAGGCCCTGGACGCAATCGCTGCGGAACTGGGTGTCACGAACGCCTCGGTAGCCGTGGCCTGGCTTCTTGCGCAGCGCATCATCACGGCGCCGATCATCAACGCGTTCGCCCCGCATCAGGTCGACGAGCTCGTCCAGGGCGTGGGTGTGCGACTCACCCGCGCCCAGCTGGCAGATATCGCCCGCGCGGCAGACTGAGTCACCCCGCCTCGGGGCCGAGAGGTTAGGGTAGGACTGTTCCGAGCACGTCGAGGAAGCGGCCCCGTGACCCACTACATCTACCTCGTTCGCCACGGTGAACATCTGGATGCCGAGCATGGCCTGATCGACGGACCCCTCTCGCCGCGCGGCAAGCGCCAAGCAGCGCTCCTGGCCGACCGCCTCTCGGGAATCCCCTTCAACGCGCTGTGGCATTCCCCGCTCGACCGTGCCGCCGAGACGGCGCGGGCGATCGCGGAGCGGATGCCGGCGCTGGCCCCGACGCCCTCCGCTCTGCTGTTCGACTGCGTTCCCACCGGCATGGTCGAGGAGACCCCCGCCGTGTTCGAGCCGTTCTTCGGAGCTGTCACCGAGGAAGAGATCGAGGCCGGCCGTGCGCAGATGGCCGACGCCGTCAATGCGTTCCTGGTGCGTAAATCCGGCGAAGTCCATGAACTGCTCGTGACGCATAACTTCGTCATCGGGTGGTTCGTTCGCGAGGTCCTGCAGGCTCCCGAGTGGAAGTGGATGACGCTGAATCAGGCCAATTGCGGTCTGACGGTGCTCGCGCAGAAGCAGGGAAGGCCGTGGACCCTGCTGTCGCACAACGACCTCGCGCACCTGCCGGTCGAAGACCGCACGGGGCTTCCCGAGGCCTACGCGTTCTGAGCTACGCCGAGACTGCCGGTTGCCGCGGATAGGCTGGAGCCCATGACCACACGCGTCGCCATCGTCGGTGCCACGGGAAAGCTCGGCGGAATCATCCGCGACGTCGTTGCTGCTGAGCCCGGATTCGAGGTCCACTCCGAGCTCGATTCGCGCTCAGCGATGTCAGAGCTCGATGGCGCCGACCTCGTCGTGGATGCGACAACTCCCGCGGTGTCGATCGACATCGTCAAGGCCGCAGCCGAGCGGGGCATCGACATCATCGTCGGGACTTCGGGGTGGTCGGCCGAACGCATCGCGCGCGTGCGGCCCGAAATCGAACAGGCCGGGATCCGGGCGGTTTTCATCCCGAATTTCTCGCTCGGATCAGTGATCGGCTCGGCGCTGTCTGCTGCTGCGGCCCCGTTCTTCTCGTCGATCGAAATCATCGAAGCCCACCGTGAGACCAAGATCGACTCGCCGTCGGGTACGGCGGTGCGCACCGCCGAGCTGATCGCTGCGGCCCGTGCGGATGCCGGTCCCGTCGCCGCCCCCCATGTCGACCAGCGGGCGCGAGGGCAGCAGGTTGCGAGCGTTCCCATCCATTCCCTCCGGAGGCCCGGAGTGGTTGCAAGCCAGAGCGTCCTGCTTTCGGGACCGGGGGAGACGCTCACCCTCACCCACGACACCATCGACCCTGCAGCCGCCTACGCGCCGGGCATCCGCCTCGTGCTCGGAGCAGTCTCGCGGCGCGTCGCCGGAGTCGAACCCGGCCGAGTCCTGATCGGGCTTGACGCTTTCCTCGACATCGGGGTTCGCCTACCGGCGTTCGTCGACCAGCCGCCCGTGGATGAGGGCGGCGTGCCGGGGCAGGTAGCCCGCGCCACCGGCGCATGAGTTCGCGCATCGCCGTCGCGGTGATGGCTGCGCTCCTGCTGCTGTACATCGCCCTGGTAGCCCAGCGGGCGTGGCTGCTGCTGGTCAGCGGCGACCCGGTCGGGGTGGCGATGGGAGCGGTGCTGGTGGTGCTGCCGATCATCGCGATCTGGGCGCTTGCGCGGGAGCTGTGGTTCGGTGTGCGGGCCGAGCAACTCGGTCGGCGCCTCGAGGCCGAGGGTGAGCTGCCTGATGATCTCGTCGCGGTGCGCCCGAGTGGGCGCGTCGTGCGCGCTGACGGGGATGCGCTTTTCCCCCGTTTCAAAGCGGATGTCGAAAGCGCACCCGACGACTGGCGGGCCTGGTATCGGCTCGGGATCGTCTATGACGCGGCTGGCGACCGACGTCGCGCACGGGCCGCAGTGCGAACCGCAATCCGGCTCGAGCGCGGGCGGGGTCAGCAGAGCTGACCGATAACCGTCAGCTCTGGCCGACCGCCGCCCGAACGGCGTCCTCCGCGCTCTCGTGCGTCCACGAGAAGCCGGAGGCGGCGAGCACCTCGGGGATCAGGTAGGCGTCCGTGGTCAAGAGCGACTCGGTCGGGTCTGACCCCAGTACAAGCTTCAGGCCCCACTCCGGGGCGCGCAGCAGGTACGGTCGGTTCAGCTCTCGCGCCAGGGCGAAGCCGATGTCGTTCGCGGTGGCTCGGGTCGGGCCGCACAGGTTCACGGGCCCCATCGTGCCGGTGTCGATGACGTGCCGGATCGCTCGGACCTCGTCATCCAGCGAGATCCACGGCCACACTTGCGTGCCTCGCCCCAGCGGCCCGCTGAGCCCGAGCTTCGTGAGCGGGATGAGGGGTTTGAGCACACCATCACGGTGAATGATCGGCGCTGTTCGCAGCGTCGTGACGCGCGCATTGTCGCCGGCGCCGTACGCGGCGCTTTCCCACTCGCCGCACAGATCAGCGAGGAATCCGTCGCCGCGGGGGGCGTCCTCGGCGATCGGGCCACCGGGATGCGTGCCGTAGTAGCCGACGGCGGATGCCGACACGAAGTGCGGTGCGCTCTCGCCCAACTCCCGTACGGCGCGTGCCACGGCGCGGGTCGGCGTGACGCGCGACCACAGCAGCGTGTGCTTGTACGACGACGTCCAGGGGAATCGGCCGATGCTCGCTCCGTTCAACCCGATGACCGCGTCAGCGCCGTCCAGCACTGCCGGGTCGAGCACGTCGGAGTCGACGAGCCACGGCACCTCGTCAGCACCCGCGTCGCGCGTGCGGACGAGGGTCGTCACGCGGACGCCGTCGGCCCGCAGACTCGCGGCGAGCGTCCGGCCGATGAGGCCGGACGCTCCACCGATGACGACGTGTCGCGGAGCCGACTCAGGCAAGCGTCGCCTCGAGGGTGATTTCAATTCCCGCCAGAGCTGCCGAGACCGGGCATCCGGCCTTCGCGGCGCTCGCGATGCGATCGAAGTCTTCCTGGGAAAGGCCCGGGACCGACGCGTGCACGTTGAGGTGGCTTCCGGTGATGCCCGTGCCGGGAATGAAAGTGACAGCTGCCGAGCAGCGCACTGACTCGGGGGGCGTGCCGTTCTGGGTGAGCTCGTGCGAGAACGCCATGCTGAAGCAGGACGCGTGGGCTGCCGCAATGAGTTCTTCGGGTGTGGTGACTGTCGAGGACCCTTCGCTGCGGGCCTTCCAGTTGACATCGAAAGTGCCGAGGTGCGAACTGTCGAACGTCACTGTTCCCGATCCATCGGTCAGGCTGCCGTTCCAGACGGTGGTGGCTTCGCTCGTCACGGACATGGGGACCTCCCTGGTCGTCATGCACCCGGAGTGGGCGCTTCCGCGGTCAGCCTAACGGCGTTTCGCGGGGGAGGGCAGGCTCCTGACCAAACCCGCGCCGCCGGCCGGATATCCGGCTTAGGCGGCGCTGGGGTTGCGTCTACCGAGTACCCCGGCGCGCTGCAGCACGAGGTACAGCTGGCATCCCAGGCACAGCCCGAATACGGCGTTGAGGAAAGCCGCGACGAATGCTGCAGCGGCAGCTGCCGGGACTCCCCACGGCACGCCGACGACGAACAGCAGGATGCCGATAGCGGCGACGAACAGACCGACCCCCTGCGCGAAGCGCGGCGGGCGCGGGTCTTCAAGCTCGCTGGGCGGCGCCAGGCGGGGCTGGATGAGGCCGCGATAAAGAGCGCCCCACGGAGCCGTGCGCGGCGACACGACCCCCCACAGGAATAGCAGGGCGATCGCGACCAGCAGCACGAAGGCTGCGACGGTGGCGCCGGTCAGCCCGAGGAACACGTCGACGAGCAGCAGGACGGATGTGATCGCGGCGGCGAACCGCGGACCCCGAGGGTCGATACCGCGGGCTTTGTCAGGCATGGGCGCTCTCCGTCGTCAGTCGCTGAAGCTCGAGCTCGAGCACGTGGCGGTTCGGCACGCCGCCGAACCGGGTCTGGACTGCGCCGTCACGGTCGAGCACGAGGGTTGTCGGGGTCTGCAGCACGTTGAAGTGGCGCGCGATATCGGGGCGATGAGTGAGGTCGACATCCAGGTGAAGAACCCCGGGACGCGAGGCGGCGATTTCGCCGAGCGTCCGGTGAACGCCGGGGCATCGGCTGCACATCTCCGTGCTGAACTGCAGCAGGGTTGCAGCGTCCCCGAGCCGGTCGGCACCGAGACGGGACGGCTCGACGATCTCATGGTTGACATCACGCCGCAGGCGCCCCTGTCGGCTGCGCAGCAGGATGCCGATCACGGCGGTGACCGCGACCAGAGCGGCGATGCCGAGAAGAGCAGAGAGGGGTTCCACGGCATCCCACACTAAGCGACCGGAAGGCGGGAGGGGCGCGCGTGACGGACTGTGACACTGTGCTGGAGCACCCAGATCGCAAGAGGCAGGACGCGCCCGGCGCGCAGCGTGCCACGCGGGCTTGCGCGAGTAGGGTGTGAGCCGTGACCGACATCGAGTTTCGCAGCGACGTGACAGTCGAGCTTGTCCGAGCCAGTGCAGCAGATTCCGACGTTCTCTTCGCGGCGCGCGTGTCGACGCTCGGCGAACAGACCCTCGGCGACGCAGCAGCCGGGGTGGAGGCATCCGACCGGGATCGGGGGCTCATCAACTATCTGATGCGTGACCGGCACGGTTCCCCGTTCGAGCACAACTCGATGACCTTCTATGTGCAGGCGCCGATCTTCGTCTTCCGCGAGTTCATGCGGCACCGGATCGCCTCCTACAACGAGGAATCCGGTCGCTACCGCGAACTGCGGCCGGTGTTCTACGTGCCGGCTCCCGAGCGAAAGCTCGTTCAGGTCGGAAAGCCCGGTGCATACGACTTCATCGACGGCACCCCCGAGCAGACCGAGATCGTCGATGAGGCGACGCGGGAGGCATCCGCGCACGCGTTCGCGGCGTATCAACGGATGCTGGATGCCGGCGTTGCCCGCGAGGTTGCGCGCATCGTGCTGCCGCTGAACACCTACTCGTCGATGTACGTCACGATGAACGCCCGGTCGCTCATGAACTTCCTGTCGCTGCGGACGAAGGTCGAAGGTTCCCACTTCCCGTCGTTCCCGCAGCGGGAGATCGAGATGTGCGCCGAGAAGATGGAAGACCTGTGGGCGACCCTCATGCCGATGACACACTCGGCGTTCGCGGCGAACGGCCGCGTGGCTCCGTGACGCCGATGACCTGCTCCGAGATCGGCTGAGCGCAATGCCGAAGACCGTTCTGGTCACCGGGGCAAGCTCGGGCCTCGGCGCGCAGTACGCCCGCCGCCTCGCAGCGCGGGGAGCGGATGTCGTGCTCGTGGGTCGGGACGGGGCAGCCTTGGATGCCGTCGCCACAGAGATCCGCGATCGCTGCCGCGTTCAGGCCGAGGTCCTCGTCGCCGACCTGACGAAACCGCGCCAGCGGGCGAAGGTCGAGGCCCGGCTGACAGATCCCGAGCGCCCCATCGAGGTTCTGGTCAACAACGCCGGCTTCGGCCTTCCCCTCGCGTTCGAACGTAACGACATCGAGGACGAAGCCCGTCACCTCGCGCTGCATGTCGAGGCACCGATGCGGCTCATGCACGCAGCCCTCGGCCCCATGCTCAGCCGCGGTCACGGACGCGTCATCAACGTCGCGTCGGTTGCCGCGTACACGCCGCGATCGACCTACGGCGCTGTCAAGCGGTGGGTCGTCGAGTTCTCGCGCTGGGCCAATGCCGCCTACTCGCCCTCGGGGGTGACGGTGACCGCGGTCTGCCCTGGCTTCACCCACACGAACTTCCACGAACGGATGGGGCTGGCGCCAGGCCGCGAGGGCGTGGCCGACTGGCTGTGGCTCGACGCTGAGGTCGTCGTCGAGCAATCCCTGCGCGATGCAGCGCGCGGCCGGGCAGTCTCGATCCCGTCCCTGAAGTGGAAGCTGATCACCGCCGTCGCGCGCCTGCTGCCGGCATCCGTCGCTGCAGCCGCGGGCAGCCGCGGTCGGTGAGTCCCGTCAGCTCACGCGCCCGAGGTGGATGGCGGCGAACATCAGCGCCGCGATTGTCTCGCCGTCGGTGATCCGGCGGTCGCGAATCATCCCGAGCACCTCAGGAAACGGAACCCACGACACCTCGTCGATGCCCTCCTCGTGGCGGTCTGTCGCATGGGCACCGGGAACGGGCTCCAGGCCGGTCGCCAGAAACACGTGCTCGGGGGCGTCGGCGATGCCGTTGAGGGCATACATGAAGCCGATCTCGGTGAGCTCGCCAGCCCGCAGGCCGGTTTCCTCGCGGAGTTCTCGCTCGGCAGCCTCGCGGGGGGACTCCCCATCGGTGCCCCCGGCGGGAACCTCGATCGATCTCGTGCCGGTGGGGTAGCGCTCCAGGGCGACCAGGCACACCCGGTCGTGCGTATCGACGGCTACGACGAACACAGCGGGATGCTGCATCCGGACGACGCCGTAGATCCCCGCGCCGGCAGGACCGCTGACGCCGTCCTCCCGAACCGCGATCCAGCGGTTCTCATAGACCGATCTCGAGGATTCCGTGCGCCACGACATGCCACCAGGCTAGAGTCCCGCAGGTGCCGGTCGCGGTGACCCCGGATGCCGAACCGATAGCCTGAACCCATGACGCACTCGACAAACCCGTTCGGGCAGGTGCTCGTCGCGCTGGTCACTCCCATGACCGCCGACGGCGAAGTCGACTGGCCGGCCGTCGAGAAGCACATCGACGATGTGATCGGCGCCGGGGCCGACGGCATCGTGGTGACCGGAACGACGGGGGAGACCTCGACCCTGACCGATGCCGAGAAGATCCGCCTCGTCGAGGTCGGCAAAGACGTCGCAGCCGGACGGGCGAAGATCATCACCGGCGGTGGCTCCAACGAGACAGCCCACGCGATCGAGCTGTACAAGGCCAGCGAGAAGGTCGGTGCCGACGGCATCATGATCGTCACGCCCTACTACAACAAGCCCACCCAGGCCGGCATCCTGACCCACTTCCGCCTCGTCGCCGACGCCACGGATCTGCCCGTCATCCTCTACGACATCCCGGGCCGCACGGGCGTGCCCATCCGGTACGAGACCATCCTGCGGCTGGCCAAGCACCCGAACATCCTCGCGATCAAAGACGCCAAGGGCGATTTCAGCGAGGTGAGCCGCGTGCTCAACCAGACCGACCTGCTGTACTTCTCCGGCGATGACGCCAACGTGCTGCCGCATCTGTCGATCGGAGCATCCGGCCTGATCGGCGTCACGGCCAACATCGCCGCGCAGCCCTACCGGGAGATCGTCGACGCCGTGAACGCGGGAGACCTCACCGCTGCCACTGCCGCCCACCGCAAGCTCGAACCGCTCGTGCGCGCCGTCATGACGCACGTTCCCGGCACCGTTTCGGCCAAGTACATCCTCCACGGGCTCGGCCGGATCACCAGCCCTCGCGTGCGGCTGCCGCTCGTGGGCCCGGAGGAGTGGGAAGCCGCCAAGATCGAGGATGAACTGGCCCTCGTGTCGGGCGTTCCCGGTGCCGATTTCTCGAACTTCCGCCCCGACCGCAACGCTGCCGCCGGCGGTGCCCTGCCCAAGGTCTCGGGCACCACGCGCTGATCCCCAGCGCCGATAGGAGTCGCATGTCCAACGCTGTTCTCGCCCCACCCCCGCTCGAATCGGGGACGCTGCGCGTCATCCCGCTCGGGGGCCTCGGCGAGGTCGGCCGCAACATGACGATCTTCGAGCTCGACGGCAAGATCCTGGTCGTGGACTGCGGGGTGCTCTTCCCTGAGGAGCATCAGCCAGGAGTGGACCTCATCCTTCCCGACTTCGAGCCCCTCAAGGAGCGCCTGGACGACATCGTCGGGGTCGTGCTCACGCACGGTCACGAAGACCACATCGGCGCGGTTCCGTACCTGCTCAAACTCAAGGGCGACCTTCCCTTGATCGGCTCGGGCCTGACCCTCGCGCTCACCGAAGCAAAGCTCAAGGAACACCGGCTGCGCCCCTACACCCTCACGGTGAAGGAGGGCCAGGTCGAACGGCTCGGCCCGTTCGAGCTCGAGTTCGTCGCGGTCAACCACTCGATTCCCGACGCGCTCGCGGTAGCCATCCGCACCCACGCCGGCACGGTGCTGGCCACCGGCGACTTCAAGATGGACCAGCTCCCGCTGGATGGGCGCCTGACCGACCTTCGAGCGTTCTCGCGCCTGGGCGAAGCCGGTGTCGACCTCTTCCTCGTCGACTCCACCAACGCCGACGTCCCCGGATTCACACCCCTCGAGAAGGAGATCGGCCCGGTCCTCGACCAGGTCATCGGCAAAGCGCCGCGCCGGGTCATCGTCGCGAGTTTCTCCAGCCACGTCCATCGCGTTCAGCAGGTGATGGATGCCGCTGCCGCCCACGGACGCCGCTTGGCGCTGCTCGGCCGCAGCATGGTGCGCAATATGACGATCGCCGAAGACCTCGGCTATCTGAACGTGCCGGACGGCCTTCTCATCGACTACAAGAAGGCCCGCAACCTTCCGGACGATCAGATCGTCTATATGTCGACCGGATCGCAGGGCGAGCCGATGGCGGTGCTCTCGCGCATGGCCAACCTCGACCACGAGATCGAGCCGGGTCCGGGCGACACCGTCATCCTCGCCTCGAGCCTGATCCCCGGCAACGAGAACGCCGTCTACCGCGTCATTGACGGGCTCACCAAGCTCGGTGCCAATGTCGTGCACAAGGCCAACGCCAAGGTCCACGTGTCGGGCCACGCTGCCGCCGGCGAGCTGCTCTACTGCTACAACATCCTCAAGCCCCGAAACGTGCTCCCCGTCCACGGCGAGTACCGGCACCTGATGGCCAACGCCCAGCTGGCGCAGCAGACCGGCGTTCCCGCCGAGAATACGATCGTCGCCGAGAACGGGTCTGTCATCGATCTCCGCGACGGTGTCGCGCGCAACGTCGGTCAGCTCGATCTCGGGTTCGTCTACGTCGACGGGTCGAGCGTCGGTGAGATCACGGATGCCGACCTCAAGGACCGTCGCATCCTTGGCGAAGAGGGCTTCATTTCGGTGATCGTCGTCGTGGATGCCGCAACCGGCCGCATCATCTCCGGTCCCGAGGTCCACGCCCGAGGTTTCGCGGAGGACGCTGCAGTGTTCGAGAGCGTGAAGCCCAAGATCGCTGCGGCACTCGCGGAGGCAGCGCAGTCCGGTGTGCGCGACAATCACGCGCTCTCGCAGGTCGTGCGTCGCACGATCGGCCGCTGGGTGAATCAGTCCCTGCGGCGCCGGCCGATGATCGTGCCGCTGGTCATCGAGGCCTGAGCTTCCAGCGCCGCTGGTCGGCGGATGCGCGACCTGTCGCGCTCGCTACAATCACGGCATGCCCGCCACCTTCAGCATCCGCCCCGCGACGGCTGCCGATGGCGCGTTCCTGGGTGACATGGTCGTCGAGGCAGCCAACTGGTCGCCGGGACGCTCTCGTCCGCGATACGAGGTGCTGAATGCCCCCGAGCACGGCAGGTATGTCTCGGGCTGGATGCGTCCCGGGGACGCCGGGTTCGTCGCGTCGGATCCGCAGGGGGAGCCCATCGGGGCGGCGTGGTATCGGATGTTCCCGCGATCCGACCCCGGATTCGGCTACGTCGGCACTGGTGTTCCCGAGCTGATCATCGGGGTGCGGCCCATCTGGCGGGCACACGGGGTCGGCCGCGCGCTTCTGCGCGCCCTGTCCGACAACGCTCGCGCCGCCGGGTTCGCGCGTCTGAGCCTGAGCGTCGAGCGGGGCAACTTCGCCGCGGTCTTCTACCGCACCGAGGGCTTCGCGGTAGTCCAGAGCGGTTTCGGTCGCGACACCATGGTCAAGCGCCTGCGCTGACGGATCGTCGAGACTGCATCGTGCCCGCGAGGGCGCGTGAGGCGCGCGCTGGCTCGCGGGCACACTGCAGTTTCGCGGCGGACGCATCGGTCGGATGCCGACAGGCCGCGTCGTTCCGCGGATTTGTCGGTGGTCGCACCTACCGTGGAGGTCATGCCGAGGAGTAGCACCAAGACCTCGACCTCTGGTCGTGCGCCCGCGAAGGGCTCGCGTTCGCGCGCGTCAGCGCCGGCGCCCAAGCGGTACGTCGGCGACGAAGAGCGCCCCGCACTGATCGTGCGGATGTGGCTGGGCCTGGCTCACGCGACCGGCGGCGTGTTCCGCGCGTTCGGTCCCGAGACCCTCGAGAAAGACCAGCGGCGCGACGGATTCCCCTTCTTCTTGGTGCTGCTCGCGATCGCCGGCGCAGTAGTGGAGTGGTTCTTCATCGGGTCGGAGGTCGGCGAGACGATCTCGGCCTACTCGGTCGGCGCGCTTGTCGGACGCGTCGCGTTCGTGCTGCCGGTGCTGCTGGTGATCCTCGCGGGCTGGCTGTTTCGTCATCCGGCATCCGTCCACGACAACGGCAGGATCGGGATCGGCTTCGGTCTCATCATCCTGGTCATCGCGGCTTTCGCCCATGTCTACGGCGGCCGCCCGCAGCCGCGCGACGGCCTCCCGGCACTGAGTGCGGCAGGCGGCGTCTTCGGCTGGATGCTGGGCGAGCCGCTCGCGCTGGGATTGACCTTGATCGGCGCCGGCATCGTGCTGGCCCTGCTCGGCATCCTCAGCATCCTGATCCTCACCAAGACGCCGCCCAACCGCATCGGCAGGCGCCTGGGCGACCTCTATGCCTGGATGTTCGGCGCGGAGCGCGCGACGCGACCCGCCGAGTCGGCCGACACTGACGAGACAGAGTCTGGCGAACGCACGTCCTTGCCCTGGTGGCGCCGTAACAGCTCGGGACGCGAGCAGGATGCCGACGGCGGTCAGTCGACCGAGGACTTCCTCACCGAACTCCTGCCGCCGGGCCCTCCCGAGGGAGGCTTCGATCAGGCCTTCGCGGCAGTTGCATCGGATGCGCCGGCACCGGATGCCCTCACCGAGGTCATCGATCCCGCCGTCCTCGACGGCGCGAAGAAGGCGGTCAGCGGATCGCACACGGGGCTCCAGGACGACGATGCCGACGACGAGGATGCCGCCCTCCCCGGCGTGATCGGCATTGGCAGCGATGCCCCCCGGTCTGCTCCGACCGCGCCCTACCGACTCCCGTCGGTCAACAACCTCTCGGCGGGGACTCCCGCGAAGTCGCGCTCGGAGGCCAACGACGCGGTCGTCCGGGCGATCACAAGCGTCTTCGAGGAATTCTCGATCAACGCACGGGTGACCGGGTTCTCGCGCGGGCCGACAGTCACGCAGTACGAGATCGAGCTCGGCCCCGGTGTGAAGGTCGAGCGCATCACGGCGCTCACGAACAACATCGCTTACGCCGTCGCCTCCAACGAGGTGCGCATCCTCGCGCCGATCCCCGGCAAGAGCGCGATCGGTGTCGAGATCCCCAACACCGATCGAGAGATCGTCACGCTCGGTGACGTCCTGCGCTCGGCGGCTGCCACTCAGTCCACGCATCCGATGACGATCGGCGTGGGCAAGGACGTCGGTGGCGGCTTCGTTGTGGCGAACCTCGCGAAGATGCCCCACCTACTCGTCGCCGGTTCGACCGGCTCGGGTAAGTCGAGCTTCGTGAACTCGATGATCACGAGCCTGCTGATGCGCGCCAAGCCCTCCGAGGTGCGGATGGTGCTGATCGACCCCAAGCGCGTCGAGTTGACTTCCTATGCTGGCGTGCCGCACCTGATCACCCCCATCATCACGAACCCCAAGAAGGCGGCGGAAGCCCTCCAGTGGGTCGTGAAAGAGATGGACATGCGCTACGACGACCTCGCGTCGTTCGGGTTCCGCCACATCGACGATTTCAACCGTGCGGTCGTCGCTGGCGAGGTGAAGCTGCCGCCCGGCAGTGAACGGGTCCTCAAGCCCTACCCCTACCTCTTGGTCGTGGTTGACGAGCTCGCCGACCTCATGATGGTCGCCCCACGCGATGTCGAAGACTCGATCGTGCGCATCACACAGCTGGCGCGAGCGAGCGGCATCCATCTGGTACTGGCGACACAGCGACCCTCGGTCGACGTCGTGACGGGCCTCATCAAGGCCAACGTCCCCTCGCGTCTCGCTTTCGCGGTGACCAGCGTCACCGACTCCCGCGTCATCCTGGATCAGCCCGGCGCCGACCGTCTGATCGGCCAGGGCGATGCGCTGTTCCTGCCGATGGGGGCCTCGAAGACCCTGCGCGTGCAGGGTGCGTGGGTGAGCGAATCCGAGATCGAGAAAGTCGTCGCGCACGTGACGGGGCAGGCCCGCCCCGAGTATCGATCGGACGTGCAGGCGGCTGCCGAGAAGAAAGAGGTGGATGCCGACATCGGTGACGACCTTGAACTGCTGCTGGCTGCAGCAGAACTCGTCGTCTCGACGCAGTTCGGTTCGACCTCGATGCTCCAGCGCAAGCTCCGCGTCGGCTTCGCGAAGGCGGGGCGGCTCATGGACCTCCTCGAATCACGCGAGATCGTCGGTCCGTCTGAGGGGTCGAAGGCGCGCGATGTGCTGGTGACAGCGGAGCAGCTGCCCGACGTGCTCGCTCGTCTTCGCGGTGAAGATTCGCCGGGTGCGGCATCCGAGGACCCGTACGGTCCGGATGCCGTGGACAGCCAGTTCGCAGGGTACGAGGTCGTCGACGGCGACGACGGCAGCGAAGATGCCTGGGGGCTGACAGGGCGCGACTGACCGGTCTCGTCCCGCGGCAGGCGGGGCCTCTCGCAGTAGGCTCGGCCCATGGCGATTCCGCGGCAGCTTCCCAACGCGATCACGATCGTGCGCATCCTCATGGCGCCGATCTTCCTGTGGATGCTGCTCGCCGACGGGGGATCGGACGGTGCACTCCGATGGTGGGCGGCGGTGATCTTCATCGTCGCCATCGCCACCGACGGGATCGACGGGTATCTCGCCCGCAAGTACGAGATCGTCACCGACCTCGGCAAGCTCCTGGATCCGATCGCCGACAAGGTGCTCACCGGGTTCGCGTTCATCGGTCTCTCGATCCTCGGCGAGTTGCCGTGGTGGATAACGATCGTGGTCCTGATCCGCGAGGTCGGAATCACGATCTATCGGTTCATCGTCGTCAGCGATCATGTGCTCGCTGCAGCCTGGATGGGAAAGCTCAAGACAGTGGCACAGGCCGTTGCGCTCTCACTTGCCCTCCTGCCGCTGTGGAACCTCGTGGGCGAATGGATCTTCTGGGTCAACGGCGTTGCCATGACCATCGCCGTCGTTCTCACGATCGCGAGTGGAATCGACTATGTCGTCACGGAGATCCGGGCAGCTCGGACTCGACGTGGTGAGGTAGCGCCGTCGGCGGAATCATGACGGGCGACGCCTCCGCGAGTGCGTCCGAGGTTCTCGCGACGCTCCGCTCCCGAGGATGGCGGCTGGGTGTTGCCGAGTCGCTGACCGGCGGCGCGCTCGCTTCGGCTCTCGTGTCGGTCCCTGGCGCTTCGGACGTTTTCCGTGGCGGCGTCGTCGCGTACGCCACCGACCTGAAGGCGAGCCTGCTCGGGGTGGAGGCCGCGCTCCTGGGCCGCGAGGGTGCGGTGCACCCTGAGGTTGCGATTCAGATGGCCCGCGGCATCCGGGTTGCTACAAAGCCAGCCGGTGTTCTCACCGAGGTCGGGGTGGCCACGACCGGCGTTGCCGGGCCTGACCCGCAAGATGACGCACCGGTTGGCCGCGTTTATGTCGCTGTGGTGACACCGGAGCGCGAGTCGGTCACCGAGCATCAGCTCGCCGGTGACCGAGCGACGATCCGCGCGGAGGCGGTCCGAGCGGCACTCGAACTGTTGCGGGTTTCGCTCTGAGCGAGCGGAGGTCGCTCGCGGGAACACCTGATGTTTCGGATGCGTTACTTTCGGTGATTCCCACCCATTCCCCAGAAGGCGGCATTAGTGTGACCTACATCGGTGTTGTACTGTTGTCCACCCGCGACACCAGCGGAATCGCCACCAACAGAAGCAGTCAGTGAGGAGGGGACCCGAGATGGTACTGGTACGTCAAGAGATCGGCGAAGTCCTTCGTGACTTCCGCCAGCAGAAGGGTCGCACCCTCCGTCAGGTCGCCAGCCGCGCGAGCGTCGCGCTGGGCTACCTGAGCGAGGTGGAGCGTGGTCAGAAGGAAGCATCGAGCGAAATCCTCGCTTCGGTCGCTGAAGCGCTGGATGTTCCTATCTCGACGATCATGCGTGAAGTCGGTGACCGCCTTGCAGTGCTCGAGGGCCTGCAGACATTCCCCGACGTCGTTCCCGACGAGCTTGTCGCGTCAATGGACGCCGAGCTCTCGCTGCGCTGACCAGCGCTGCGCTCTGCATGCGTCGCAGCGAATTCGACCGCGCCGTCACCGACGAGTTCGGTCCTCAATCGGCAGCGCTTCTGGCCGACCTGGTTCTTTCCGGCGTCGGCGGGCGAACCGCCACTGAGGCCATCGCGGCTGGTGTTCCGCCGCGCGATGTCTGGCTCGCCCTGTGCGCCGAGACCGATGTGCCCGCCCAGCGGCGGTACGGCGTCGGTCGGCTCGAACCTCGCCGCTGAAACGACGGCGTGTCGTCGAATATCTGTTCGATGACCGCGTAGTCTCCTGCACAAGTGGAGTCGAGAAGGCGTTCCCTCACGACACGCGGACAGGCCGGCAGCAATGTCGGAACCCCCACGTACCGTGAGCAGCGTCGAACGACACCACACGCCTTGTCGGGCTCATGCTCATTCGAGCAGCGGCGCGACAGCCTACAGGCGGCCGATTCTCCGGAGCCGGACACACCGACGACGGACCGAGTGCTGAAGGAGCACACGCCATGCCCACACCCGCTGACCGCGAGAAGGCGCTCGATTCAGCGCTCGCGCAGATCGACCGGCAATTCGGAAAGGGCTCGGTGATGCGACTGGGCAGCGACGAGCGTGCTCCGGTCGAGATCATCCCCACGGGCTCCATCGCCCTTGACGTGGCCCTCGGCGTCGGCGGCCTGCCACGCGGCCGCATTATCGAGATCTACGGTCCGGAGTCATCGGGAAAGACGACTCTCACGCTCCACGCGATTGCGAACGTCCAGAAGGCAGGCGGCATCGCCGCATTCATCGATGCTGAGCACGCGTTGGACCCCGACTACGCCCAGAAGCTCGGCGTCGACATCGATCAGCTCCTCGTCTCGCAGCCCGACACGGGAGAGCAGGCGCTGGAGATCGCTGACATGCTGATCCGCTCCGGCGCCATCGACCTGGTGGTCATCGACTCGGTGGCAGCGCTGGTGCCCAAGGCCGAGATCGAGGGCGAGATGGGTGACTCCCACGTCGGCCTGCAGGCTCGCCTGATGTCCCAGGCACTTCGCAAGCTCACCGGTGGCCTGAACCAGACCAAGACGACGGCGATTTTCATCAACCAGCTGCGCGAGAAGATCGGTGTGTTCTTCGGATCGCCCGAGACCACGGCCGGTGGTAAGGCGTTGAAGTTCTATGCGTCAGTGCGACTGGACATCCGCCGGATCGAGACGCTGAAGGACGGAACGGATGCTGTCGGTAACCGCACGCGCGTCAAGGTCGTGAAGAACAAGATGGCGCCGCCGTTCAAGCAGGCCGAGTTCGACATCCTGTACGGCACGGGGATCTCTCGCGAGGGGAGCCTCATCGACTTCGGTGTCGAGCACAGCATCGTGAAGAAGTCCGGCGCCTGGTACACCTACGACGGCGAGCAGCTGGGTCAGGGTAAAGAGAACGCTCGCAACTTCCTCATCAAGAACGAAGACATCGCTGCCGACATCGAGACCAAGATCAAAGAGAAGCTCGGTATCGGCGGGGCCAAGCCCGCGGGTGATGTCGAGGACGAGCTCGCCAAGCGGCGCCCGGCCTGATCATGACGCGTGAGACCGGGGGCGAGCGGTCGCTCGCCCCCGTCATCCCGCTTTTCGGTGACGGGGCTTTCTCTCGCGGCTCAGTCTCCCGCGGCTCAGTCTCCCGCGACAACGGCCTCCTCGGCGAAGATCGCGGCGAAGCGTGCGCGGAACTGTCAGCAGGCACATGGCACTCGACGTGGGTCGATGACGACGATATCGGTGAAGATGATGACGACCGGTACCTCGACGATCCCTACGGGGAATCGCGCGCGTCGTCTGCTGTCACTCGTGCTGCGCTCGATCGCCTGATCAAGCGTTTGCGTCGGCGCGGACTGTCGGAGGCTGAGGCCACCGACGAGCTCGTCGCTGATGGCGTTGAGAAGGCTGTCGCAGAGGTTCTCGTGGCTGACCTCGTGGGTAAGCGATGGCTTGGTGATGCCGACCTCGCAGAGCAACTCGTGCATACCGCCGTCACCAGACGTCGCGAAGGCCGGCGGGCGATCGCCCAGGTGCTGGCCAAGCGCCGCATTCCCCGTGACGTCGCCGATGCGGCTCTGGCGACGCTGCCTGACGACGACGCCGAGCGGGCTCTCGAGTTCGCACGCCAGAAGGCTGGCGGCTACCGCGGGGTGGCTGTCGACGTCGCCATCCGGCGCCTCGTGGGTCAGTTGCAGCGACGCGGCTACCCGCCTGGGGTGGCGATGACGGCGGCGCGGCTTGCGCTGGCTGAGCCGCGCGACTGAGGTCGACCCTCGGATCAACGGCTGCCCGGGCATCGGTGGCTGGTAGCCACTGGTACCCAGGTAGCCCGCGCTCGGCCGGTACCCGGGAGCGGCTCGTAGAATGGCAGGCACTATGACCATGCCCTCCGCTTCGCCGACGTTCATCGCGCCGTCCGCCGCAGCCGTGTCATCCACGGGCGCCGCGCGCACGTATGAGGTGCGGACCTTCGGCTGCCAGATGAACGTCCACGACTCCGAACGACTCTCCGGGTCGCTCGAGAGCGCTGGCTACGTGCGTGCCGCGGCCGGCGACGAAGCCGACATCGTCGTCATCAACACGTGCGCGGTCCGCGACAATGCGGCCGGCAAGCTCTACGGCACCCTCGGGCACCTCAAGTCCCGCAAAGACAAGCGTGAGGGAATGCAGATCGCTGTCGGCGGATGCCTCGCGCAGATGGACAAGGAGCGCGTCCTCGAGAAGGCGCCGTGGGTCGACGTCGTCTTCGGCACGCACAACATGGGGTCGTTGCCGACCCTGCTCGAGCGCGCACGGCACAACGAGGAAGCCGAGCTCGAGATCCTCGAGTCGCTGGAGGTCTTCCCCTCGACTCTTCCCACCAAGCGCGACAGCGCGGCCTCGGGGTGGGTGTCGATCTCGGTCGGCTGCAACAACACCTGCACCTTCTGCATCGTTCCGAGCCTTCGCGGCAAAGAGAAAGATCGGCGGCCCGGCGACATCCTGAACGAGATCCGACTGCTCGTCGATGACGGAGCGATCGAAGTCACGCTTCTTGGGCAGAACGTGAACTCCTACGGTGTCGAGTTCGGCGACCGGCAGGCCTTCGGCAAGTTGCTGCGCGCCGCGGGCGAGATCGAGGGCCTCGAACGTATTCGGTTCACCAGCCCTCACCCCGCCGCGTTCACGGATGATGTGATCGATGCGATGGCCGAGACTCCCGCCGTTATGCCGCAGTTGCACATGCCGCTGCAGTCGGGAAGCGACCGGATCCTGCGGGCCATGCGCCGCTCCTACCGCAGCGACAGGTTCCTCGGCATCCTCGATCGTGTGCGCGAGCGCATCCCGCACGCCGCGATCTCGACCGACATCATCGTCGGGTTCCCGGGTGAGACCGACGAGGACTTCGAAGACACGATGCGGGTCGTCGAGCGCGCCAGGTTCGCAGGTGCCTTCACGTTCCAGTACTCGATTCGCGAAGGGACCCCGGCTGCCACCATGGCCGATCAGGTTCCGAAAGCAGTAGTGCAGGAGCGCTACAACCGCCTCATCGAACTCCAAGAGCGCATCAGCCTCGAAGAGAACCAGGCTCAGGTCGGCCGTGAACTCGAGGTGCTCGTCTCGACCGGCGAGGGCAAGAAGGATGTCGAGACCCGGCGGTTGACGGGCCGCGCCCAAGACAACCGGCTTGTGCATTTCGAGGTACCCGAAGGGTCGGACGTGCCCAGGCCCGGCGATGTCGCGACCGTCGAGGTGACCCACGCTGCACCGTTCCATCTGCTTGCCGATGCGCCCGAGGGTGGGCGTCTTCGGATTCGTCGTACGCGCGCTGGCGATGCCTGGGACCGGTCGCTCGCCGAGTCGTGTGCTGTGCCGAGCCCGTCCGCTCCCGGTGAGCGCCGTGCGGTCTCGCTGGGCGTGCCCTCGCTCCGTGTGAGCGCGTGACGCGAACCCTGCCGGTGGCGCGTCGCAGCGAGTGCGGCAGTTCGGTGCAGTTGCTGCGTATTCTTCCGCCGCGGATGCACCGAACAGCAGCACACGCGGGGTTGGAACTGTGCGGACGGGAGCGTTGACGTGACAACAGAGCCGACGCTGTGGGTCATTGTTGGCGCCACCGGAACCGGCAAGAGCGAAACGTCTCTCGCTCTCGCTGAGGAGCTGGGCCGGCGCGGGAGGCATGCAGAGATCATCAACGCTGACGCTATGCAGCTGTACCGCGGAATGGACATCGGAACGGCCAAGCTGCCGGAGCGCGAACGGCGGGGGATTCCGCACCACTTGCTCGACGTGCTCGCCGTCACCGAAGAGGCCGCCGTCGCGACCTATCAGCCCGCGGCTCGCGCCGCTATCGCCGAGGCCCAGGCTCGGGGAGCGGAAGCGATCCTCGTCGGGGGATCAGGGCTCTACGTCTCAAGCGCCATTTACGACTTCCAGTTCCCTCCTCGTGACGCCGGCCGCCGAGCCGCGCTCGAAGCGGAAGCTGCCGAGCAGGGCGTCGGCGTCCTCTTCCAGCGCCTTCGCGCCCTCGACCCCGCCACCGCCGCGAGAATCGATCCTGCCAACGAGCGGCGGGTGATCCGCGCGCTCGAGGTCGTCGAATCGGGAAGTGCCGGCCACGGCGCTGCGCTGCCGGATCGGCCGGTGCTGTGGCATCCGCGAACGCGAATCATTGGGCGACGGATGCCCCGAGAGGACCTCGTCGCTCGCCTCGATGCCCGTGTGGAACGGATGTGGGAAGACGGACTCCTCGGCGAAGTGGAGACACTTCGCGCTGACGGCATCGAGCGTGGCGTTACGGCGCGCCGCGCCATCGGCTACGCCCAGGCGCTGGCGCAGCTTGCGGGAGAGCTCTCGGAGAACGAGGCTATCGCTCAGACCCAGGCCCTCACGCGCCGATACGCACGTCGTCAGGTGTCGTGGTTCCGGCGGTACGTCGGCGTCCACTGGCTCGAACCTGACGATGACGCCGCGCGGATGCTGGATCGGTGAGCGGGTCGCCCCGTCCCGGGAGCCGGGCCGCGCGATCCTAGACTGAAGGCATGTCGACCCCCATCTCGTTCACCAAGGGCCACGGCACCGGCAACGACTTCGTCATCGTGCCCGACGCCGACGGGGAGCTCGACCTCTCCGACGACCAGGTCGCGGCGCTGTGTGACCGCCGGTTCGGGGTCGGCGCCGACGGACTGCTGCGGGTTGTGCGGGCCGCGGCGATCCCCGAGGGTGCTGCGGCTACAGCCGCTGGCGTCGAGTGGTTCATGGACTACCGGAACGCCGACGGGTCTGCTGCGGAGATGTGCGGGAACGGCATCCGTGTCTTCGTGCGCTACCTCACGGCGGTCGGCTGGGCGGATGCCGACGCCGGGCCCGTGCTCGTGGGCACCCGAGCAGGCATCAAGCCCGTGACGGCACACCAGCGCGGCTTCGAAGTGGATCTCGGTGCCTTCCGGATCGACGAGTCCGAGGTGCTGGTTCGCGCACGCCATCTCGATGTCGCCCGGCCCGGAGTCGGGGTGGATGTCGGTAACCCCCACGTCGTGGTAGCGCTCCCCACGGCCGAAGAACTCGCCGGCATCGATCTTTCCCGCGTCCCGCAGCTGGACCCGGCTCCCGCCGCAGGCGCGAACATCGAGTTCGTCGTGCCGAACGATCCGCTCGTGCAGGGCGGCACCGGGGGCCTGAGCATGCGGGTTTTCGAACGCGGCGTCGGTGAGACGCTCTCATGCGGCACGGGGGTCGCTGCGGCTGCGCTTGCGGTCCGCCACTGGGCGGGTGCTGCAGCTCCGGATGCTTGGCAGGTCGGCGTCCCCGGCGGTGAACTCGGGGTTCGCGTGGCGTCAGTGGACGGCGAGTCGCACGTCTTCCTCGCGGGGCCTGCGACCCTGGTCTTTTCCGGCGAGATGGCCCTGGCCTGACCGTGCGGCCAGGCGTCAGACGACGTCGATGGCAGCGGTCGGCGTCGACCCGTGGCGACGCACGCGTAGCACCCGAAAGCCCTTGGCGGTAGCAGAGCGATGCACCGAGTAGCCGCGGTGGAATGTCGTGGCCATCCACCGCTGCAGGGAGTCCGAACCGAGGTTTCGCGAGACGACGAGCCACGCATCCGAGCGCTCATCCAGTCGCGGAATCCACTCCTCGAGTAACCCGTGCAGCTGGTCCTTGCCGACCCGGATCGGGGGGTTGGAGCGGATCGTCCGAAAGACGACATCATCGGGAACATCGCCCGGCAGCACGGCGTTGACATTGGCAAGGCCGAGTTCGCTCGCGTTGGAGCGCACGAGGTCGAGAGCTCGTTCGTTGACGTCAACGGCCCACACCGTGGCGTGCGGAGCATCCATCGCGAGGGTCAGCGCTATGGGACCCCACCCGCACCCGAGGTCCAGCAGATGCCCGCCCGCAGGCGGGGGAGGAGTGTTCTCGAGCAAGACGGTGGTGCCGGTGTCGATGTGATCCGGACTGAACACCCCGCCGGCCGTAGTGACCTCCACCGGATGCCCCGCGATCGAGACACGGATGCGCCGGAGGTTTTCGGGACTGGAAGGCGACGACGAGAAGTAGTGATCGCTCTCCATGGCGACGAGCGTAGCGGAGGACGGGCCGCCTCCGGGAGGCTAGAGTTTACGGATGCCTGATGCCGGGCATCCCACGGAAATGATGATGGACGAGATCCCAGACACCCAGAACGCCCCAGCGGAGCACCCTGTCGACCCTGTTGACCGGGTGCTTGAGCGCGCCCGCGGCCGATCCGACGTGTGGGTGTTCGGGTCGGCTCAGGCTTTGCAGGATGCCGCGACGGCTGGAGGAGCGGACTCCGACGGCGATCAGTGGGATCGCGAAGAACGCGCGGCGCTCCGACGCATCCCGGGCCTGTCGACCGAACTCGAAGACGTCACCGAGGTCGAGTACCGCCAGCTTCGGCTCGAGAACGTCGTTCTTGTCGGCGTCCACCCCCAGGGTGAGCAGGAGAATGCCGAGAACTCCCTTCGGGAGCTCGCCGCGCTCGCCGAGACTGCCGGAGCCGTCGTGCTCGATGGCGTCCTCCAGCGCCGCCCTCACCCGGATCCCGCCACCTACCTCGGACGAGGCAAGGCCGAGGAGCTCCGCGACATCGTCGCCTCGCTTGGCGCCGACACTGTGATCGCCGACACCGAACTCGCGCCGAGCCAGCGGCGCGCACTCGAGGATGTCGTCAAGGTCAAGGTAATCGACCGCACCACGGTCATCCTCGACATCTTCAGCCAGCACGCGAAGAGCCGCGAGGGCAAGGCGCAGGTCGAACTCGCACAGCTTGAGTACCTCCTGCCGCGCCTTCGCGGCTGGGGTGAGTCGATGAGCCGCCAGGCCGGTGGCCAGGTCGGTGCAGGCGGCGCCGGTATGGGTTCTCGCGGTCCCGGTGAGACCAAGATCGAACTCGACCGCCGCCGCATCCGTACTCGGATGGCGCAGCTGCGGCGACAGATCCGTGACTTCGCACCGGCGCGGGATGCCAAGCGTGCTGAGCGTCGGCGCAACACGGTGCCGTCGGTTGCGATCGCCGGGTACACGAACGCCGGCAAGTCGAGCCTTCTCAATCGGCTCACGAACGCCGGAGTACTGGTCGAAAACGCCCTGTTTGCGACGCTGGATGCGACGGTGCGCCGTACCGAGGCGTCCGATGGTCGGGTCTACACCCTCACCGACACCGTCGGTTTCGTGCGCAATCTGCCGCACCAGCTGGTTGAAGCCTTTCGGTCGACTCTCGAGGAGGTCGGCCAATCGGACGTGATCGTGCACGTCGTGGATGCTTCACACCCCGACCCCGCGGCGCAGTTGGCTACCGTTCGTGACGTCATCGGCGATGTCGGAGCGCGTGACCTGCCGGAGATCGTCGTCTTCAACAAGGCCGACCTCGTCGACGAATCGACGCGCATGGTTCTTCGGGGGCTGGAGCCCGCGGCGCTGTTTGCCTCTTCCCGCACGGGGGAGGGCATAACCGAGCTTCGGGCTGCCATCGAGCGGGCTCTTCCGCTTCCGGCGGTCGAAGTCCACGCGATCGTTCCCTATGACCGCGGCGACCTGATCTCCGCCGCACACGAGTCCGGGCACGTCATCGCCATCACCCACGAGGAGTCCGGGACGGCCCTCCACGCATTCGTATCCGAGAAGCTTGCAGCCGAGCTCGCGCCTTTCAGCTCAGCGTCAGCGGTGCGGCGCCTGGGGGAGTGAACCCGAACACCGCGCCGAGGAAGGCAAGCTCCGTTTCGATGGCGTGGATGACGGTCTCGGCGCGCCGGAAGCCGTGAGCCTCTCCCTCGTAGAGGACGTAGGCATGCGGGATGCCGCGCGCAGCTAGCGCTTCTCGAATGGCCTCTGCCTGTGCTGGGGGTACGACTTCGTCCTCCGCTCCCTGAAGCAGGAGCATGGGAACGTCGAAGCCGTCGGGATGCGAGAGCGGAGAGCGCTCCAGATAGAGGTGTTCCGCCTCGGGGAGCGGGCCGATGAGGCCATCGAGGTACCGAGCCTCGAAGTCGTGGGTATCGGCAGCGAGCGCGCGAGCATCGCCGACGCCGTAGCGGGACACCCCGGCGGCGAACACGTTGGTCTGGACGATCGCTGCGAGGACTGTCCAACCGCCCGCGGATCCGCCGTCGATCGCTATGCGGGCAGGATCTGCCAGTCCGGCCTCCGCTAGCGCAAGCGCCGCGTCGCGCACGTCCTCGACGTCAACGACACCCCACTGCCCCCGGAGCCTCTCGCGATATTCGCGCCCGTACCCGGTTGAGCCGCCGTAGTTCACGTCCAGCACACCGATTCCACGGCTGGTGAAGTAGCTGATCTTCGGGGATGCCGCACCGCCGACATGGCCCGTCGGACCACCGTGTACGAGGACGATGTAGGGCGGAAGCTCCCCCTCCGGAGCGGCCGCCTCCGGGTTCGTCGGGGGGAAGGCGAAGGCGTGGACCTCACCCCGGGGGCCTTCGGTGCTTAGCTCGATCGGCCGCGGCGTCCATTCGGCAGGCCAGGCGCTTTCACCGCCGGCGACCGGCTCCCAGCGCGCGCTGTCGATATCGACCAGCCACACGCCGGCGGCGCCGTCCGTCCGGGAGCCGATCACGAGGGCACGCCGGCCCGCGGCATCCTCGACCGACACGTCGGAACTCACCGGTCCGCCGAGATCGTGCATATCGCCGCCGGGAGCGACGGCGACGACCCGATCGGTGCCCTGGGTGCGGACGCAGACAGCGGTGCCGTCTGCCCCCAGGGCATACCAGCGCCCCCCGAGGGACCACAGCGGCCCTCCGGTGTCCTCCGGGGCCGGGGCGATGGGCGTTGCGCCGTGAGAGGCCGACCAGGAGTGCAGGTTCCACCGACCATCGGGGTCGTCGAGGAACACGAGTCTGTCGGTGTCCAGCCACTCGGGTTGCAGGGGCGCTCGGTCTGGGCCACCGGCGACGGTCTGCCACTTCTCGATACGGCCGTTCACGAATCGACCGAGACGGAGCTCGGTGCTATCCCATGGCATGGCTGGATGATTCCAGGCGATCCAGGCGAGGTGGGATCCGTCGGGCGAAACCGCGGGGTGGGCGACGAAGTCACTCCCCGCCACCACGGAGACGATCTGATCCACATCGCTCGCGGCAGAACCGTTGCGCGGAACTCGCACGATGTCGCGAGCGGGAACGCCGGGCCGTGTGTGGTCTTCTCGGATCGCCCACAGCTCTCCGGCGGCGAACCGCAGTCCACCGAATCGCATCCGCGTCCCGGCCGGTGTCAGGGCGCGCGGCTCAGTCCCCGCTTCGAGGATCCAGATCCGCTGATCTGTCTTCTCCACGAAGCACAACGCGCCGTCATCCGTCGCTGCCCACGGGCCGCCGCCGTACTCGTGCACACGAGACCGAGCGTTCCACGGGGCGGGCAGGAGCTCTTCGACAGTCCCATCGGCCAGGCGCCGTCGGACTGTCGTGCGCCCATTCTCGGCTGGAACGCTCTGTCCCCACCAGATCTCCTCGCCGTCTGGGGCCGCGACGAACGCCGCACCTTCGTAGCGCGGGGACGCCGCGGCAACGGATGCTGCGGAGATCGGAGACGGCCAGGTGCCGTAGGGGAGCCGGGGAAGGAAGGAAGCCATGGTCCCCACGCTACGCGCGGTCGCTGGCGCGCTCCTCGACGACGATCTCCTCGGAGCCGTCCGCGTCGGCCACGTCCACCTCGACGACCTCGACCTCGACGATCTCGCGCTGCTGCAGCAACTCGAGGATCCAGGCGACGATGACTGTCACCAGGAACACCAGAAGGACATCGCTGAAGGAAAGTGGGCGGAGCGCAAGAAGCCAGATGACCGCGAGGACGACCAGCGCGATCCGGATCGCGACGCGGTACCGAGCGAGGAAGCGTCCGAAGGCGCCAGTGTTGAGTCCCCGCGCGGCGAGAGCGCCGCGGATAGTCGCGTTGAAGCCGCTTACGCCGCCACGGGTGGCGGTGGCTGAACGGCTCGACCCCATCAGCCAGCCGATGACCGCGATCACGAGACCGAGCAGCGCGATCACAAGCGCGCTCTGCGCCATGGATGCGGTGAGCTGCGCATAGATCACACTGAGGGCCGACGGGGAGAGGTCGAGCTGGCCGGCTACGACGGTACTTGCTGCAGCGCCGATACCGAATCCGGCAGCGAGCATGCCGCCGCCGATGAACAGTCCGACCCCCGTACCGATTACCGCGACGCTGCGGCGCCGCGCGATGACGATGGCCAGGACGAACAGTGCGATGGTCACGATCGAGAGCCACCAGCCGACAGCATCAGCGAGCGCATAGACAGTCCGGAAGGCGATGAGCGCCTCGCCGTCGCCGATGATGATGGTCTTGTCGATGCTGGGGATGAGCCCGGCAACGCCGACCCCGCTCTCGGTGAGCCGTTCCTTGACCTGGTCGATGATCGGGCCCAGCGCGATCCCGAGGCCGTCGTTGTCGAGGACGAGGATTCCGCCGCCGTCGGCTGTCGCGACGGTCGTGATCGAGCGGTGGACACCCCGAAGCGCGAAGGCCCAGACATCCGAGAAGGCATCTGACTCCACGATGCGTTCGACCGCGGAGTTGACCAGGTTCTGCACGCCCTGGGCAGCCGGCGCGCGCAGTGCGTTGAGCGCTGTCGATGCCGCGGGAGGCAGTCCCAGGTCCTCAATGCCGTCGAAGACCTGGTCGGTGAGGCCCGCGAAGTCGACCTGCGCATCGATGGCTGCCGTCGCCTCATCGACGATGAGTTCCTGGACGGCGGGATCCTCGGTCAACGGGGCGAACGTAGACACGAAGGCATCCTCGTCGACCAGCTGCACGCGTGCCCACGTGGTGACCACCGACACCGGCACGAGAATCGTCGCGATCACGATGACGAACGCCGACAGGGCGGCGCGCCACCACCCACCGGACGGGGAGGTGCGGACCGTCAGACGCGCGTTTTCAGCCTCGAGGGCGCGGATCCGGGATTCGAGGTCTTCGGGTGTCGGCGAGCTCATGGGCCCCATTCTGGCGGAAGACCACTTTCACCGCCTCACCCGAATATGGCGATCGGTGCGGCTCAGACCGCGCGAAGGACCGCCACGACCTTGCCGAGGACCGTCGCTTCGTCGCCGAGGATGGGTTCGAAGGCTGAATTGCGGGGGAGAAGCCAGGTGTGTCCATCCCGCTGGCGAAATGCCTTGACCGTCGCTTCACCGTCGAGCATCGCGGCGACGATGTCGCCGTTCTCGGCGGTCGCCTGGGAGCGTACGACCACCCAGTCACCGTCACAGATCGCAGCGTCGATCATCGATTCGCCGCTGACCCGCAACATGAAAAGCTCACCTTTGCCGACGAGCTGTCGGGGAAGCGGGAAGATCTCTTCGATCTGCTGATCAGCGGTGATCGGCACGCCAGCGGCAATGCGCCCGACGAGCGGCACCATCGCTGCGTCGCCGACAGACGGCGCGGTGTCTGCGGGGTTTTCAGCGGCCATGCCCGGTAGGTCGATGAGCACCTCCATTGCGCGCGTCTTGCCGGCATCGCGGCGAAGGTATCCGCTCAGTTCCAGCTGGTTGAGCTGATGCGTGACGCTCGAGAGGCTCTTGAGCCCGACGGCATCGCCGATCTCACGCATGCTCGGCGGGTAGCCGTTTCGGGCGATCGAGCGCTGGATCACCTCAAGAATCGCGAGCTGTTTCTCGCTGAGGCTGCGCCGCCGCCGCGTACTAGCGCGTTCCCGTACCGGCTCCTCGTTCATTGCCCCGCTCCTGTCGCTGCTCGCATCTGCCCGCACTCGTCTTCGAATGTCGGAGGTTGGTGATGACCTGTCTTCATCGAAACCGTAACCGCCTCAATACCCTTTCGGGGATACCCGGCCCGCGTGTCGTGTTCGAAACATCCCCGGGAGGAATCCGACTTGACAGCCAGAATACTCGAAGATAACTTCGGAAGAGAGCTTCGCATCCGCCACTCCTGGCCGGGCGGTGGATGCGAATCTCTCCCCGAGATGACGGAGGATGACATGACGACGATTGCTCTCGGCACCGCACCCACGACGATCGCTGCGGCCCGACCCGCCGCGAAACGGCTTCGACTGACTGCTCGTGGTCGAGCCGTCCTCACGGCGCTTGCTGCGCTGCCGGCGGTCATCGTCATCCTCGGCGTCATCTGGGGTGGCGGTGCCGCCCTCGCCTCCCTTGATTCCTCGGCGCCGGCGGGGACGTTCGAGACGGTCACCGTTTCGGCGGGGGACTCCCTGTGGTCCATCGCGCAAGAGATCGCACCGGATGCCGACCCCCGCGACGTCGTGGCCGAGATCTCCCGCCTGAACGGTCTGACGGGAAGCGTTGTGAGCGCGGGGCAGCAGCTCGCTATCCCCCTCGCCTACAGCGAGTGAATCCTGCTGAAGAACCGAGTGCGGCCTCATCAGGCACCGTACGATGGGACGGGTGACGATTCGCCTCGATGATCTTCCGCTCCGCGATGACCTACGGGGTCTCACCCCGTACGGCGCACCGCAGGCGCCACTTCCTGTCGCCCTGAATGTCAACGAGAACACTCACCCGGTGCCGCGGGAGGTAGCCGACGACATCCTGGATGCGATCGGACGCGCCCTCGGCGAGATCAACCGCTACCCGGACCGCGAGTTCCGGGAACTGCGTGAGGGATTCGCCGAGTACCTTCGCCATGGCCTCGTCGCCGACCAGATCTGGGCGGCGAACGGATCGAACGAGGTGCTTCAGCACGTTCTCCAGGCGTTCGGCGGGCCGGGGCGTCGCGCCTTCGGGTTCGCTCCCACCTATTCGATGTACCCCTTGCTGACGCGAGCGACCGGGGCCGAGTGGGTCTCCGGAAGCCGAGGTGCCGACTACACGGTGGATGCCGTATCGGCGGGCGACCAGATCGCTGCCGCCGATCCCGACATCGTGTTCCTGTGCGCCCCCAATAATCCGACAGGGACGCCGATGAGCCTCGAGGTGATCGAGGCCGCCTACGAGGCGACGCGCGGGATCGTGCTCGTCGATGAGGCGTACTTCGAGTTCGCGCCTCGAACGGCGCCATCCGCGCTGTCGTTGCTGCCGGGCCGCGAACGCCTCCTCGTTTCGCGCACCATGAGCAAGGCGTTCGCCTTCGCCGGAGCCCGCGTTGGCTACCTCGCTGCCGATCCCGCCGTGATCGATGCCTTGCGGTTGGTGCGGTTGCCTTACCACCTCAGTTCGCTCACGCAGGCGGCGGCGCTCGCTGCGCTTGCCCACGCCCCGGTGATGCTCCAGATGGTGGATGAGATCGTGATGCAGCGCGATCGCATCTCGGCGACAGTCGAAGCTCTCGGCTACCGCGCCTACGAGTCGTGGACCAACTTCGTGCTGTTCAGCGGGGTAGAAGACCCCGGACGCACGTGGCAACAGCTTTATGATCGCGGCATCCTCGTTCGTGACATCGGCATCCCGCGCAGCCTGCGGGTGTCGGCCGGCACCGCCGAGGAGACCACCGCGTTTCTGGAAGCACTCGCGTCGATAGACTCTCGCGCATGAGCAGCAGCCGCACCGCATCGGTCACGCGAGCCACGAGCGAGTCGCGCGTCGAGTTGAGCCTTGACCTCGATGGCACCGGCGCCAGCACGATCGACACCGGCGTCCCGTTCTACGATCACATGCTCACGGCGTTCGCGAAGCACTCCCTGACCGACCTCACGGTGCGTGCCGAAGGTGACGTGGAGATCGACGCTCACCACACCGTCGAGGATGTCGCGATCGTGCTCGGTGACGCCATCCGTGAAGCCCTCGGCGACAAGTCGGGCATCTCGCGTTACGGCGACGCGCTCGTTCCGCTGGACGATGCCTTGGCCCAAGCTGTCGTGGACATCAGTGGACGTCCTTACCTCGTGCACGACGGCGAGCCCGACGGGTTCGCGCTTCACCTGATCGCCGGTCACTTCACAGGGTCGCTCGTGCGGCACACCTTCGAGGCGATCAGCTACCACGCCGGCCTCACCGTCCACCTCCGGGTTCTGGCTGGCCGTGATCCGCACCACATCGCCGAGGCCGAGTACAAGGCCTTCGCGCGCGCTTTCCGCCAGGCCAAGGCACTCGATCCCCTCGTGCGCGGTATCCCGAGCACGAAGGGTGCGCTGTGACCTCGGCGTCGACAACGACCGCGCGGCCGACGGTCGCCGTTCTGGACTACGGATCCGGCAATGTTCACTCTGCGGTCAAGGCGCTGGCCCTGGCGGGGGCTGACGCCCGCCTGACCGATGACCGCGATCTGATCATGGCTGCGGACGGTCTGGTCGTTCCGGGCGTCGGCGCCTTCCGCTCCGTCGTGGATGCGCTGCGCGAATCCCGTGCGGATCAGCTCATCGAGCGACGCTTGGCGGGCGGACGACCCGTGCTCGGGATCTGCGTCGGTATGCAGGTGATGTTCGAGCACGGTGTCGAGCGCGGAGCCGACAGTCTCGGACTCGGACAGTGGCCCGGCGCTGTCACCGAGCTCGATGCGCCGGTTCTCCCGCACATGGGGTGGAATACCGTGGCGGCGGGCGCCGGGTCGACGCTGTTTCGGGGCATCGAATCGGAGCGGTTCTACTTCGTCCACTCGTATGCCGCCCAGCACTGGACTCTCGAAGCCCAGGACCCCTTCCCCAGCGCGGTAGTGACGTGGGCAACCCATGGGGTTCCGTTCGTGGCGGCCGTCGAGAACGGGCCGCTGGCGGCAACGCAGTTCCACCCCGAGAAGTCGGGGGAGGCTGGCATCCGTCTCCTCGCGAATTGGATCACGAGCCTTCCCGCGGCTACCCTCTGAACTCGTGCCTGCCCCCGATTCTCATCGGCGTGCCGCGGGCTCCGTGAACCCGCCCGAGGAACCATGAACGACTTCGCGTCAACGCCCGAACTGATTCTGCTGCCCGCCGTCGATGTCGCAGACGGCAAGGCGGTGCGCCTGACCCAGGG